>JACCED011419626.1_pt1 | contig 10398 bp, 13 predicted proteins | sample 7455021 | NCBI WGS metagenome assembly JACCED01 (sample SAMN15323456, study PRJNA562643) | freshwater metagenome | isolation source: river surface water | place: USA:Blue River Watershed | collected 2017-08-19 | reverse complement strand
TATCCTCAAAATTAATATTTGTATTTATTAATTTATCATTTATCTTTTTGGTATTATATTTTAATAATTGTTTTACTTTTTCAATTGTGCTATCATTTAATATTATTGTAATCGTATTAAATCTGTTTTTTATACCATAATTAAAATCATTTAAAAATAATGATAAATCTGATAAATTTGATTCATTATTTAATCTTTGTTGATATGGTATTAATTTCTTTTCTGTTAAATGTATACCATTTATACATCTCTTTATCGGTTTTCCTTCTAAAGTTGTTTCATTACGCAAATTACAAGAACACTTTCCATAAATTAAATCATTATAACAAATTTTTAATTCTTTTAAACATACACCAAATTTACAATTGAATCCACCTGGACATTTTTTATAAATACAATTTCTACACTCTTTTGTATAAATTATAAATTCATTTAATAATTCTTTATTCTCATTTATATCAATTGTGCTTAAATCTTCACAAATATTAATTAAATAATATATATGTTCTCTTATTACTTCTTTATTTTGTTCTTCAATACTATGAGCAAACATACATTTACTTTTATATAAACATTCATTATTATTTACGATATTATAACATAGTAATTTTTTAAAATTAATATCTTTCTCCATTGTTTATTTATATAATAATTTTTTTATATATATATTATATTTATAATTATGGATAATTTAAATACATTACTTAAATTTATAAATTTAAATAAAAACTTTTCTGATTTTAATTTAGTAGAAAATTATTTTAATTCTCTAAATTTTAATAAATTAAGAGGAGGAAATATAAATAATATTGATTCAGATAATAATATAGATTCAAATGATGTAAAATCTGATTATAATAAATATACGATTAAAGAAGGTACTATATTATTTCATGCTTCTAAAAATAAATCTATCAATACAAATAAAATTAATATTGGTGATGTTAAATTATATGCATATTTTACTAATAATTTAGATACGGCATCAAATACTATAAAACTATTTGACTCAGATGAAAAATTTATTCATGTTTTTAAAACAAAGAAAAATATTGATAATATTGTTTTTGATATTTCTAATTATCATGAAAATAATAATATTCCTATAAATCAGTATGGTGGTATTTGCTTTAAATATCCAATAGAAAATAGAATACAACGATTCAAAAATAATTTAAATATTAAAGATGTTGAAATAATTAATAATTTAGAAAATAATGATAATTTAGGTATTAATAACAATATAGAAATTGCACTATTTGAATTGAAGGATAATTTAAAATATTTATACTCATTTAATTGTGAAAAAATTAATTAATTAAATTTTATAATTTTTTATCTTTAATATTTAATGATAAAGTATAAAGATATTTTTAAAAATGCTTTGAAGGATAAATATACAATCAATTTTGATAATTCTGATAATAATGTTATTATTATTAATGATAATATAAAATGTAAATTTACTCTATTATTTATTTCTAAAAATATTTCAAAAAATTTATTCTTACTTATTTGGAATGATTCTAATGTTTATTCTGATGAAACCTCTAAAAATATCTCTAAAAATATTAGAGAATTTTTTATTAATGAAAAAAAATATTTATTAAACCAAAATAATCAATTAATATATGAAAACGATCTACAAAATTTAATTAAATCTATTTTACAAAATAATAAAAAAATTAATAATATTAATACTATATGGATTGTTAATAATACAGAAAGCACTATTAATAAATTTTATTTAATAACTGAAATTATTAATTTCTAATTTATAAATATGAATGACTGATTTTATTTATATTTATAATACTATTTTATTAGATAAGATAAATTTTATTAAAAATAACTCTAAAATAAAAAAATTTGATGCACAAACTTGTTATGAATGTAATCAGATTTTTAATCAAAAATTTATTTTTAATAAACTTAAATTTACTAGTTATCAATATCATATGTTTGTTAAACATTCAAAAATTAATCCTTTATTATACGAAAATTTAAACAAGGTATATATCAATGATTTAGGTTATTCTTTTTCTTTATTACATTCAAATAATATTAACATTATTGATGGTATTTATGAAGAAGGTAGTTATAATATTTTTATTAATAAAAATAAAAATCTATTTAATACTGAAAAATTTTACTTTTCAGAACATTCAGGTTTTATTATTTTTAATATTGATAAAGTTGATAAAGTTATTGTTTTAAATAATTATAGAACAAACAAGGATGATCCTACTATTTTCTTACCACAAAATAATATTGAAGCATTAAGTATTAAATATATTTTTCACACTCATCCTAAAACTCCAGAATTATATTCTAGATTTATTAATGATAATATTTTATACGAATTTCCATCAATAGATGATATTTATCATTTTATAGATCATCATAATAGAGGTATTTTAAACGGGTCATTAGTCATTACTCCTGAAGGTATTTATAATATACGAAAAAAAACATTTAATGAAAAAAAAATTATTATTGATGAAGATATATTTGATAATCTTGTAAATGATGTTTATATGGAATGTTATAAACAATCCTATGAAAAATATCATAAAATTAAGTTTAATGAAAATAATTTTTATAAACATATTGCTACTAATTTAGAATTTATTAAAAAAATTAATAATATTCTTGAAAAGTTTGATATAACCATAGATTATATCTGCAGAGTAAAATCCAAAAAAATAAATAAAGATATTAAATCTAAATGGATAATTCCTAATTTTTATTTACCTATTATAAATTAGGAATTATTTTTTTAATATATATAAATATATAATGAATTATAATTTTAATCATCAAAAAGGTGGAGGAGCTGAAATATGGATAATCTTTTTTGTTATACTATTTCTTGTTTTTTGGATATTTATAGTTCAACTTCCTCGTGATTGGCCAATTAAAAACGGAGTTTTCTTATAAAATTATAAATTTTATAAAAAAAATATCTAATTTTATATTATATATAATATGGTTAATGAATATTCTATACAAAAAGGTGGAAATCCTATTGGGGGAATAATTGTTGGTGCTATTTTGACTTTTTTATTGGTTTGGTCTGTAATTCAAAGTATGAGAGGATGCATATTTTTTAAAGGAGGACCTTTCCTATAAACTTATATAAATAATTATTATAAAATTTAATTTAATTGAAAATTATATATAATATATAATATATATTAATATTATGAATTCTGAATCTTTTTATCAAATTGGTAATGGTATGGAGTCATTTGTATATGGCTTTATTATTTTAATTGTAGTTGGGGGTATTTTCTTCGGAATTGCTTATGCTACTGGAGCTATTAAATTTAAAGAAAATTATGAACCAATAACACAAAATTATATAAATAAAAATTATAATAATAATCAATTATAAATTTATCTATATAGAAAATATTTAATTTTATTAAGTATATAATTTTTTTATTTATATATTATATATAATTATAATATGAATTCTGAATTTTTAAATCAAATTGGTAATGGTGTAGGGATTGCTGATGTAATTGGTATTATAGTTGTTCTAGCAACTATTGGTGTATTAATCGCTTTGGCAGCGGGAGCTTTTACCAAAAAAGAAAATTATCGTCCAATGACACAAAATTTCGTTTATACAAATAAAAACGATATAGCAGATAAATTAGAATATGGAGAATTAGAAGAACCAGCCTTAGATCCTAAAAGTGATGGTAGAGTAATGGGTCCTAATAGTAATTTTGGTGTAAATGAAAATAGTCCAACTGATGTTTTTGATAGAAGAGGTTTTAAATGGACTGTAAATTCTAAAAATCCTCTTGTTGATGAAATAACAGAACAATCTGATAATCAACAATTAAGAAAGAATTTTGAAAGAACTTATATGTTGGATCCAGAAGGTAAAACAGCTCAATATGATATTACATATAATACTATAAGTCCAAATTGCTGTCCAGCTCAATATGCACCACCTTTCCCATTAAGTGATAGCAACTGTGATTATGCTCAAAAATATGTTGCGAATCAATATAGTGGTATGAATTTTAAAGATGGTTATGGATGTACATGTATGACTGTAGATCAAGCTAAATTTTTTGGAAATAGAGGCAATAATACAGAATAAAAATATATTATAATCTAAATTTTTTATCAAATCTATAATATATATATATTATGGCTTCATATAAGGTTATACTTTCTAAAGTTGAATGGTGTGGACACTGTAAGACATTTTTACCGGTTTTTGATAAAACAAAAGAAAAAATTAAAAAAGATTCAATATTAAAAAATGTAAATATTGATTTTGAAGTTTATGATATGGATAAAGAAAAGGGTATATTTGATACAAAATATGTAGAATTATCAGATAAAGTTCAAGGTTATCCAACAGTATTTTTAGCACAAATAAAAAATGATAAATTAACTAAAACTGTTGAAATAGGACATGCTGAAAAAACAAAAGATTTTATTAAATTAATTAATGATGCATATTCAAGTTTTTCTATACAAAAAGGTGGTAATCAAGAAGAAGAAATTTATAAACAAAAATATTTAAAATATAAGGCAAAATATCTTCAATACAAATCACAATTAGATAATGTATGTTATAATTGTGGCAATTCAAATCAACAAACAGGTGGTGGTAGAAATATAAGTGATAATTTATGCAATAGTTGTGGACTAAAATATAGGCAAAATTAAAAAATATGTTTAAATATTAATTATTATTTAATTATTAATATTATTATGGATTTTAGATATTTAACAGAAAGTAAAAATGAATTTTTTAATTTTTTATGTGAAATTTTAACTCCAAATATTTATCATGGATTATGTGAAATGTTAGAATATTCAATTAATATGTATAATATGTTAGAAGAACGACGAAAAAAAGATAAATCAATTAATAATCCAGGTATCGTAAATATTTTTAAAATGTGTTTAAGAGATATTTCAACCCTTAATAATCTTGAAATTGAAAACGAATATAAGAAAATAAAACAAAATAGTAAATGTAGTGAATGGTTTGATGAATTAATCAAATGTACTTTTAAAAGTCATGTTTTATTCTTAACCTATGATCCATCAATTGAAAATTCAACTTATAAAGATAATCAAATATATAACTCTATATCAATTAAAGATTTTATACATAGATGTTATGTAGAAAGTAGTGAATATTTTTTAGAAAATTGTGATGTATTTGTAAAAAAAAGTGATAGAAGAGAAAAAATTTATGAAATAATAAAGAATTGTATACATAATTCTATAAGAAAAACATTACCTTATAATGAAATTCTTAAAGAATATATGAGAATTAATTTTACTATTGAAAAGAAAAAAGAAGAATCTGCTAAACTAGCAGATATTAAACAAATGGTTAATGAAATGATTAATAGAAATAAATATGGTGATAAACCTTTAGTAAATAAATTAGTTCAAGATAGTCCATCTACTTCTAGTTATAAAGGAGATCCAAATGATATTGAAGAATTTATTAATTTAGAAGAAAATAAACAAGAACCAAAAGTATTAGAATTACAAATATCATCTAATGTTGATGGTTCAGGTGTTAAATTAATAACGAGTACTGTAGATGATAGATTAGAAAAGAAAAATCAAGAAATTGAAATGGTAATGGCTGGTGGAAATACCTTAGATAAAATTTCTGAAGATAATCATGAAAATAATTCTGAAAATAATTCTGAAACTAGTTCAGAAGTAAGCTCTAAAGAAATTTCTAAAGAATATTCTAACAACACATCTGATAATGCCGATACAAGTAGTGATGTAAAAGTTGTTTCAAGTCCACCTCCTGTTAGAATAAATAAAAATGATAAATTAAAAGAAATAACAAGTAAATCAGATAATAAAAAGAATATAGCAATTATTAAAAATAATGATAGTACTTTATCTGAACAAGAAAAATATTTTGATGTATTAATTAAATAAAAAATATAAAATAATTAATTACTAAAAAAATAATATAATAATATTATATATACATAAATGGAATTACAAAATCAACTTATTTTAACATTTTTAATAATGTTTGCGGTGCTATACATATTTTTTAATATGAAAAATATAAGAAATGGTGATATTTTTAATGGTAGTGATATTAAAAAACCTTTAATTATTGCTTTAATTGGAGCATTATTATTTTATTTATATATGACATGGGAACAAAATGATGATGTTGAACCTTCTTATAGTATCGCAAATAGAAGATTTAATATGAATGATTCAAGAATGAATTTAATGAATAATATCAGTCCAAGTGAACAATCTATATTCTTAGGTTCTAGACCCCAACCTTTTGGAATTGGATATTAGAAAAAAATAATAATTAAAAATATAAATTAATTATATAATTAATTTATGTCTGGAGTTAGAGATGTTATGATAGGTGGTGATAAAAAATTGCAAATTAGAGAATTTAAATTAGATAGTATGGTAGAAAATCCTGCCATAGTCATGATCGCTAAACGAGCTTCAGGTAAAAGTTGGGTTTGTAGAGATATTTTAAGAAATTTTAAAGATATACCAGTTGGATTAATTATAGCACCAACAGAAAAAATGTCTGATCCTCCATTTTATTCTGATTTTTTTCCTGATAGTTATATTCACTATCAATATAAAAGTGAAATTATAGAAAGAATGTTGTATCGTCAAGATGTTATGATTGAAAAACAAAAAGAAAAAGCAAAAGATGGTAAATTAATAGATCCAAGAGGTTTTATACTAATGGATGATTGTCTAAGTAAAAAGAGTTCATGGATGAAAGACCAACCAATTATGGAATTATTATTCAATGGTAGACACTATAGATTAATGTATATATTAACAATGCAATTTCCCTTAGGTATTACACCAGAATTAAGATGTAATTTTGATTATATATTCTTATTAGCAGAAGATTTTTATTCTAATTTAAAAAGATTATTCGATCATTATGCTGGAATGTTTCCTACTTTTGATTCATTTAGAACAGTTTTTAATGTCGTTACACAAGATTTTGGTTGTATGGTTATTGTAAATCGTGGCGCTAGAAGTAGTTTTACTGATAAAGTTTTCTGGTTTAAGGCATCAAATCAAAATATTGGTATGATCGGTTGTAAACAATTTATTGAATATCATAATAATAATTATGATACACTCTGGAAGAAAAAAAATAAAAAGTTTGATATTATGAATTTGTGTGGTAAAAAGGCTGCTAATGATAAAACTTTAATGGTTGAAAAAATTAATGCCAAAAAAACAGATTAAATTATATATGTGCCTATAAGAATAGTATTATAAAAAATACATAAAATATAAAAATAATTTATATAACCTAAATATAAATAACTAAATGAAAATTTATTCTTATTTTGATGGAATAAATGGCAAACAATATATTTTTAAGATTTATCCTACTGAAAATAAAGTTGTTGAAGAAATTTTGAAATATGATTCTAATATGGAACCTTATAATGATAAATTAACAAATAAAGAATACCAAAAAATTATAGATAATAAAAAAATAATAAAAATTAAGGTCCACAATTACGATAAAATCTACTACAGTAAAAATTTAGGCTCAAAATGGCACAAAGATGCAATCGTCATTGGAAAAGATAATAAATATGTAAATCTAATGACGAATCAAAAATACAATATAAAAGAGCCAATAAAAAAAATATTATTCGATATTGATGGCAATTGGATACCTTATTCAGCAATAATTACTAAAACTCATGTGTATTTGAATAAAAAAATTCCAGAAAATCGTGAATTTACAAGTGCTATTGATTATTATTTGAATAATATAAAGTTGTTGAAAAAAAAATAAATTCCTTAGATTAAATTATTTATATATATAATTAATTTAATTAATTATAATAAAAAAATGAATAATTCAAAAAGAACTGCTTCTATATTAGAATATATATTAGATCATCGTCATGATATTATTCATAAACTAGAAAATAATAAATATTTTGAACAAAATGATGATGATTTAACTGAAAATAAAATTACTAATGATATTGAAATTCTAATCAAAAATGAAATTTATGAAAAAAGAATTAGTAATAAAAATAATAATTACTATAATATGCTTAAATGGTATTGGGTATACTTATTTTATGGGTTTATTGGAGGAATCTTTATTAATTCTATCTCTAATACTAATATACTAAAATATGATATGTTTTTTAATATCCTATCCAGTCCTATAATATATTATCATTCTCCTAAAAATATATTAACTAATATATCAAAACAAAAATTTATTAGATATTATACTATTCCTTTTATATTTGGACTTTTTTTTAGATTTTTAGATTATATACCTGCTCTTAATTCTTTTGCTCTAGATCCAAATTATATTGTTTCTACTCTTGATTATGTTCTAGTCGCTATCATTTTAGGATTTATATTATTACTTTCTGTTTATTATCTATTTATAAGTTCTAATCCTATACTTAATTCTATACTTCTTATATCACAGTTTTTAATTACTTTCTTTACTTTCTATTTATTCTATAAATCTGGAGGAAATATTCATTTTCATCATTATTTTATTGCTCTAATTCTAATGCTAGTTTCTAAAAATTATCATTCATCTATAGTAATTATAATTCATGCTGTATCTTATGGTGTATTTATAGAAGGTATCAGTAAATGGGGGTTTGATAGTATTGCTTGGTGAAATAAAAAAATTTATATTTTAATATTTCAAATTTTTTGTAAAATCAATAAATATTTTAATATTATTTATTAAATCAAAAAATGACCAAATACCTCCAATAGCTGCTAATATTTCATATGTTTTTCTTTCATATTTAAATAAACTAATTTTAATATGTTTGTGACTAATAAATATATATTCATTTTCATAATAAACACACCTATAATTAAAATTATTATTGTATAAAGAATAAAATATAATATCACCATCAAAATCTTTGTATAATTCATTAATATTTTCATCATCCATATTTAATACAGCAAATCCATTTTTTGGAACAAGTGTTGTTAATGTTCTTAAAATTTTAGGTGTATTATCTGGTTCATTTATTAAGCATTCCGAATCATATTCAACCATATTTATTTTACCTAAAATTACCGAATTACATCTTTTATAAAATATTCCTTCATTAATAATTGTTTTACTATTTGTGTCAAAAACTGCCATTTCTAGTCTTCTATCCATTAAAATTAATTTAATATCTTCATAATTTAAATTATTTTTATTACTACTATGCGACCTAATATATTTTTTACCTATATATATATAAAATGATGTTATAAATTTATTAACATAATTACAATCACCATCTCCTATAATACTAATTATTGGAAAAAAATAATTTTCTAATGAAATATCATCAAATAAATACTTTATAAATTCTTTACCAACTGAAATTTTATTGTTCATATGTAAACTTATACCAGGACCAGCATTAATTTCTAATATTGCACCATTATTTTCAGACAATGGCTTTGATATATCTTCTAATATAATATCAATACCGCATATATCTAAATCAATTATTTTAGAAGCTAATTCACATTTTTCTATTGTTTCTTTATGAATATCATTAATATTCTTTTGTAAATAACAATCAAATTTTCTTTCTATTATTAATTCAGTATTTTCATCTAATATAGTATTGATATTATTTCCTATTTTAATTAAATATTCTTCAGTATAATTATTTTTGTAATAATGTTCATTAATAATTAATAATTCTTTTTCTTTCATATAATCTTTATGACTATGCTCTAATAATTCAATAGCAAATATATCATCAATCAATTTTTTTATACTACTTTTTCCATCACCTATTATTTTATTTTTAATTATTTTATAATATTCAAGACAACATGCTATAACTTTATTATTTATTAATGTAATTCTATATGTATCTCCTTTAATATATTTTTCAACAATAATTTTTTCTTCTCCATCTTTATTATATTTTAATGCATCATTATAAGCAAATCTAATATTAGATTTATTATTTGGATCTATATTTACACAAACACCATTTGCATGATTCCCATTGATTGGCTTAATTGTAATATTGTAATTCTTATCTGAAATATATTTATAAATTTCATCTACATTTGACACAACTATTCCTTCAGCAACAGTTATTCCATGATTTTTTAATAATTTTTTAGTTAAATATTTGTCTTTAGAAATAGTTTCAGAAATTCCTTTTGTATAATTTGTTTCACTAGTCCAAATTTTTTTCATAGTATTACCATAACCGATTTGATATAAATTATTATCTTCATCAATTTTGAACCAACCGATATTTTTAGGAATATTCTTTAGAATTTCATTAGTATTTATTCCAAAAAATTTATCAGAAAGATTCATAATACGTTTCATGTAATCTCTTAGTA
>JACCED010889986.1_pt1 | contig 10407 bp, 12 predicted proteins | sample 7455021 | NCBI WGS metagenome assembly JACCED01 (sample SAMN15323456, study PRJNA562643) | freshwater metagenome | isolation source: river surface water | place: USA:Blue River Watershed | collected 2017-08-19 | reverse complement strand
GCGGATTCATCATCAACGATCAGAATTTTGCGACCAGTCATAAAGGTGCTCTGCCTGAGTAAACCACGGGAAGCTTCGGTATTTATGAAGCTAATATTGCAGCTTATTAAATAAGTTCAGTGTTACACATTTATGACAGTGTGCAGGATATTTGGGGGAAATATAGCACGTAAGATCTTTATGAACGCTGTTCTAAGGGGCAAACGCTCCGCCAAACCTGTATTGTTCGTTAGTGTGTTTAGGCGATGTATTTTGTTACCAAGTATGACCTTCGATAATGTCACAGGAGGGCGTCAATCGGAGGTTTCCGTTGATCGCTAATAGCGTCATAGATGGCTGCACCGCGTGAAACTGCGATACCTGCATCGGCAATCGGTGCTAACGCTTATCGAATTGGTAGATGAAGCCGCAAAACGTGCTGCTCGGTGAGCATTATCGAGAGGGTTGACCGAGTGGCGCATACTTTAATATTAACATTAAAAAATGCGCCACAAGGGCGTTTTATCGCAGGCCTGCTTGATTGTTAAAGTAACTATCATGCAGGAATAATATTCCCTTAATCGGGAATATTATTGGACGCAACTAGCCGCATCCACCAGCAGGCTGGAAGATGTGCTGAGTGGGAAAATACCGTTGATGGCTCCGGTAATGGTGTCGTGAATAGCGACATCACGCCATACGTTTTGATTGGCAATTGTTTGCTGAAATTCGTAATTCAGCTGGAAATTGGCGACTGCCGGGATATTTTGCAGAGCACTGACCTGGAAAATTCGCTTGCCGCCGCTATTAAACACTTCCACGACATCGGCCTCGGGCAGACTGATCTGGATGGTTGAGATGTAATTCGCGTTGCGCAACTGCAGGCTCAGAAAGACGTTTTGTCCCTGTAGTACACCGAAACCAAGGCTGGCAGTACCCTTGTCAACACCTGCCTGAGTTTCGCAAACAACTGTAGGGCTGGATGAACTCGCGCTTGAGGTTGTAGCTCCTGAGCTTTGCGTCGCTGTTGAACTGCTGTTAGTGGTTGATGACGAGTTACCGTTACAACTAGCGGTATCGACCAACGTAGTCAGGGTGGTTGCCAGCGGGTTGGCCCCGTTTACTGCACTAGTAATAGTCTCGTAAATACCGATGGTGCGCGTTACGTTCAGGTTGGCGTTCAGTTGTTGGTAGTTAAGGTAGATCGACGTCAGACTGGTTGAGGGCAGGTTTTCCAGTGCCAAAACTTCATAGATAAACGTTGAACCATTAGCGCTTACCAAAGTTACATAGGCGTTATTCAGCTGGACTTCCGGAAATTGCCAACCAAGATCCGCGTTTTGCACCTGGAGGGACAAGTAGACTCGGTTGCCAGCTGCCACACTAAGCCCCAGTTCTGTCGGAGTGTTATCCAGTCCACTTATCAACGGGCAAGCAGCGACACTGGATGCAGAGCTGGCACTGGAGGTAGATGAAAAGCTAGTGCTGGAGGAAGTCTTCGATGATTTGGACGACTTTGAAGATTTTGATGATTTGGAGGACTTTGAAGATTTGGAGGACTTTACCGATTTGCTGATGCTACTCACATTCTTGCCGGTCGGATGAGCCGGTTCTGATGCACTGACAGGTGCAGCAATAACCAAAGCTAGCAAGCTACTCGCGATGACATTAAGGTATTTCATTGAGTTTATCTCCTGATAGGCGATAGTCCTTTTGCAGCAATAATCCCTGTGCGGTGTTCCTTGCCACAAAAAAACCTGGGTTGAGGTTGGGCGGGGATTATATAGTGAGCTTGAGCTGCAACATATGCCGGAATTATGAAGATTTACCCACGGCTAAGTCGGCAGCTAACCCCACAAAAATCGCCATCCCCACCCAGTTATTATTGAGGAAGGCGTTAAAGCAGGCGTCGCGGGCGCGAAAGCGGATTAGCCACTGTTGATAGGCGAACAATCCGCCCGCTACTACCAGCCCAAGGTAGTAGAGTCCGCCCAATTCAAAGCGATTGCCCACCAATACCAACGCGTAAATGGTCAGTAGCTGCAAGGCACCGGTGATTAGGCGATCTTGTTCGCCAAACAAAATGGCGGTGGATTTCACTCCAATTTTCATGTCGTCATCCCTATCTACCATGGCGTAGAAGGTGTCGTAGGCGACAGTCCAGAGTACGACGGCCAGATAAATCACCCACATATGGCGGTTGAGTTCACCGGCTTCTGCGGCATAGGCCATGGGAATTCCCCAGGCGAACGCGGCGCCCAAAACTACCTGTGGTAGGTGAGTGTGACGTTTCATAAAGGGGTAACAAAATGCCAGTGCCAAGCCGCCAACGGAGAGTTTGATGGTTAGCGCGTCGGTCATGAGGACTAGGCCAAAGGCGGTCAGGCAAAGTGCTATAAACAGGCCGATCGCTTCTTTGCTCGAGACAGCACCTGTCGCCAGTGGTCGTTCTTTGGTGCGCGCGACCTTGCCGTCGATTTTGCGATCGGCGAAATCGTTAATCACACAGCCAGCGGCGCGCATCACAATCACGCCCAATACGAAAATCACAAGATTCTTGATGCTGGGAACGCCTTTGGCTGCCAGCCACAGTGCCCAGAGCGTTGGCCATAGCAATAATAAGGTGCCAATCGGTCGATCCATACGCATCAAGCGCCAGTAGTGCGGTGCCTTTTGCAAGATGAAATTACTGGATGGCGTTTTTTCTAGCAATTTTTCTGCATTTTTAAGGATTTTCGCTGCATGATCCCTGTTAGCTGGAGCTGGAGCTGGAGCTGGAGCTGGAGCTGGAGCTGGAGCTGGAGCTGGAGCTGGAGCTGGAGCTGTGGGCGTTTGAGTCTGGGGTTTAGTTGCTGTCGCTGGCTTTTTCGGTGCGGACTTGGACGCGGGTTTAACGGAGGTTTCAGCGACCGGGCTTGCTGCTTCTTGTGTGCTATTGCCGTTGGGAACTTGCTCCGTAGCTGTCTTCTTTGGTGTTGCGGGTGCTGTGGTTGGCATTGCCTTTTTTACAGCCGGGGCCTTTACTTTTGGCGCAGTCTGTTGGCCGGTATTGGCCACAGGTGCTTCCGTTTCTGGTTTGGGGGTCGGCTTTTTGCGCATGACCGGTTTAGCCGGTGCCGGGCCGGGTTCTGCCGGTGCAGGTGTTGCCGCTGGGGTTACGGCAGGGTTTGCGGGCTTGTCGCTAGGGGTTGTCATTGCCAAAACGCCTGTGACTTGTTATTGGAATACCTGGTTGGCGGGTGATTATGCCTGTTCCAATGCGAGGCTGGCGACAAAATCCGGCAGGAAAACCTCACTCACCAGCAGATGCTTGCCATGCAGGGAAAAAATCGAGCGGCGCCCCCAAAGTAACTCTGACTCCGCCAGTGTTGACGGCACATAGCAATGATTGCGCTGGATGGCCGCAACCGCAATTGGACTGCGTACTAAATGCGACTGGCTAAACAAAAATGCACCCAATGGGCGAGTACGCTGTTTGCGCAGATGACGCAGTTCACCGGTAAGGCTAGCGAGTGGCAGGAGGCTGCGTGCAAACACCCAGGGCTGGTTGTTACCTTTGAGGATTACCTCGCGAATCATTACCAGGTCACTCATCCGTATCGCCAACGCCTCACATTCATTGCGGCTGGCGCGGCCAATAAACTGACGAACTATCTCCACCTCAAACTTGCCAGTGCTTTTTTTGATCAGGCGCGCAGTTAGGGAGCCTGGGTCGGTTAACCAGTGTTGCAATGCCAAGGGCGGACGAATCGCGCGCGGCCAGAGTGCGAGTGGGCGCCACAATAAGCCGGGGGTGGAATATGCCTGGGGCAATCGCGGTCTCCTGGTCATAAAGCGGTTGGGTTGGCGGATAAAAACACTTGCAGTGTTCAAGGCGGGCCGCAGTTTATCAGCTCGTTTGTCTCGCCGTGTAAAAAATCGAGATAAGTCTGCCGCTTGCGGATTAATGCAGGTAAACTCCCCCGGCGATTCACTATTTAGGAGAAGAAAATATGCACAAGACCGATATAGTCGTAGCTCTGGCAAATAACACTGACTTGGGCGTTAACAAGGCTGACCTGGTGGTTTCTGCCTTTATCGAACAGATTACCAATGCGCTTGCTCGCGGTGAGTCTGTGGCCTTGTTGGGATTCGGTACCTTCAATGTTAGCGAGCGTGCCGCGCGCGAAGGGCGCAATCCGCAGACTGGAGCAACTATTCAGATCGCTGCTAGCAAGACTGTAACTTTCAAAGCGGGCAAAGCCCTGAAAGATGCGGTTAACGAATAACACTTTCCTCCGGCGGCATGACCACGCCGCCATCGCCTCTGATTCGACCAGCACCAGACTCAACCAACAATAAAAGCTAAATACCTATTGCCCCGGGGTGTATCTATGTCACTAACCAATAAAATTTTACTCGGCATGGTGCTAGGGGTCATTGTAGGCGTGGTGTTCAACCTGATTATGGGGGTTGATCAAGCACATCAGACTGCCTCTAGTCCTCTGGGCAAGTGGTTGCAAGTGTTCGTTATCAATGGTCTGTTTGACACCATCGGACAAATTTTTGTGGCGTCACTTAAATTACTCGTAGTGCCGCTCGTTTTTGTTTCTTTAGTGTGCGGTGCGGCGTCGCTCGGGGGGCACAACCGCATGGGGGCTCTCGCCACGAAAACGCTGGTGCTCTATTTGGTCACCACGGCCATGGCTATTGCCTTGGCAATGGGAGTAGCAGTATTTATCCAGCCGGGCGCCGGTGTCGATATGGCATTGTCCAGCACTTACTCGGCACCACCAGCTCCCTCGATCAAAGAAACTTTCCTTGATATTTTCCCGAGCAATCCAGTGCAAGCGATGGCCGAAGGCAATATGTTGCAGGTGATTGTTTTCTCAATTTTATTTGGTATCGCCATATCGCGTACCGGCGGTGAAATTGCGCTCAATATGCGGAATTTTTTTGAGCATTTGAACGAAGTTGTTTTGAAAATGATGATGTTGCTGATGCAGCTTGCGCCCTACGGTGTGTTTTGTTTGTTGGTGAAATTATTTGCTTCAATTGGTTTTGGGGCGATTCTGGATTTAGCCAAATATTTTTTCACGGTGTTGTTTGTGTTGTTGTTACACGCTTTTGGTGTTTACGGAACTTTGCTAAAGCTGTTGAGTGGTTTAAGCCCGGTGATTTTTTTTAAAAAAATGTGGAAAGTGGCTGTGTTTGCCTTCAGTACATCGTCAAGTAACGCCACACTGCCGGTGAATTTGCGCACATGTGAACATGACCTCGGCGTGGATAATAAAGTGTGTAGTTTTTCGATTCCCCTTGGAGCCACGATCAACATGGATGGTACTGCCATCATGCAAGGTGTTGCGACGGTGTTTATAGCGCAGGCTTACAATATTGATATTGGCATTGCGGGATACTTGATGGTGATATTAACCGCTACGCTCGCCTCTATTGGTACCGCCGGTGTGCCCAGCGTCGGGTTAGTCACTCTGGCGATGGTGTTGCAGTCGGTTAATTTACCCGTTGAGGGCATTGCATTAATTATTGGTGTGGATCGCTTTCTGGATATGGTTCGCACTGCAGTGAATGTAACCGGCGATGCCGTTGTTTCGGTAATAGTTGCGAAGAGCGAAAATATGCTGGACAAAACCCGTTACGAAAACATGCAGTTAAATGCGGAAGTTGACCCTGTGTAAGCCCCCGGTGGATTAGTAAAATAAAAAAAGCGACTGTTTTATTCAGTCGCTTTTTTTATTTTGTACGCTAACCAAATTAATGTTTGGTGGGTGGGTTGGATTCAAACTCCACGCTGATAGCTAAATCATCCGTCAAGCAGGGCCAGCGCTCAAATTCCTGCTGCCAACCCTGGGTTTTGTGGGTGTCGATATAAGTAGAAAAATTTTTCCCGTCAAATTTGTGTTCATTAAGCAACAGCTCGGCTGAGAACAGTACTGCTTGATCCAACTCATTGGCAAAAGGTTCGCCAATCAATTCATGCGCGATGACGTTTGCCACTGTCATGTCCATCGGTGCGAGCGGCACGCCACTTTTTGCCATAAAGCGATCATTCACTTCCTCCAGCAAACGATGTGCAAGGTAAGCTTCATCTAACAGCGCCTCCAATTGACTATGTGGGTCGATAATTGATGGTGGCGATAAAAAGTAATCGCTGGCAATTTTAAGCAGTGGTTCTACTTCGTGATAAATCCCTGCTTCTTGTGCCATGGTACGAATGGCGTCGATAAAATCCGGCACGTGTTTGATGTAGCGCAGGATAAAGTCAGCGAGACCTTTAGTGGCTTGGTCTTCGGGTAATTTAATGGCGGTGTGCAAGTGGCTTTTACGACATTCAACAAATTCCAATAATTTCCCCGAGGCGGAATCCTGAACTTGTGCCTGTGCAATTATTTGACGAATTGGGTTGAGTGGGTCGTTCAAGCGTAGTCTCTGATAATAGTTGTAACTAATCACGTTAACAGTCCTTCTGGGCGCGAGATTCATTAATCGCGCTTTAAAAGTAAACCATGGTCAAGCAAATGCAAGTGAGTCGTAATACCAACTTTTTATAAAAAACCAAGCAACCTTATAAATAGGCCTGATGGCATTTTCTGTGCCATCAGGCGCATGTTTAAACGACGAAATATTTTAGAAAGCCCCTGAAATTTTCAAGCGCAATGTGTTATCGAGATCACCACTGAAATACTGTTGGAACTGTAAGCTGATGTCGACGGCTCCCAACGTTTGGCCAATGCCGAGTACACCATAGACGCCGCCATCGATTTCAATATCTTCGGAGTAGCAATCACTGCAACTGCTGATGCTGCGCTCTGAACCAAGAATGCCGCTGACGCCGCCGCGCACGCTGAAGAAGCTCATGTTGTCCTGCCCGAAGCGATACTTGGGGCCGTATTCAGCGAACAGCATGAAGGCATTTGCATCAGACTCTTCATAATCCTCATCGCCCCAGTAATCCTCTACATATTGGGAGAACTCGGCATTGTCGCGATAGAAAATAAAGCTGGCGCCCAGTGAAAGGGTGTTTTCGCTATCACTCGCGTAGTACTCAGCCGCGCCACCTATGGCAAACGCGGTATCTTCAATCCACTGCTCGGCTGCAGCTTCTTTATCAATGGTGATATGGTCAGCATGGCCTGACCAGCTCCACCCGGTTTGGCGAACCTGATTGCCGGATTGGGCGAGTGCTAATTGCCCGGTCGCAAGCAGGCAAGCACCCAGAGCGAGGGGTTTCAGAGTCTTTAACATAAAATTGATCCATCAGTGAGTGAACGGTGACGGCGATAGATCATATCGCCCCTGAAGCAGAATTTTGCGCAGCATAATCTGTACGCCGACTTAACAATCGCACTAATAGCGCGGCTTTCCGTGAATTCGGCGCGCCAAGTCTATATAATTCGCGCTTTCTATTGTGTATCAGCTTGTGAGTCTTCCTATGTCCGACCGTATTGCGCAGGTCACCCGTAACACCCTGGAAACCAAAATCAGTGTCAGCCTTAATCTGGATGGAGCTGGCAAAGGTGTATTCAATACCGGTGTTCCCTTCCTTGAACATATGATGGATCAGATCGCCCGCCACGGCATGATCGATCTGGATGTAACCTGTGACGGCGATACCCACATAGATGACCACCACTCGGTGGAAGATATAGGCATCACAATTGGTCAGGCCATTGCGAAAGCCGTGGGCGACAAAAAAGGTATTCGCCGCTACGGCCACGCCTATGTGCCATTGGATGAAGCTCTGTCGCGGGTAGTGATCGATTTCTCCGGTCGTCCGGGCTTGGTAATGGATATTCCCTTTACTCAAAAACGCGTGGGTCAATTTGATGTGGAGCTGTTCTGGGAGTTCTTCCAGGGCTTCGTCAACCACGCCGGCGTGACGCTGCATGTGGACAATTTGCGCGGCCACAATGCCCACCACCAGATCGAAACCGTGTTTAAAGCCTTCGGCCGCGCCCTGCGTATGGCGCTGGAAAAAGATCCGCGCATGGAAGGCATTATGCCTTCGACTAAAGGTAGCCTCTAAGCATGACTTCAGCGGTTAACAAGCAAACAGTGGCCGTGATCGATTACGGCATGGGCAATCTGCACTCGGTCAAAAGCGCATTGGAATTTGTGGCCCCGGAGCAACGCGTGCTGGTAACTGCCGATCCGGCGGTAGTGGCCGCAGCGGAGCGCGTCGTGTTTCCCGGTGTCGGTGCTATTCGCGATTGCATGGCGGAAATCAAACGCCTCGGCTTTGATCAGCTGCTGCGCGAGCAAATCGCCACCGGCAAGCCAGTGCTGGGGATTTGTGTGGGTATGCAGGCACTGATGGATCACAGTGAAGAAAACAGCGGTGTGGAGTGCATTGGCATTCTGCCCGGCCAAGTGAAGTTCTTCGGCGATCAGCATCAGGACGCCGACGGCAACCCACTGAAAGTGCCGCACATGGGCTGGAATCAGGTGCATCACACTGATCACCCGCTCTGGGCCGGTATCGCCCAGGATGCGCGCTTTTATTTTGTGCACAGTTTTTATATCCACGCCGTCCAGCCGGCGCTGGTGGCGGCGACCTGCAACTACGGTCTGGAATTCCACGCGGCGCTGACCCGCGGCAATCTGTTCGCCGTGCAGTTCCACCCGGAAAAGAGCCACACCGCTGGTCTGCAGTTGCTGAAGAATTTTTTACACTGGGACGGCAAAGCCTGATCCCAAGTAGATTGGTGGTGAGCTTGCGAACCCCAACGCTGTTCAAAATGGTCATGTTGGGGTTCGTCCCTCACCCCAACCTACATTCTGTTTAATCGAGATTGATCAATGTTAATTATTCCCGCAATTGATTTAAAAGATGGCCAGTGCGTGCGCCTGCGTCAGGGTTTGATGGATGATTCAACCGTATTCTCCGATGATCCCGTCGCTATGGCAGCACAATGGGTGCAACAAGGCTGTCGCCGCTTGCACTTGGTGGACTTGAATGGCGCTTTTGAAGGCAAGCCAGTCAACGGCGGTGTAGTAACCGCAATCGCCAAGGCCTACCCCAAGTTGCCAATCCAAATCGGCGGCGGTATTCGCAGCGCGGAAACTATTGAGTACTACCTGAATGCGGGTGTGGAATACGTGATTATCGGCACCAAGGCGGTGAAAGAGCCGCAATTTGTGACCGATATGTGCAAACAATTTCCCGGTCACATCATTGTGGGTCTGGATGCGAAAGACGGTTGGGTGGCGACCGACGGCTGGGCTGAAGTGTCCAATATTCAGGCGTCGGAACTGGCCAAGCGTTTCGAACAGGACGGCGTGAGCAGCATTGTGTACACCGATATCGCCCGCGACGGCATGATGCAGGGCGTGAATGTACAGGCGACTGTGGCCATGGCCCAGGCCTCCAGCATCCCGGTTATCGCCTCCGGTGGTATCACCAATATGGACGATATACGCGCGCTTAAAGCCGAAGCATCTAAGGGTATTTGCGGCGCCATCACCGGGCGTGCGATTTACGAGGGCACCCTGAATATGGCCGAAGCCCAAGCTTACTGCGACGCAAATTAATCGGAACTTTTTATGGCTCTCGCAAAACGCATTATCCCCTGCCTGGATGTCGACAATGGTCGCGTGGTGAAAGGCGTTAACTTTGTCGGTATTCGCGATGCGGGCGACCCGGTGGAGATCGCCAAACGCTACAACGACGAAGGTGCCGATGAGATCACCTTTCTTGATATCACTGCGACCCACGAAGGGCGCGATACCACGGTACAAACGGTAGAGAAGATCGCCAGTCAGGTGTTTATTCCGCTCACTGTGGGCGGTGGTATTCGCACTGTCGATGATATTCGTACCATGCTTAACGCCGGTGCCGACAAGGTGAGCATCAACTCGGCCGCGGTGTTTAATCCTGATTTCGTGAAAGCGGCGTCTGATCGTTTTGGTGCCCAGTGCATTGTGGTTGCCATCGATGCGAAAAAAGTGAGCACTGAAGGTGAAACTCCGCGCTGGGAAATCTTTACCCACGGTGGACGCAAGCCAACCGGTATCAACGCGGTCGAATGGGCAGTAAAAATGGCCGAATACGGTGCCGGAGAAATTCTGCTAACCAGTATGGATGGCGATGGCACCAAGAAAGGTTATGACCTGGGGGTGACGCGCGCCATTAGCGATGCGGTACCCATTCCAGTGATTGCCTCTGGCGGTGTGGGCAATTTGCAGCACCTGGTGGATGGTGTGACCCAAGGGCGCGCCGATGCGGTATTGGCGGCGAGTATTTTCCACTTCCGCGAATACACAGTGCCGCAAGCCAAAGAATTCATGCGCGCCCAGGGTATTGAAGTCAGGCTTTAAGCGATCGGTGGTTAAATTGTTTGAAAAAGAAAGGGCGCCAACAGGCGCCCTTTGTGTACCGGCCTGAAGAGTTTTCAGGCCGCACGATACTGTTTCAGAACATCCGATACCTTG
>JACCED010353154.1_pt1 | contig 10408 bp, 7 predicted proteins | sample 7455021 | NCBI WGS metagenome assembly JACCED01 (sample SAMN15323456, study PRJNA562643) | freshwater metagenome | isolation source: river surface water | place: USA:Blue River Watershed | collected 2017-08-19 | reverse complement strand
TTAAATCGAATCGTATATTAAGAAAATTTTTATTATTAGCAGTAAAATTTAAAATAAAGATTTTTGAAATAATGGATGATAGATATGTTGCAAGAAGTATAACAAAAATATTAAAAAACTGTTATTTAAAGAGAGCAGATTTAGTAGATAATTTAACGAAATCAATAAATAATTTGAATGAATTAGAAAGAGTATTGATAACAAGAAAAGTGAAGATATTATTAAAAAATGATACAGAAAAAAAATCAGATACATCATCACCAGAAGAAACACATGATATAAAATTAAATATAGAAAAATTATATAATGAATTTAAGAATGAAACAAAATTAATAGAAAAGTTAATAGAAATAATAGTAAAAAATTTTACAACAGAATCGATACAAATGTATTATACATCAAAAGTAAAAAATAATAAATTTATAGAAGAATATATAAATTAACTAAAAAATTTTATGTAATAGTTAACATAAAATTTTTTATTGATATAAAATATGTGGATATTATTAGTAATAATTGGATATTATTTTATACATATTATATTAAATGATAAAGCTCAAAAAACTGGGCATGATTTCTATGAAAATTTAAAAAAAACATATAATGATAATCCTCAAGTTTATGATATTATTCATAATAATACTCCTGATTATAGTCATTATGATTATGTTATAAATTATATAATTGTAGTATCATTAATACCAATGATTATAAATTACAAAGAAGATATGGCATATGATACAATAGCGGTATTATTAATAGTATATATATTAAGGTGTATAACAATAAATTTAACAATATTACCAAAGCATGATAAATGTACACCAAGTAATAATTCAAATAATGATATTTTAAATGGATGTTATGATAAAATTTTTAGTGGGCATTTTGCATTTACATTTGTATTATCATTAATGTATTATAAATATGATGTAATATCAAATGAAGTAATATTAATATTATGGAATTTATTAAATGCATTTTTAATTATAGTAACTCGTTCACATTATACAATTGATGTAGTAATTTCATTAATGGTATGTTTATTTGTATATAATTTTGATCCAAAAATTCCATATGTAAATAAATAAGTTTAATAAATGAGTTTAAAAATTAATAAATTCATATAAACAAAGAATATATATTGTTTATATGTTTATAGTAGGTATTGATTTAGGTACAAATAATACAGTATTATCTTATTATGATTCAGGACATTTACATATAATAGAAAAGGCGATACCGTCAATAGTATTGTTAGAAGATAATAAGGTAATAATTGGGGATGAAGTTATAGGAAATAAAAATAGTCATAAAAATTTAAAAAGGAGATTAACGAATAATCCAAAATTATTAAGTTTATATACTGCTTTTTTAAGTAAAATAAAAGAAAAAATAGATTTATTTATTTTAGAACATAACGAACTAGATTATCAAGTAGTTGTTACTGTTCCTGCATATTTTTCAGAATCTGATAAAGATATTACTAAACGAGCTGTTTTAGGGGCAAATTTACCTCTATTAAGATTACTTTCTGAACCAACTGCCGCTGGCATAACTTATGGTCATTTTTATCATACTATGGAAGAAATAGTTCTTGTTTTTGATATGGGTGCTGGTACAACTGATTTAACATTAATGAGAAAATCAACTATAAAAAATGAAGATAATAATGAAAATGAAGATAATAATTTTTATGAAGTAATTAGTTTAATGGGTGATGTAAAATTTGGTGGTGAAGATATTACTAAATTATTAAGAAAAAAATTACCACTAGAAATTGATGCTGAAAAATCAAAAATTTTATTATCTTCAGGTGATATTCCAGAAATGAAACAAAAAGAGTATTTTGATTTATTAGAAATAGAATATTTAGAAAAAATAAATTTATTATTTGATAAAATCTTATTTGATGGTAATTTAACAATTAAAGATATAAATCAAGTAATTTTAGTAGGTGGATCTACTAAAAATCCATTTATTAGAAAAACAGTTGAAAATTATTTTAAAAAAGATCTTAATTTTTTAATTGATCCTGATACAGCTGTTTCTTTTGGTGCTACAATATATGGTAATTCTTTAGTTACTAAAACAAATAATGTAGTATTAATAGATAGATTACCTATATCAATTGGAGTAGAAGTAGAAAATGGAAAATATGCTAAATTAATAGAAAGGGGTAATATTATACCTACTAAAAAAGAATCATATTTTACTACACAAGAAGATGATCAAGAATTTATAGAAATAAAAATATATCAAGGAGAACATCATTATATTAAAGATAATTTATTAATAGGTGAATTTAAAGTAATGATCGAACCAAGACCAAAATGTACACCAAAAATTAAAGTTACATCTGAAATTAATGCGGATGGTATATTAACTATTACAGCGATAGATGGAACAAATAAGGAAAGTTTGAGTATTAGAACTAATAGAAATAATAATATAGAAAGATTTAGTACAATATTGCCACATGAATTATATGAGGAAGAATTTGAATTATATTATAATTTATTTAGTGGAATGAAGCAACAAATTTTATTTCAATTAACAGAAAACATTTATTTAAAAATAGATTCTGAAACAAGAGAAAATAGATTAAATAAATTTTTAATATGTAATGAAAAAGTTGATGATTATTTATTAGCATTTCCAAGATTATTTATGGAAAAAAATGATGAAGAAACTATAAAGAATTTAAATTTAGAAACAATGGAAGAAAATATTATAGGTATGAAAAAAATAGTTAGCTTTTTAGGAGAAGAATATGGAGATTATTTAAATAATTATGAATTAGAAAACACCAAAACAGATTGGAAAAAGAAAATAGAAACAATTATAGAAAATATAGATAATTATAATTTGACAAAAGATCAATATAATAGAATTTTAGAATTAGCTGAGATTATAGTAGAAAATGATAATCAAAATTGTGAAGTTCATTTTAATGAAATAGATGATTTATTAGGTTTTAATTCGTAAATTAATTTCAAATAATGATTTATGAGAATTAGAGATTTGAAGATTTTTATTTTAAAAAATGAATATGATAAATTTATAAAAATATTACATTCTTTTAGAGAACATGTTCATAAACTATTTTATTATCATTTAATTTCCATATACGATAAATCATTTTATTTAAATGAATTAACTGATATTCATAAAATATTAAATGATTATTATAATGATAAAATTATTAGTTTTTGTGAGACTAATAATGATATAACACATGAAATATTAAATTCAGATATACATCATATAATATCTTATGTATCAAAAATGAGACAGATACCTGAAATAAAACAAACACATGAATTATATTATGATTCATTATGGCATCCATTAAGTGAAATAAAAAATAATATAAAAAAATTAGCTGGAAATATAGGGTTTCCAACAATAAAAATAGCAATTGAAATAGTAATGAATGATCATTATGATTTAGATAGTAAAACAAAATTATTAATAGATAATTATAATTATTTATTCATACCAACAAAATATGTGGAAAAGGATAATATAGAATATAATTTAAAAAACAATAATAATTTTGAATTATTTAATGAAAAAATATATATTAAGGAAGGTAATTTGGATAATATATTAGTACCAACATTTGAATTTTGTATAAAGAATGAATTTAATTATTTAATTTTAAAGGGAATATTTATAATTGATGAAATTTCATTATTTATGAGAAGTAGTATTATAACATTTAATCAATTATTTATTAAAAGAAAATATCTTGAAACTTTAATTGATGGTGAATTAGCAAAAAATATAATGAGAGGATTAACAATTGGTGAATTAATAACACATTCGCCTGAAAAAATAAAGGAAATAATAAGTAATAATATTACAAAATACAATTTAATAAAATATAAAAATCCGCATTTATTATTCAAAGAAACAGTTGGAAAAGGCAATTATCAAGAATTTTATAATATAATTAAAATTTTATTAGCAGGTGAAGAAGAAAATTATCAACTTGCTGGATTTCTATGTTCATTAGCAAAAGATAAAAAATATAATGATTATAATTTATCTGATACTATTATTTCATATTTAAACTATATATCACAATGTAAAATTAAAAAATTTATGGTAATGATAAAAGAAATAAATAATGAAGATACAGATTATAAAAAACAAATTATTATGCATTCTACAATGCCTGATAAAGTAAAACAAATGGCTTTAGAAAAAGTAACTGAAATGAAAAGTAATAATAATGATTATCATAAACAATTATTATTTGTAAAAACATTAATAAAATTTCCATGGATATCACAAGAAGAAATAGATTTTTTTAAACAAAAGGTAACAAATAAGGAGCCGAGTAAATTATTTAATGAATTAGAAACAAATTTAAATAATAAGGTATTTGGTCATGCTAAAGCAAAAGAACAATTTATTTTACAAATTGCTAGATGGATATCAAATCCAAAAGGCAGAGGTTATACAATTGGATTATCAGGACCACCTGGTGTTGGTAAAACTTTACTTGCAAAAAGTGTCGGCCAAATTTTAGATATTCCTTTTATTCAAATAACCCTTGGTGGTCAAAATGATGGTGAATTATTACATGGTCATGGATATACATATAGTGGTGCACAACCAGGAATGATAGTAAGGAAATTAGCGGAAGTTGGAAAGAGTAGATGTATAGTATATTTTGATGAATTAGACAAGTGTACAGCAAGACATGGAATTAATGAAATATCAAGTATATTAATACATTTAACTGATCCTAATATGAATCAAACATTTCAAGATAGATTTTTCCAAGGTATTGATTTCCCATTACAAAATTGTATATTTATGGCTTCATATAATGATGCATCATTAATTGACCCAATTTTATTAGATAGATTTGTTGAAATACCAGTTACACCATATACAATGAAAGATAAATTAAATATAATAAAAAATTTTATATTACCAGAAATAATAGAAGAAATCGGATTAAAGAAAAATATAATTATACCAGATGATGTTATAAAAAAGGGGATATTAGAATATACGAATGAGGCGGGTGTAAGAGACATAAAACATAAATTAGAATTATTAGCCATGAAAATTAATAAAGATATTTTAATAAATAAAATAACAGATGATGAAGTAAAAATCAATTGGGATATGTTCAAAAAATACATTGATGAAAAATCATATAAACCAGAAAAAATACATTCAAATCCAATTATAGGTATGATAAATGGATTATATGCAACAACAAGTGGAAAAGGTGGAATAGTACCTATACAAGTAATGCCATTACATGGAGAGAAGACATTTCAATTAAAATTAACAGGGTCATTGGGAGATGTAATGAAAGAAAGTATACAATGTGCATATACAACGGCATTAAATTATGTAAAATCAGAGGGGCATAATGTAGAAGAAATATTAGAAAAATATAAATCTGGATTTCACATACATGCACCATGTGGAGCAACACCAAAAGATGGACCAAGTGCAGGTGGAGCATTTACATTAGCATTTATAAGTGTATTATTAGAAAAAAAGATATGTAATGAAACAGGAATAACGGGAGAAATAGAATTAACAGGAAAAATAACAAAAATAGGAGGATTAATAAGTAAATTACAGGGTGCAAAAATAGCTGGTATAAAAAGAGTATTAGTATCAAATGAAAATGATGATGATATAGAAGAAATTAAAAGTAAATATCCTGAAATAATAGAAAATTTAGAAATTAATATGGTGAAAGATATTAAGGATTGTAGTATAATTTTTGATATAACAAATAATAATTAAATTAAATAAAGTAATTAAGTGTAAATTAATATTATTTTATTAAAAATTTTAATAAAATAATATAGTTAAAATATTTATATATATTATGAGCTGTTTACCCGGATACTTTCAATATACTTTTGATAATACAGAAATTTGTGCAAAATGTCCAGATGGAAAACCACCTGAAGGAAAATCAAGAGAATTATGTATAACTAATGCACAAATTGATTATGATGCAGCAGGAACTGCAATTCAAAGTATTAAATGTACACATGGAGGAAAACCAACAAAATTAACAATTAATGATATTGAAACTTATACATGTAAAACAAATTCTATATCATATGTATTAAATGATGGTAAAGGTGATTCAAAAAATGAAGATGGAAATAATTTTTGGTGGTGGATATTAGCAATAATAGTAGTTATATTATTAATAGGAGGTGGAACATGGTATTATAAAAAAAGAAGAGGTAGTAAATCAAGCGGTGAAATGAGTAGTGATGGAAGTGATGGAAGCGATGGAAGTAGTTAAAGATAAATAAATAAATTTTTATTAAATAAAAAATTTATTTATTATATGAACAATAACTTATCATTTATACCAAATAGTTTAACTAATATACAAAGTCCATTAAATTTATTAAATAATAATACAATAATTAATGATGCTGTACAAGATGCAACAAATTTGGTATCATCAACTACAAATAAAATAAAAAAATTTATACCAGAAGTTCCAAATTTAAAAGAATATACATTTAGATCATTACCAGAATTACCATTTGGTAGTAAAACATTTTCACTTGGAATTCAAGAAAATAAATCATTACCATTTGTAACAGATAATAAATTATTTAATTTTCCATTAGAAATACCATTTTTTAAAGTTGGCGAATTATTAGTTAATTTAAATTTAATTAGATCACCTCCAATTCAAGAACAAAAAAAATATAAAACATATTTATCAAAATTAGCTGGTGCTCCAGTTTTACCAAAAAGATTAATTTTATTCGATAATATAAATTATGATAATCCTGTTAAATTTCAAACAGCAAGTACATGTGTTGCTAATTCATCTGCTTTAATGAAGGAATATCATGAAAAAATTGATTCTAATTATTCTAAAAAATTTTCACCTGAATTTATTTATTTACAGCGTAGTAATAAACCATCTGATGGTATGTATTTAGAAAATGCAATGGAAATATTAAAAAATATTGGTGCTTGCCCTCTTGAATCTTATCCTTCAATTGAATTATCATCATCTAATGAAATACCAAAATCTAGTTTTGATACAGCTAATAATTACAGAATTTCTGAATATAAATGTATTTATCAACAAAATATTTTTCCCGATCCAAATCCTCAACAAACTATTAATGATTTAAAATCAGCTCTATTTTTAAATGGCCCCTGTCTTATTGCTTTTAATCTCTACAATTTTTACGGCATTTTTGATCCTGTTACCAAAAAATATGATGGCCGTATTTGGGTTAAAGCAAATTGGTCACAACCAGCCACTGGTGGACATTGTATGACTGTAGTTGGTTATGATGATGATAAAAAGGCATTTTTAATAAGAAATAGTTGGGGTCCAAATTGGAATTACAATGGTCATACATGGTATCCATATTCTGATTTTGGTACTAAATATGAAGCTCTTGAAATATGGACAAGTATTGATGTTAAAAATTCACCTCAACCAATTACATCAAGTTCAATTAAAAATTTTATACCGTTACCACCTACAGATAATGTATTAAATTATTCTAAATTATTTAAGATAGATTATAACAATGATTTTGTTGATTTTAACACCTATGCTATTTTGAATAATTCTAGTATAGTTTATAATTCAGATAATTATTTTTCTACAATTCAAGAAGGATTAAATAACTTAGACCCAGTTTTTTCTTCAAATCCTAAAGCATACTTTTATTTATCAACTTATAATAGATTTAAAGCAACTTTATTTTCTGATTATAATGGTAAAGGAAATATAATTGGAGTTTCAAATGCAATACCTAATGAAAATTATTTATTAGTTAATAATTGGTCAGGTTCAATGCCATTTAAATCTGTTTTATTAGAAAATAGAAAAGAAGATGAAGTAGTAGATGGTACACCTCCATCAGAAGATATAAATCAAGCAGATATTAATTTTAATAGTACATCGTTTAAGATATTTGCACTAATAATAGGTATAATTATATTAAAATTATTATAATTAAATTAATTTAAGTAAAGTATAAAATAAAATTTTAAAAAAATATAATATAATTATGAATTATTATTATATTATAAATAGACACAAAGAAAAAATAAATTTAAATAAATTAAAAAATGATGATTGTATTTCTATAAAAGCTACTAATGGTCTTAATAATAGACTTGAAGTTTTATTATCTTACCTACATTTATCTAATAAATTAAATAAAAAATTTAAATTATATTGGCCTATTGATGAGACATGTCCTGATCATTTTAATAATTTATTTGAAGATATTCCTAATGTAGAATTTATTAATAATTTTAAATTATCAAATATCGATTTTATAACTCATAATCCATATAATTATGATTATGTTAAAGATAATTATTATAATCTTTTAAAACCAAAAGAACATATTAAAAATAAAATAAATTTAATTATAAATAAATTAGAAAATAATTATATAGCATGCCATGTTAGACGAACTGATTTTTTAAAAGAAAAATATGCAAAAGATTATATAAAATTAGATGAATATTATTTTAATTTTATTGATAAATTTGAAATCAATAAAAAAATTTATTTAGCTACTGATAATTATGATACACAACAAAGTTTTATAAAAAAATATGGAAATAGAATAGAATGTAAAATAATAGAAAAGAGTAATAAATTAAGACAAACAAGTTTAGAAGATGCAGTAATAGATATATATGTATGTGCAAATGCAAATGATTTTATTGGTACACAAAAAAGTACTTTTTCAAATACTATAATAAATTTAAGAAATTTATAAATATAATAATAAATTTATAAATTTAAAATAGTTTATTATGATTTATTTTCATTAATAATGCCTTATTTTTTTCAAAAAATACATTTTTAGGATCAATTTTAGTTTCTTTATTTACTTCATTTTTATTTGCTGAGTTTTCTGGTGATTTTGTTTCACTTTTTCTTGGACTTCTAATTTCTAAATTCTTATTTTCATTATTTGAATAATTTATTATATTCATATTATCCTCCTCTACTTTTATTACAACTGATTCCTCTGAATCACTAGAATTATTAACTTTAATATTTGCTGGTTTAACATATGTTGGGGATATATTTAAATTATTAATATTAGGTGAATTAGTAAATGATTTTAATTTATTTTTTATTGAATTCATTATTTTTTTTTCTGTTTTATTGTCATTGTCTGAATTCGTTTTTGCTGATAATAATAAATTAATTTGATCTTCTACTCCTGCTTTACTATTACCAAATGATCTTGGTATATATATATTAGTTTTATCTAATCTATTACATATATCTGGCATACTTACATTATTTATCTTTTCAAATGTTCTTATAAATTTTGCAATTATATCTTGTGGTATAATCGGACTTTGTTCCATTAATCTATCTAATTCTGCCTTACAATATTTAATAAATTCTGTCGGATTCTTTCTCTCTCTCGGATTTAAACTTAATTCAGTTTCTATCGTTCTTTGAAATTTTGCCCATTGGATAGACGCTATTCTATGCGCTTCTTCACTTTGCGCATATCCTAAAAAATTTGATATTGTTGATATAACTCCAGTTATTAATGATAATGTTCCTATAACTGCATTACCATAATTAAATCCAGCTGGAAATATTGTTGATATACCAAAATTTGCTGTACCACTTACTGTTGATAATACAATTACAGGTATACCTAATTTCATATTGATTGAAGAAAATTTACGTTGTGTCGAATCATGCATTAATGTATAGCATTTTGCTTTATCACTCCAATTTGCTAATAATTCATCATGTTCATATGACCATTCATATACTTCTTTAGGATCATTATTATTATCATTAATTCCTATAACAGTTTCCTCTACATTACCACCTTTACTTTCCTTTTTTTCTTCCATATATATAAAGACTTTTTATATATATAAAGAATTTATTTTTTAGAGAAATAAATTTTTTTAAATAATTTATTTTTTTCTAATGTTATTTGATTATCAAGTGGATAATATATATTTTTTATAGTAAAGTTTTGATATAAATTATAAGTATTTTGAGGTAAAACATTAAATGTTCGATAATAATTTTTATTATCAGTAATCAAATTTATACCTAATATTTCAAAATTATTTTTATATGATAAACAAGAAAATATTCTTTCAAATCCATGTTGTAATAATCCACCATGATTAAATTTTGGTTCAAAATCATCTACTGTTATATTAGATTTTATAAGATCTTTTAAAATTTTTATATTACCCCAAAAAATACTACCAATGACAAAATAATATTCATCCCAATTTTTTATTTGATATATATTACATAATTTATTAAATTGTATAAATTCATCATTTGTAAATGAATCTTTTATTTTTTTAATATTTCTATTACTTGCCACAATTCCATATTTTTTTACATTTT
>JACCED011720147.1_pt1 | contig 10409 bp, 9 predicted proteins | sample 7455021 | NCBI WGS metagenome assembly JACCED01 (sample SAMN15323456, study PRJNA562643) | freshwater metagenome | isolation source: river surface water | place: USA:Blue River Watershed | collected 2017-08-19 | reverse complement strand
ATATCATCACTAGTAAAGATTTTAATTGATTCAATTATTTGATTCAATTCATATTCATTTAATTTTTCATTTTGAACCATACTATAAATTTTATCAGTAATCTGTTTGTTTACATATTCTACTAGATAATAATTATCTAACATATTAATATTTACTACTTCTTGATTATTCATATCAAATGGCATATTAAAAATCTTCTTGAAATTCTTAAAATGATAAACTACTTTGATAATATTTAATGCTTCTTCAAAGTTATCTTTATTAAATGATGTAAATAGTAATTGTTGCATATTTTCTTTTTCAAAAACATTATAATACAGATAGAAGTTTGTCATAATATAAATCAGATATTGTTTCTTTGTTGTGCATTCAATAATATTATTGAATAGTTTACGAAGATATTTAATATTCTTTACATATGATGTATAAACTTCAAAGAATCCATTAATATTAAGTTTATTATCTTGAATATGTTTAGTTTTAATTACGTCTTTCATATTAGTTGTAACAGTATTTAGAACATTTGAAAGAATTACATAGGGATTAATATTTTGTTTTACACACTCAATTAGTTAGTATACACCTTCATCAAGATTAATATTATTACTAGTAAAAATATTACTTAAAAATGTATTAAAACGTTTATTCAAATAATCACTATTAAGTTGTGATTTTTGGTTAAAAATTACATGCGATGTAGGTTTAGTAAATACATCATATGTGTTAAATGTATTAAAGTCAAAATTAACGTTTTCAGCCATGGTTTTTATTAATAATTTACTTATATATAGTCATTATTGACAATTATTTAGATTATCAATTTTTTATTATGTATATCTATATAGTATCGTTATTATTAATAAAAAATGATGGTTTGGGTTATTCATAAACAACTCAACCCCTCTTTTTTTATTTTATAGATTTTTACCAAAGTCTATAAAATAAAAAAATGATAATATATCCATCTAATATTAAACAAATAATAACATATAATATATATATGTCAATTAGAACAATACGAATATACAGAATAAATTATAAGTTTAATAATAGTCAAAATGGTATTTATGATATTATTACTTATAATTTAGATAAATACGAATTAAGTAAAAAATATATGGTAACTAAAAAAATATATTTAAGTATAAATCAAGAAATTATTAATGATAAAATTAAAACATATTGTGAACAATATAAAATATTATATAATCAAGATAATAAATGTGTTTTGGAATATAAACAAGACATATTAGATAATTTAGAATTTCCACCACTTAATAAATATGATTTTGAAGAAACATATGAACAAACTGAATATATTACTAAATATGGTAAAATAATTAGTAATAAATATCAAACATATCTTGAATTAGATAAAGAATATGATAATTATGATGAGATTTTAAATAGTATTTAATATTTTTTTATTTGTTTTAATAAAAATTTAATCAAAGTAAACAATACAACCATTACTAAACCATAGATAGCGATACCCGTAAAAGATACAACACCTTCTTCATTTGGATTAATTTGAGTTAAATATTTACCAATTAATTTCTTAAAGAAATTTTGAGACATTAACATATATATAACCCAAATTAATATTGGGTCTTTTACCATTTCTGGTATAGTAAAATTAAAGAATGAATTTTTAGATTTCTTCTTTTTTGGTTTTTCTTCTTCAGTATCCGTATCAGTATCTTTAACAACTTTTACTTTCTTTTTCTTTCCATCTTCAATTTCATTATTTATATCTTCTACTAAATTTTTAATGTGTGAATTTCTGTCTGATTCTGTTGTATAATTATCAGTATGTGCATCATATGTATCTAATTCTATTTGTTTTTGTGATTTTGCAACAGCAACATCTTTACGAAGTTGAGAAATAGGAGTTCCTCCTCCCATAGCACTAATACTTGGACCATTATTGTTCATCATATTAGACATCATTATATTTGCAGGTATTTGATTTTGATTCATACTATATATATATTAAAATATTTTTATTTAATGTTATTAAGCACGTCTTGAAATTTATTAACATCTGTTTTAGATGTTACATTTTCTTTTTTCTTATATTCTAAATTAATAATTGAAAAGAAATTAGGATCATAATTTATTTGCGGGAATGAATCTTGATTTTCTAGATCAAATTTCTTAGCATATTTAGTGTGATCTAATTCTTCTTCAATTGCATGTAAATGATAAATTTGATTAAGAGTATTTTTATCAAGATTAATACATTGAGGATGTTCATCATTATTATCTGTTAGTGTAATAAAAACACGACCATAAATCTTTTTTCTATATATTGTTGATGCAATTTTATTTAGATTCTCCGGTATTTGTTCTACACTAATATCACAATAGAATAACATAGTATAATCTAAAAATTTATATTCATGATATCTAATGGTTTCAAATGTTTGTTTATCTGGCGTAGCTTCTAATACATCATTAATAAATGAATAATCTTCCATATCTCCATTTGGATGAATAACAATCGCATTATGAACAAAAGTTGATTGAATTAAATTATGTAAATCATCAAAAATAAAATCAACATATTCATGATCATTATTAACAATACAACGTTTAATTAAAATCATAGTGCCACCTACTGTATGGGTTCTCGTAAGTTGTGAAGCAAGAGCATTATAATTTTTTGATTTAGATGATTCTACTACTTTATATATTGATTGATATACATAATTTGCATCATAATATAAATCAGTAATATTTAGAATTGAATTTTCATCTGGTTTTACATATTGTTCAATAATTTTGAAAATTTCTTCTTGTGCAGTAGAATTAATTGTAATTTGTTTATAATCAATATCTGCATTTTTTACTTCTTTAAAAGAAAAGTTATTAATATACCAATCTTCATTGTTATATGCATCAGTTTCATACAATAACATTATTTTTACCATTTTAAATTATTAATTTAATAATAATTTAACTTTAAATAAAGATTTAATAAATTAATTAATTTAAAATTTAAAATTATCCAAAACTACTCCATCCCTAACTAATTCATCATACATGTTTGATACATATTCTCTATTAATAAATTTTGTATCATTTATTTCAAATCTGTATGGATCTAATTTTTTGAATGATTTTAATTCATAAATATAACATGGTTTTTTTAATTCTGTAAATGCATTAACATGTAATTCTTTTAGATATGGTTCTTTTTTATTTGATTTATTTTCTAAAATACCCCTTTTCACTGTGCTCTTTGGTAATATAGATGCGATTGCCATCCATTTATCTTTATATGCAATAATTATTGGTTTAGAACCTATATAACTTTTTGGTATTTCATTTTCAAATCTTTTTATAAATGCTAAATAAACTGTATTATTTGTTGATTGATTAATATTTCTACTTATTTTATTACTATCTTTTATATTTAATAATTTATTAAAAAAATCAGCTAACATATCCGGTGTTTTTAATTTATATTCCATATCTGTATATTCTTCTTGTAAATCTTTTCTTTGTAACATTAATTTATCATGATCTAAATATTTTATTGGAAACTTACCATCTATTATATCATTTCTATATGTATCAATATTATATGTTATTAATTGTGATGCACATACATCATAAGGTATACTATAAAAAAATTTATTATCAGTTGGAATAGTAACTTTATGTCTATGATCTAAAACAAAACTACTTAATCCTAGTATAATTAAGTTCTTATTTAAATTATTATTTATAAAATTTTGTATAGCTTCATTTAATCTTTTTTTCCAATATGAACCAATATCGTCTCTTTTATAATTAAACATTATATCTTTGGTAATTTCATCTAAATCATATATTTCAAAATTCATTTCTTTAAATTTATCTATCATTGATTGTTTTATAAATGTATTTATACCTACTATATGAATGATTGACATATATATTTAGTATATATTAATAAATAAAATTAATATTAATATAAAGTTATATTATAATAATGTCAACTGTTTGTTTCGACAAATCATACTTTACTATTATTGTAGTATTAGCATTAGGTATAGTTCTTTATGCTTATTATATGTTAAAGCAAGAAAATAGAAACTTAAAATCAAGTTTACAAGTATCAACCGATAATAAGATTAATACTCTTAATAATCATGTATCAAGTATGAATGCACCAACATTTAGTGAAGCAGTAATGCCAATATCACCATCACCTGTTATTGCTCCTCCATCACTTGGTCAAGCAATTAGAGATTATGATAGAAGAAATATTGCCGACCCCTTAACACCACCATTTAAACGTGATGATTATCAAATACCATCTAATGTCATGAGACCAGATTTATATGGAGTATATAGCAGAGGCGCACCAGGTGTTTTCATGAAACATGGTTATGTCAAAACAGACGATGCTGGTGCTGATTATAAATTACTTACTTTAATGGGTCGTCAAAAATATCAAGGTTCAACCCAATATGAATACTATGTAATTAGCACTAATAAAGATGACACTATTAAATTTTACATAGATGGAGTAAAGAGAGAATTATATGATGGTGATAAAGTTAAAGTAAAACAATTAGGAAATACTGAATATACAGTTTATATTGATAAAGATTTACAACTTGAGTATAATCCTTTATTTTAATTTTTTTATTTAAAAAAATTAAAATAAAGCATTATATTTTTATTTTATTTTATTATTTATTACATAAATAATAAAATAAATAAAATATAATCCTTTATTTTAGTAAATTATCTAATAATTTATTTCTTTATTAAATCTTCATAATCTAATAAAAATAAAAAGTAATTTACATAATCATCTGTTGAATTTTTTGTAAAATCAGGATTAATAATATTAATTAAATCATCTTCTTTATCGTTTGTTTCAAATTTAGCATAATTAAAAAATTTAAATTTATATATTAATGGCTTTTTAGATAAATATGATGCAATTGCATTATGTATATCAAGTTGTATAATATGTTTTATTCTAAATCTAGATGTAATTAATTCAGATTTTAAAAAATGTGCTGTAGGTTCTAATTCTGTTCCATAATTTAAGATTTTTCTAATAATTGTTGTGCTTTTCTTTTTTAAAAAAGATAAAGACCACGCCCATGACCATAATTGTAATTGTGGTTCGTGCATACCAATATATTCAAAACGTGATTTAAATAAATGTTTTTTCTCTGAATCATAAAAATGTATTATATTATGTTCATAGTCATTATTATTTTTTTCTATTCTAATAAAATTTACTTGGTCAAATTTATGTTTATATATTTGATTATTTTTATCATAATATTCTAAAGAATCTCTTACTAATGTTATATCAGGAGAAGAATTATATTCCTCTTTTTCTTCCTCTTTTTTTTGGAGTTTTATCATAATAAAATAATTATAGATATTTTATTATTTATTTTAATTTATTAACTTGCTAAATTCTTGCCTCGTTTCATCTATATATAAAATCAACTTGCTAAATTCTTGCCTCGTTTCATCTATATATAAAATCAACTTGCTAAATTCTTGCCTCGTTTCATCATTATATCTTTTATAGATATAGCCGATGTAACTTTTGAAAATTCTCTTTTCTTTGATTGTTCTATTAATTCCATTTCATTTTTAGAGCATTCATATATTGGAGGAAACCCACCATTTGGTTTATTCTCATTATCCATATTATTATATATAATTATTAAGTATTTTTTAAATTATTAACTAATTAATCAAAAGATATTGTAAATTTAGATATTTGTTCACTTATTTTTTTAATTTTTTTTTTATTATTAATATTTTCATTTGTTAATTCTTTTTTATTATCTTTAAGATTTATTTTTTCATTTTCATTAACTATCACTTTATTATTATCACTTTCGCATTTTTCACAATTATTATCATCATTATCATTATCATTATCACTATCACTATTAATATCACTATCACTATTAATATCACTAATACTATTATTGTCATCTTCACTATCTTCTCCGTTTTCTTTTGTATATTTAATCATATGATTCAAACAACAACATCTTCCTTTATTTTTGCAAGAATATTTTATGAATTCGTTTTCTTTTAATTCTTCAACATAATTAATATATAATAATCTATGCAATGCTAATTTTTTTCCTCTGAAATAAAAATTTATATATGGACTCTTATTTGCTTTTATATTTGCGACAAATCCATCCCATAATGTGCATTGTTTTCCAAAAACTGATTTATTTATATGTTTTGTAATTCGCATAATATCTCTATATGTAAATTTTTTGGATGATTCTATATTTTTTAATTGTAATGATGTTAATTCAGATAATATCTTTTTTTTCTTACTCGACGACATAATGTAATATATTATATATTATATTAAGTTATTTATTATATATTATATTAAGTTATTTATTTAAAAAAAATAATCTCAATTACATCAGGAACATATTTTAATTCTCCTATTTTTGGTTCATTTAAATAATAAGTTAAACGTATATTAATTGTTTTCTTATTATTTTTATATTTATCTGTATCATTTATTACTTTACCATTTTCAAAGACTATTAATATTTTATTAGAATCATTATAAACAACTATTGGTATTGATGGATTTAATATGCTCATTATAAATAATTCAACATAACCATCTGTAACTGTATTATTATCTGCTGCAACTTTAACTATATAATTTATTAAATATTTAGATTTCTTTTTCATATTAAAATGATTTGATAAATCTTTATCTATTATATTTTTACTTGATTCTAATGATAAAAATTCAATAACATTACCTCTAAAATATGATGATAATTCTGTTTGTAATGGTGAATAGTAACCTAAATTCTTTGATTCAATATCATTATATTCATTTTGCATCCAATAAAATCCATTTACATATGCTCTATAATAACTCATATTATTCATAATTATCTTTTGTGTATAATATTCTTTCATATCTTGTAATGCATAATCCTCATTTATTTGTTGATAATTTGAATCTATTTGTTTTCCTATCTTCTTCTTACCAATTTCAGGTATATTATCTTTACCAAATATATCAGCTAATATCTTTTTAACATTACTTCCTGAACTTCTTATAATTGTTTGTGATGGTCTTTCTGTATATGTATTATAATCAACTATATCTGATACAAAATAATCTCCTATTCTTAATATTTCATATGCTTTTCTGTCATTAGTTGCTAATTCTTCACTCATTCTATTGATAAATTTAATAATTTCATTAATAGTTATACTCATATAACATCCAGTTTTAGTCCAATGACAATGTATATTATCATTACAAATGTCTTTTTGTTTATTTACATTACATGAAACACGGTCATTATTAATTTCATAATCTTTAACATCTGGTAATTGTTTAGATATGTGTAATAATTTATCATATTTACCACCAGTTTGAATTGTTCCTTCTATTCCATCTGAAATACCATCAATATTATAATCACCACCATATTGTCTAATATTACTTAATTCTTCAGATAATCCAGCTGAATCAATATTCTCAATATTTTTAACTTCTTCTTTTTCTTCTTTTACTTCTACTTCTCTAATTTCTTTTACTTCTCTAATTTCTTCTTCATCATCTTGAGCAGCTTTTTCATCTACTTCGATTTGAGCTAACTCATCTTCTCTTACACCTTTCTTATCTACAATCTTCTTGTATTTTTGATATAATTCTTTATCTACTAATTTATATAAAATTAATCTAATGTTATCTACTTTTTCTTCATAAGATAATTTAGTAGAATTTATAATTTTAGTAATCTTTTCTTTTAATGAATTGTTTTCTAATTTATTTAAATATGATGAAAATTCTAATCTGAATAATTCATAACTTTCACTAAGAAATTCATCCATATTAACATCTAATACTCTCTTATCTGCTTTTGTATTAAACTTTCTCTTAATAATTTCATTATCTATTTTATCTAAAATTGGTTGATTTTCATAAAATAATCCTAAATTTTCTATATCACTCTTTGACATTTTAACTTCTGTAATTGGTACTGTATCATTTGTCAAAGTTACTAATGCATTAATTAAATATTTATCACCTTCCATTTTATCATAGTATACACCGACTGGTTTTACTGGCACTGTTTCTTTACTTAAATCAAATACTTCTTTGAGATTTTTAAAAGTTGTTTTAAAGTCTTGTATGTATTTTTCTATTGATTTAACTATTTGAATTTGATATAATGCACCAGATGGTCTAACTGGTATTATAGTATTATTTTCTAATACAAAGAATTTAGTTTTATTTCTACTATCTACTACTTGATACTTTATAGAATGTTCTTTTGATTTAATATTCATTAAATGATAATACATCTCATGAGCAACTGGAGCAGAATCTTTATAAATAATCTTATCTATAAATGAACCTTTGCAATTATGTGAATAAAATTCACTTAATTGTTTTACTATATTTGTCTTTTCATTTTTGTATTCAAATACTTTTGTAACATCTAATGTCTTCTCACTTTCATCTAATTTTTTAACTAATACAATTGGATAATAATTTTTACCTTCTTTTACTAAAAATACATTCTTTCTATCTGGTGATGTTAAAGAATATATATCTTCTATGTTTTGACATAATATATTAAAATCTTCTCTAACTCTTTCTCTTTCAAATGTCTTCTTAATAACTATAGTTTTCTTTTGAAACATAATAATATTTAATCCACTATTATGAAGAACTTTTGGAATTGATATAAGATTATTAAATAAATCATAATCTAACTTATTGTTTGTTTTAATAAATTTAATAAAATTTTCTTTATCTCCAAATTGTGTTTTAATATCACCATTATTTAATGATGTATATATTTGTTCTGACCTATCTTTATCTAATGCATCTAATATTTTCTTTACAATAGTTTCTACATCAATATCTAAACATGTTGAAATTGCATTTAAGAATGGATATGATGTTTGAACTGAACCATATTTAAAAAAGAAACCATTATTAGATGTTTTGCTTAAATAATGTTGTTTAATAAACTTATCACGACTATTAATTATGTTAAAAAAGAAATCTATGTATTTTGGTAATAAACCAAATCTTCCTTCTTGTATTTTATTAGTATCTTGTAAAATATATAATTTTTCCATTAATGATGCATCTGATTGCATTTTCTCTTCTTTTTCTGTTTTAGTTTTTTTATCACCTTCTACACCCTTACATTGTGAATATAAATTTTGTTTAGATTCATTTTTAGATGCTTCTGGGTCTTTAATAAAACAACAAGGCATACAATGTCCATATGGATTTCTACAACGTGATAAAAAGCCAACATAAAAGTGTTTACCATTTACTTCTGGATCACAAGTATAATGAATTTCATTTCCTGTTGGTTCTCCATCCGTATTAAATTCAGCAAACTTTAAACTACGTAATACTATTTCTTCTTTCTTACCAGTCTTATCATTTTTAACCATAACACGTTTTTCAAAATCACCAGTCTTTTTATTTTGTTTATAACCTAATTTTAATAATTCTGCCATATTTTCTGCTGTAAATTGACTTGGTCTTCTTCTCTTTTCATCACCACTATTTTGACAACAACGTGACCATTGTGATTGACCTTCTTCTGGTTTATAACCAATACGTTGTTTATCTACTTTAGCCATTTGTTTGATATTCTTTGTATCTTCTGATTCTTGAACTAAATCCATAACTTTATTTCTTCTCTTGGCAATTTTAGTTAATTCTTTTAATTTTTCTTTTAATTTTTGTCTTTCAGGTTTTTTGTATAAATATGTTTCTATGTATAAATATAATAATATACACATAAAATGTGTTATTCTGTCTAATTGTGCTTTATTACGAGCACCAGCAACTCTTATTTTATATTTATCTCTTTGTTTACCTTGAATATCAACTGTAATACCTGGTGATTTGTATTTTGGTAAATTTTCTAATTTCTTAAGAATTCTTCTGCTCTTTTTAATATTTGGATATCTTGCTTTGACTCTTTCTATTTCTTCTAATGCATAATCTTCTGTTATATTAAATTGTTTGCCAATTTCATTTGCTAACATTTTATCAGTAACTTCATAATTTCTTATTAAATGTAATATTCTCATTTCAATACGTGCCTGGTTATCATATTTAGAAACACGTTTGTATCTAAAATATGAACCAAATTTACTTGATTCTTCTTCTTTCTCATTTTTTGATTGACGTTTTCTTGGTTCAATACATACAGCAATATATGGATAAAAGAATCTTGCAAAATCACTAATATCGTTATGATTAATATTATATTTTTCTGGTAATTCGAATTTTTGTGATGTATTAATAAAAGCATATACAAATTCTTCGTCTTCGGGAACATAATATCTTTGTCTATTCTTTTCAGAATTAATTTTATTTATTAATTTAATAATATGTT
>JACCED010224916.1_pt1 | contig 10410 bp, 8 predicted proteins | sample 7455021 | NCBI WGS metagenome assembly JACCED01 (sample SAMN15323456, study PRJNA562643) | freshwater metagenome | isolation source: river surface water | place: USA:Blue River Watershed | collected 2017-08-19 | reverse complement strand
TCTGTCTCGTTCGATCTTTTGGAGTTTGCATGCGTACCTGCTACACCGGCCAGGTTTGTCGTGACCATCTCGGTCAAACCGTTACCCTCTTTGGCTGGGTACATCGTCGTCGCGATCATGGCGGCGTCATCTTTATCGACATGCGCGACCGCGCGGGTTTGGCGCAGATTGTGTTCGATCCAGATAATGCCGAAGGCTTTGCGACGGCCGAGCGCCTGCGTAATGAATTTTGTATTCGTGTCACTGGCCTCGTGCGCGAGCGCCCTGCAGGCACAACGAATTCTGATCTCGCCTCGGGTGAAGTCGAAATCCTCTGCCGCGAAGTTGAGATCCTCAACCCATCGGTTACGCCACCTTTCCAGCTCGACGATGAAAACTTGTCAGAGACCACACGCCTGACCCATCGCGTATTGGATTTGCGTCGCGGTCAAATGCAACGCAACATGATGTTGCGTTATCGCGTGTCGATCGAAGTGCGTAAGTTCCTCGACGACCTCGGTTTTATCGATATCGAAACCCCCATGCTCACCAAGAGCACACCCGAAGGTGCGCGTGATTACCTCGTGCCTTCACGTGTTAACGCCGGCGAGTTTTTTGCTTTGCCACAGTCACCCCAGCTCTTTAAACAGATGTTGATGGTGTCTGGCTTTGATCGTTATTACCAGATCACAAAGTGTTTCCGCGACGAAGACTTGCGCGCTGATCGTCAACCTGAGTTCACTCAGATCGATTGCGAAACATCTTTCTTGAACGAAACAGAAATTCGTGCAATTTTCGAATCGATGATTCGTCACGTGTTTAAAGCAGTACAAAACGTCGATCTCGCTGAGACTTTCCCGATCATGCCTTACAGCGAAGCGATGCGTTTATACGGCTCAGACAAGCCTGACTTGCGCGTCAAGCTCGAGTTCACCGACCTGACCGATGTCATGAAAGACGTGGACTTCAAAGTCTTTGCTCAAGCTGCGACAACCGAAGGCAGTCGCGTCGTGGCCTTGCGTGTACCGCAGGGTGGTTCGATCTCGCGCAGCGAAATCGACAACTACACCAAGTTTGTCGCGATCTATGGCGCTAAAGGCTTGGCCTGGATCAAGGTCAACGAAGTTGCCAAAGGCCGTGATGGGTTGCAGTCACCCATTGTGAAGAACTTGCACGACGCCGCGCTTGCAGAGATGATTAAGCGCACGGGTGCACAAGACGGCGATCTGATTTTCTTTGGTGCGGATCGTGCCAAGATCGTGAACGATGCGATCGGTGCCTTGCGTGTCAAGATCGGCCACAGTGAATTTGGTCGCGCGAACGGCTTATTCGAAGACGCTTGGAAGCCATTGTGGGTCGTTGATTTCCCCATGTTCGAATACGACGAAGAAGCCGATCGCTACGTCGCTGCGCACCATCCATTCACCAGCCCCAAAGATGGTCACGAAGATCTGCTCGGGACAGACCCATCGAAGGCGATTGCAAAAGCCTATGACATGGTCTTGAACGGTTGGGAAATCGGTGGCGGTTCTGTTCGTATCCATCGTGAAGAAGTGCAGAGCAAGGTCTTCCGTGCATTGAAGATTGATGCAGAAGAAGCGAAGCTCAAGTTCGGCTTCTTGCTTGATGCCTTGCAATATGGCGCACCTCCACACGGCGGTATCGCGTTTGGTTTGGACCGCATCGTCACTATGATGACCGGTGCCGAATCGATTCGCGACGTGATTGCTTTCCCCAAGACCCAGCGTGCGCAGTGCTTGTTGACTCAAGCGCCTTCGCCCGTCGACGAGAAGCAATTACGCGAACTGCATATCCGTTTGCGTCAAGCAGAAATCAAACAGCCTTAAGCGCACAGGTAGGGCGAGTCGTTTGATTCGCCCTCACCCCCATGTCACTCCTTCGCGTCGTTAGCTATAACATTCACAAAGGACGTTCGCTCGCCGGACGCGATTCGATGGGTGCGCTACGCCTTGGATTGCATGGCTTGCGCCCCGATCTTTTATTCCTGCAAGAAGTGCAAGGGCGCAACGATAAAAACGCACGTCTGACTGCGCAACACGAATCGCTTGCCGCGGCATTGCATATGGACTGCGCCTATGGATGCAATGCGATTCGTAGCAAGACCGACCACGGCAACGCCCTGCTTTCTAATCACCCGATCATTCAGTACGAGAATCAGGATATCTCTGATCACAAGCTTGAGCAGCGTGGACTTTTGCACGGCGTCATTGATGTAAATGGCCGGGAGGTGCATTGTTTTGTCGTGCACTTAGGTCTCTTTGCAGGTGGACGTATCCGGCAAATCGAGGTCATGGCCGATCGTATTAAGCGTATGGTTCCGGATGGTGCCCCGATGCTGATCGCGGGTGACTTTAATGACTGGAAAGATCGCCTCGCTCCGTTCTTCGTTGAGCAACTCGGCGTCTATGAAGTGTTCGCACACTCACCGCGTACCCAAGGGATGATGCCTAGGTTTCGGGAATCCATCCATCAATTGCGAGGCGTTTGGCGGGGTGAATCTGCAGATGAGATCCGCGCAGGTATGTTTCGTCGCCAACACTTACGGATGAATCAACTTTCCACGCAGGGGGCACAAAGCCCGTTGCCACCACCTCGTACGTTTCCCTCCGCGTTCCCTTGGCTAAGACTTGATCGCATTTATCAACGTGGCTTTGCTGTGCGTAGCGCAAAGGTGTTGCGCGGGCGGCCGTGGTCGCAGCTATCTGATCATGCGCCGATTCTGGCCGAGCTAGAGCTGCCGTAATCAAGCTACCCAAAAGTAGCCTCAGCCTCAATACTGTGACCCTTTGCCCGACAGCGCCACTCCGATCCTGAGCAAGACATAGGCACAGGCATCCGTCGCGCGTGAGAACCAAGACCGCTCATGGTAGAGCGAGGGCTCCACGATTTGGCTGCCTTGTTCAAAAGCGCGTTCTAACGAGTGCGTGAGCGTTGCGGTAAATGCCGCGTCATCCACCACAAGATTAGTTTCTCTCGCAAGCAGCAGGCTAAACGGATCCAGATTGGATGATCCCACTACCGAACTTGCATCGATGACTGCAACCTTGGCATGCAAATAGCTTGGCAAGTATTCGTAAATCTCGATGCCATGTTTTAAAAACTGCTGATAGATCCAGCGCGTGGCATGGTATTGCATGCGATATTCGATCTTTCCTTGCAGTAGCAGTCGCACCCGTACACCGCGCGCTGCCGCATCAATCAGCGCATGACGTAATTTATGCCCAGGTAGAAAATACGCGTTAGCAATAATGATTTCGCTTGTCGCTGCAGCAATGTGGGCGAAGTAAGCGGCCTCAATCGTGCGACGGTAACGCAAGTTATCTCGTAACACGAGTGCGGCCCGCATGGCGCCCGCATGTGCATGCGGTACGTGGTTGCGGGCGTACGCCGCGTGTTTAAAGCGCAGGAGTCGCAGACGTAGATGACGTATGTGTCGGTGCTTCCATTGCTTGAGCTTGGCCGGCGCTTTGATGGATGGGTCGTCGTAAAGCACTTCGTTAGACAAGGGCCAACCGATTTGCAGCCATAACAAGTCCTGGGCGCGCATCAGTTCGGTTGCAACTGGGCCGGTTAAGCGCACGGCGTAGTCAAACCGCGGCTCTTTTTTAGAAAGAAGTTCGTGCTCAGACAAGCCAGAGTAGTCATCTTCGATGTTGATCCCGACTATAAAGGCGTAACGCCCATCCACCAGTGCAGTTTTGCGATGCATGCGGCGCAAACGCAGAAAATCAAAGGATTGAAAGCTTAGGTACTTAGGCTCTGGGCGATAAATTCGGCATTGCGCGCCGGACGCGCGCAGAAGTGATTGAATCGTGCGATCGTCTCGGGCACTGCCATAGCCATCTAAGACGACACGCACTTTCACACCCCGCTCGGCAGCTTGTTTTAGGTGATCTAGTATCTTCAACCCCGCGGCATCAAGACGAAAAATATACGTCTCTAGATGAATGCTCTTTTGCGCCGTATCAAAGGCCTCGCACAGCGCCGGGAACAGCTCTTGCCCGTTTTCGAGCAGGACAACGGCGTTGCCATCATGCCAGCGTAAGTGAGGATGGTTGAGCGACATATGGTCTAGTTCGCGTGCAGCTGCAAATAAATAGATTGAATCGCAGGAATGAGTAAAGTGATGAGAATAGGAACCATAAATCCGAGTATCCACTTAACCGTGCGCATATCTGATTGCAATTCTCGGATCGACGAACCGAGGGTGGTTTCGACGCGATCCACCTTGGCGTTTAGGGTTGTATCCAGAGTATCGATTGCAGAGCGTAGGCTTGTGTCTAGAGCACTTATCTCGGCGCGTAGACGCGTTTCAACGCCGTCTATTTTTGCGTCGAGCCGAGCGATAGCAATGTTTAAATCGCTCTTCGTGGCGTACTTCAGTGTATTGATCATGTCAGTATTGCAATTCAAGGTAAGGCGACGACTATTGAACGTTGGCGGAACAAACACAGTCTGCGCCAACAAATTGCGAGTTTCAATAGATTTGGGGTGTCGCCTATGCAAATACCACAGGCATGAAATTGCAACTGAACATTGCTAGACCCTTGACGCAAGGGAGTGGCTAGGATAAAGCGAATACGTCTAAAACAGAGCCAACTTTGGAGGGCAGAGACTATTGTGCGTTGATCTTTGTGGCAGATTTTTTGCCGCCGACGATTCCCGTCGCGAGCGCTGTGCCCAGCAAAATGATCCCGCCGCCCAGCACCACGTGTAGCGTAACTTCCTCATCTAGCCAGAGCCAGCCCCACAGCACACCAAAGACAGGGATCAGAAATGAGCACGTCAGCGCCTTTGAAGGCCCAATGCGCATCAGTAGCCGGTAATACATGACATAGGCTAAAGACGTGCACAACACGACGAGCGCTAATAACGCTCCCCAGGCTTTCGTACTGATTGGTTCTTGTGGCCAGGCGTACCACGTGAGAGGCAACAAAACGATGCCGGCAATGATCAGTGATCCCGTTGCTGCTGCGATCGGATCTGTACCCATCAGATATTTCTTGGTGTAGCTTGCCGCGACGCCATAGAAAGATGGCGCCGCCACACCGGCCAGTACGGCCAATAGTGATCCGCCTATCCCCAACGCGAGTCTGTCCCACACCAGCACAAAGATGCCGGCAAAGCCAACAATCAGGCCCAGCAGTCTGGCGGGCGGCAGCACATCTTTGAGCCAAAGCCAGGCGACTGCAGCACCCCATAACGGCGTTAACGCATTGATGATAGACATCGTGCCCGAGGGGATGCTCATGGTGGCGTAGTTAAATAACAAGAATGGGATAGCCGAGTTACACAGCCCGATAACAATGATTCCGCGCCAATGTCTACGTAGCAGTGCAAATCGATCTTGCATGAATAGAAGAGGCAGTAGCAGGATGCCGCCACCTAGGGTACGAAGACCAGATAGCGTGACTGGCCCAAAATCCGGTACCGCCATGCGTATGAACAAGAAAGAGCTGCCCCAGATTGCGGCAATCAAAATCAGGTCAATCACATCGGCACGACGCATTTGCAGCTCTATAAGTACCCTTACAATAGAGGCATTGTAAGGTGCTGGCGGATTGACGATGAATATTTTGCTAACGGGCGGGGCAGGCTACATTGGCAGCCATACGGCTGTGGCCTTGTCGTCGGCTGGGCATCGCGTGGTGATTGTGGACAACTTCTGCAACAGCCAGTCAGAGTCCGTGCAACGTATCCAGCAGATCACGGGTCAGCTCGTGACCCTGGTCCGAGGTGATGTGCGTGACACGCCCTTGATCAACCATACCCTCCAGCATTACGCCATCGATGCAGTGATCCATTTTGCAGGGCTCAAAGCCGTGGGTGAGTCGGTCCAAATCCCGATTGATTACTACGCCAGCAATGTGCAAGGAACAATCAGTTTGCTGCAGGCGATGCAGCGCACGCCCTGTCGTACGTTGGTCTTCAGTTCAAGCGCGACGGTCTATGGTGATCCGCAGTATCTGCCCATTGATGAACAGCATCCCACCGCTGCAACCAACGCCTATGGTCGCACCAAACTGCATATCGAACAGATATTGGGCGACGTAGCTGTCTCAGATCCCGCCTGGCGGTTCGCCGTGTTGCGCTATTTCAACCCTGTGGGTGCGCATCCCTCTGGCTTGATTGGTGAAAATCCAAATGGCATTCCGAATAACTTGATGCCTTTTGTTGCGCAGGTCGCTGTCGGTAAGCTGCGCGAACTCAGCGTGTACGGTAACGATTACAACACCCCAGACGGTACGGGTGTACGCGATTACATTCATGTGATGGATTTAGCTGAAGGCCACGTGGCAGCCTTGAATTACCTCAACCAACACGCTGGAATTCACACGTTTAATCTTGGTACTGGTCGTGGCTACAGCGTGCTCGAGATGGTCGCCGCGTTTGAGGCGGCGAGTGGAAAGCGTGTCCCCTACAAGATTGCACCGCGCCGTGCCGGAGATATCGCGAGCAGTTATGCAAGCGTTGACTTCGCTGCTAAAGAGCTGGGCTGGAAAGCCACGCGCGATTTAAAACAAATGTGTGAAAGCAGCTGGAAATTTCAGCAGGGCGCACAACCCAAGCCTTAGTGCTTAGGTGTTTGCTCGTCACCCACGAGTCTTGTATCTGACAAGGCGAGTAGCCAAGCAAGCATAACGGTATAGAAACCAAGGGTTCGCATCCCGCGGAACATCAATTCGTTGATACCAAAAACAAAAAATCCTACGCATACCGAGAGTCCCATGGCGGCTGCGACGCGGGCTGTTTGGGGCGTGTGCACCGATAAACGCTTTGCAAAAATCCAACCGGGAACGAGATAAATGAGCAAGAGAGCGATCAGGCCGATGAGGCCATGGCCCGCCATGCTGTGCAGAATTTCGTTATGCGCCTCACCAAATTCGTTGGAGCCTGCAAAGTCAGACACAATCCCACGTTTGGCGTAGTCGACCAAGACTGGCCGGAAGTCCTCGTTTGCGCCAATGCCAAACACAGGATTCTCTTTGAACATTAGCCACGCAGCGCGCCATAGTTGTATGCGTACACACATGGACGAGATGGCATTGGGGTTCTCGGAACATTCAGCCACTTCGTGAATGCCGTCTTGTAGGCGCTCGCGCATGACTGCACTTGATGCAAAAATGGCACCCGCGGCGATGAGTGTAACTATTGCGGGCAGAATCATTTTGCGCAAACTAAAGTCGCGTCTAAAAAGCACCACGCCAATCACGATGAAGAAGGGCATCGCGAGCCATCCGCCGCGCGTTTGTGTGGCGAGGAGCGCAATCAAGCCTGCGGCAATCGTTAATAGTTTGAAGGCGATTTCAGTTCGGCGAAAGCGTGTGAGTCGCCATCCAAGCGAAAGCGTTGACAGCACAGTCAACAGTAAGGCCAAGTTGCCGTATGTCGTCGCGTTGAATTCAGGAAAGTAGTCGACACGTTTTGTCGCGTGCCAGGTCCACGCTACGCCGTAGTACGCGGCCGCCCAAACTCCAGCCGTCATGCCCCAGCTTGCCTGGCGGAGCCATTGCGGTATCAAGCTAAAGCACGCCGCGAGTACGGCTAGAGCGCCGATAAAGCTGCGTAACGCACGTTCAAGTTCACCCCCCAGCATTCTGCCGATATAGGCAATCGCAATGAGCGCAGCGACAACAGAGAACAGCAACGCAAGCGACAGGCCACGATAGTGTTTGAGATCAGCTCGGGTTGCGGCAAAGCCACCGGGACGGGAAAAACAAATCGTCACGCATACGATCACGAGCGCGAAATATCCAGCACTAGCTCGCCCGATTTCCGTGAGCAGCATGATGGGCAAAGCAGCGATCAGCAGCGCCACCAATGCAGAGTCAATGCGTTGTTTCAACATAAACAGAATGATAACGGTTTATGAACGGCTGACGTTCTTCATTCGTATTTTTGTACACACAACCGCAATCAAGACAGACATCGCGACGCATAGCACGAGGCCGATCGTTACCCCGAGATTGATGGAGAGCCTAGCTACAACCATCCCGACGATCGCAGTACCAAACGCACTGCCCAGTGCCCGTGTCGTCTGAATCAGGGCCGAGGCAACGCCTACGTCCCGTTGCTGGGCCAGCATTTGCATGAAGAGTGTGTAATTGGGCAATAAGAAACCCAAGCCAATCCCGCAAACAGAGGTCGTCAGCAGAATCCACCATGCCGGGCTGGCAGCAGAGAACGTCAAGGTGAACACACAACCTACCGCCAGTAGGACACCACCGAACACCATTAAGCGTGCTGGCTCGCTCTGAAGCGGATATAGACGTCCATTCATGATGCTGCCGACCGAGGTGCCGGCGACCAGCGGTGCCATCAACAAGCCTGCGTGTGAGGGGCTAAAGCCAAAGCCCTCCTGCAGGAGCAGCGGAATGTAAAAGATCAGGATGAACATGACTGCACCCGACAAGATGCCAGCCAGATTGAGTAGGCGTGCTTCGGAACTCTGCAGTACCCGTAAGGGAAAGATCGGGGTTTTTGCGCTGCGCTCAACAGGCGCCAGCAGGACCGCCGCCATTCCACCCACGCACAACATACCCAACCCTAACAGGCGATAGCCATCATGGCCCTTGCCTGTTAGCAACTCCAGCCCCGCCAGCGGTGCGCCGACGGCGATCGTCAGTAAGATGGCGCCGACCCAGTCCAGCCTGAGCGCGCTGCTGCGCACCGGCTTGATCCACGGAAAATACCGCCACGTCGTGATGACACCTAGTAAGGCTGCAAGCGGGGTCACAAAAAACGCAGCTCGCCAACCAAGCGCTTGCGTCACCGCGCCCCCAATCACGGGCCCCAGACCACTTGCGACCGCAAAGGTGATGGAAGTGACCAACATCCAGCGCACGCGGCGCTTGGGATCCGGAAACAAGTCGGCGGGTGTCGCAAACGTACTGGCAATCATCATGCCGCCACCCAGCCCCTGTAACACCCTGAACAAAATGAGTTGCTGCATGGACTGTGACAGACCGCACAACACAGAGCCGATCATCACCAAGGCCATCGAGAGCATCATTAAGGGCTTACGGCCGTACAAGTCACCGAGACGTCCGAAGATCAGAATCGTGACCGCAGAGGCTAAGAAATAGCCCGTGCCGACCCAGGCATAGAGCTCGATATCGCCCAATGCTTGGGCCACTTTAGGTAAAGAAGTACTAACAATCGTGGCATCAAAGGCGACCACAACCGCCGAAGCGGCGATGCCAGACATGGCTAACAGCAGTTCCCTTCGCGAGGCGGGTGTCTCGGCGGGAGGTGGCGGAGCGCTCGGTGGAGCGACAGGTGCGGGAGAAGGTGTGGTGGAAGACACGGTCATTCGGGTAAATACCTATAAGGTAGAGAATAGCACCCCTGCACGCACCACCGCATCCAAAATCAGCGCAAAATAAAGAAAAACGCCTAAACACAAAAAACAGCCCCTATTTTTCAGGAGACAAGACTTGAACAAGACCGCCCAACCCCTCCGTCGTCAATTACTCGCCTCAATCGGGGTTGCAGTTGCCGCCGGCATGCTGTCCGCTGGCCCATCCGTTGCCCAGGCGCAAACCGCCAATTGGCCCACTAAGCCTATTCGTATCATCGTCCCCTATTCCGCAGGCGGTGGCACTGACATCATCTCGCGCAAGTTGGCCCAAGGCCTCGGTCCATTGCTCAAACAAACCATCATTATTGAGAACAAGCCCGGCGCAAACGGCATCATCGGCACGGACGTCGTCGCCAAGTCGGATCCTGACGGCCATACTTTTGTGATGGTAGTCTCGACACACTTAATCAATCCGCTTGTTACCAAGAACATGCCCTACGACACCTTCAAGGACCTGGCTGGTGTCACTGTGGTGGCCGACTCTCCTCTTATTTTTGTGACCTCGTCCACCTTCCCCGCGAAGACCATGGCTGAGTTCACCAAGGCCATGCGCGAGAAGCCCAAGACCTATTCCTATGGCAGCTCCGAGAATATGACTAAGCTCGTCGGTGCCATGTACGCCAATGCAGAGAAGTTAGACATGGTGAGCGTATCGTACAAAGGTGGCGCACCGTTAATGACTGATGTTGCCGCAGGCGTGACGACAGTGGGTGTCACCAGCATTCTGACTGCCCGTAACCTAATGAATGCAGGACGCCTGACGCCGCTCGCCGTGACCAGTGCGCAGCGCTCCGCTGCTGTGCCAAAGGTTCCGACTATGCAAGAAGCTGGGATTAAAGATTTTGAGATCACCCAAAGTTACGCGTTGTATGCCCAAGGTAAAACGCCGATGCCTTTACTCGAAGCCATGCAGAAAGCAGTGAACACCGTGGCGCACTCAGCGGACATGAAAGCCGCTCTTGCCGAGCAAGCAGCCTGGCCGGTCGCGCAACCCGTTGCTGAGTTTCACGACCGTATCAAGCGTGAGGCTGCGTTCTTGCAGGACCTCG
>JACCED010607784.1_pt1 | contig 10413 bp, 5 predicted proteins | sample 7455021 | NCBI WGS metagenome assembly JACCED01 (sample SAMN15323456, study PRJNA562643) | freshwater metagenome | isolation source: river surface water | place: USA:Blue River Watershed | collected 2017-08-19 | reverse complement strand
GAATGGGAAGATTCATCTTGGAAGAAGGCAAGTTTTGTGGCTCGGAATTACGCACGCTAACTTTCGGGTTAACCCTTTGTGACGCTTAAATTTGCTGAACATCATCAGATACCTGGCAAAGACCAAAATTGGTTCGTTAGATGAGCTTTCTTGTAATTAAGAAAACCTACATATCGCTGTTAACCATTCACTTCACCTTTGACAGGTAAATCTCTTATCTGTTCCATAATTACATTTTTTAGAGCGGTTTGGACGTATGACTATTGAGCTTGTTCGTGAGCGATTAACAAATCTTTTTGAGTTCTTTAAAGCAGTAGAGGAAAGGCGAATTCCTAAGGATGTAGACGTCACAAAGCACGATTGGGTGATGTGGCTTGATTCGCTTCCAGTTCACAACAAATTAAAAATAGTAAAGCCCAGCCCTGAAAATGGGGAGTGGCTTGTTATTCAAAAACCAACGCTTACAGTTTGCCCTCCATTTCCTGAGATCCTAAATGACTGGCTAGAAAAGGGTTGGGACGATCCTTCATTTGAGCTTGCACCTAAAGTCAAAGAAAGAGCGATTCAACGAGGCAATGACTATGTTTCTGTTGAATTTGATTCAAGCCAAGATAGAAATCAAGCTTATGAATTGTGGTCGCAAAAAAGAGCACTTTGGCGCTCCATTGAGTTGCCGTCTAGATCAGTTGATAAGATTTGGACTCGCCTTTTTTCTTTGCATGAGCATATCAAGCGAGATGGTGGGTCTGTTGAATTGATGCTCGGAGATGGAATCGTTTCGTACAAAGGCAAACTAGAACCAATTTTTCATCCACTTGTTCTTCGCAAAGTTGAGTTATTTTTTGACCCAGCTATTTCGGAATTTAAACTTGTAGACACTGAATCTAAGCCTGAGTTATATAGTTCAATTTTCAGTTCCGACGAATTTGGTGGAGTGCCATTAAAAAAATGGCAGGCTAGTCTTGAATCAACTGACTTTCATCCACTAGATGGAGAAGACTTTGACTATTGGTTAAAAGGAATCTCGGGTTCATTAGCTGATGGTGATTTTGTCAAAACAATTCCAGAAACCAATTCTCAAAAATTTCGAATTGGTAGGTCACCTGTACTTTTCCTTCGAGTAAGACCAACGGGAAGAAAAGATTTTATTCAAAAGATTTTGGATGATATTCCTAAAGCTACTAGCTTTCCAACAAGCTTAATTAGCATCGTAGGTTTATCGCCACAAGAAACTTCCAAAGAAGAAGAAATTCAAATTGATGGTTATGCAAACGAGCATGAGGATGTGTTGCTTACAAAACCTGCAAATGCAGAGCAAGTTGAAATTCTTAGAAAACTCAGTAAGAAAGACAGCGTCTTAGTTCAAGGACCACCTGGAACTGGTAAGACACACACAATTGCCAATTTAATCGGAAATTTTTTGGCTGAGGGTAAATCAGTTTTAGTTACAAGTCACACAACGAAAGCTCTACGTGTTGTTCGAGATCAGGTAGCTAAACCTCTTCAATCTTTATGTGTTAGTTATTTAGATAGTGATGCAAAAAGTAGATCTGAAAGAGAAATCGCTATTAGAGAATTAGCCTCTCGATTAAGCGATAACCCGGAACAGTACAGAGAAGAAGCTAAAAAATTAACTGAACGCCGCACTGAAATCCTTTTGTCTCTCAAAAAAACACGCGCAGATTTACTTTTAGTTGTTGGTGGCGAGTACACGCCGATTATTCTTGATGGTAAAGAAATTGAGCCATCAACAGCTGCTAAGGAAGTTGCCGAAGGTGATGAATTGCATAGCTGGATACCGGGTCCGATCACTAATTCAGAACCAATTCCATTGTCGGATGCACAGGTAAGTCAGATCTACGAAATTGGACAAAGAATATCTGTACTTGATGAAGCTGAGTTATCGGAGAAATTGCCAGCCTTGGATTTGCTACCGAGCGAAGAATTATTTAAAGATAAGGTTGAAGAATTCCATGACCTGTCGCGTTCAAATTTGGAGTTTAGAAAAGATCTTTGGACTCTTCCTAAAGCAGATCTTATTCCATTGGATGAAATTTGTATTGCTGTAACTGAACAAGTGCGATACATACAAGAAATGCGCAAGGAACCTTGGAAGCTTGCAGTAATTCAGGCTGGCATTGAGGGTGGTGCGAACAAGGAGGTATGGAATCTGCTCTGTGAAGATATTAAAAATGTAAAAACGCAAGCAGAAGTCGCAGCCAAATACATTTACGCTCACGCGCCGAAATTATCAGATAAAAGCACTATAGATGTTCAACTTAAAGAGTTGGCGAAAATAGAAAAAAAATTTAAAGAAAAGGGATCAATTTCATTTGTTGGCAAGCTACCTTTTTTCGGATGGGGAACTGAAATAAATGAATGGCGTGTCGGAGACAAAACACCAACAACATTTGACGATTTTATTTCGCTAAAAATATTGGCAGAAATTACTTTATCGCGTGAAAAATTAAAAAGCCGTTGGGAAAGGCAAATGTCCGTTATCGGAGTGGCATCGTTATCTGGAAATGATTTGCAACCAGAAGATTATGCATTTCAATTTATAAATCAAATTCAAATTCTTTTAAGCTGGCATTCTTCTATTTGGCTACCACTTGAAAATTCTTTAGTTTCCCAAGGATTGGATTGGAAAACCGTCCTTGCAGAATCACCACAGTCAAGCTCTGTTTACCATGTTGCAGATCGACTAAGTTTTGCCGTTGAAAAATTATTACCACCAGTACTTGAAGCTGAAGACAGGCGAAGAAGGTTTGCAATACTAGAAATTGAATTTGCTAAGAAGGTTAGTTACCTCTCAGAAGTTCAAGCAAGCAGGAAAAATACTTCATTAGTAACAGCTAATTTAATCAATGCAATAACTAATCGCTCAACAATTTCGTATCAAAAAGAAATAATTAAGCTAATTGGATTGACTAGTCTGATATCGGACTTCTTGCTGCGAAATTCTCTGCTAGATCGACTTTTACCTTTCGCGAAAGATTGGGTAGAAATCCTTAGAACACGCCAGGAACACATAACACCTGATATTAAAAAAATGGAAGCAGGTAATGCTTGGCGATGGCTGCAATTGAGTCAGGAGCTTAAGAGACGTGCAGCGATGTCCTTAGAGGAAATTCAAGAACGTATTAGACGTCAAACCGATGAGCTTGAGAAAGTCACTATTGGTGTAGTTGAAAAACTTTCTTGGGCTGGCCTTTTAGCAAAAGTAACTAATGAACAACGGCAAGCATTGCTAGGTTGGTCGGCCTATATTAAGAAAATAGGCGCTCGAACTGGAAAACTTGTTCCTATCCTCGAAAGAGAAGCGCAAGTAGAGATGGAAAATGCCCGAGGAGCTGTGCCTGTCTGGATCATGCCATTTAGTGAAATAACTCGAAGCTTTCATCCAATACGCGATAAGTTTGACGTCATCATAATTGACGAATCAAGCCAAGAGGATGTTCTTGGTTTGGTACCTTTGTACATGGCGAAAAAAGTAATTGTCGTTGGCGACGACGAGCAAGTTACTCCCCTGGCAGTTGGAGAAGATACACAACCGATTCAGCAACTGATTAATCAGTGGTTAGTAGATTTGCCTGCTTCAAAATTATTCGACTTAAAGGTATCTGTCTACGATAGAGCACAAATTGCTTTTGGATCAGTAATTCGTTTGAAAGAGCATTTCAGATGTGTTCCCGAAATCATTCAATTTAGTAATTCACTATGCTACAGCTACACCATTAAGCCGTTGCGTGAAAGTACATCGACTATTGTTAAGCCAGCCCTAGTTCCTCATCGCGTACAAGGAAACTACGATGGAAAAACTAATAAAAGTGAAGCTCAAACAATCGTAGATTTAATTTGTGCTTGTATAGAAATGCCAGAGTATGGAGGTAAATCGATTGGTGTAATCACAATGGTAGGTGATAAGCAGTCAGACCTGATTGGTACTATGCTTCGTGCAAGACTTTCGCCTCTTGTTTACGATCAGCGACGAATTCTTTGTGGCAATCCCGCTCAGTTTCAAGGTGATGAAAGAGATATCATTTTTCTATCAATGGTTGATAGTAAAGATGATGGCTTAGGGCCGCTCTCACTAAGGCAAGATGGTTCAGACAACATGTACAAAAAGCGATTTAATGTTGCATCTAGCCGAGCTAAAGATCAGCTCTGGGTTGTTTATTCTTTAGATCCACAAACTCAACTTAAGCCTAACGATATTCGCCGTAGACTAATTGAGCACGCAATTGATCCAAGCAGTTTGATGGACCAATTGAATGCAGGACTTACCAAAACCGAATCTCCATTTGAAGCTGAGGTATACAAAATACTTTGTTCGCTTGGTTATCGTATTACTCCGCAATGGCAAGTAGGTGCTTATCGTATTGACATGGTAGCGGAAGGTAATGGTAAGCGACTTGCCATTGAATGTGATGGTGAACGCTGGCATTACGACAAAGCAGAAGAAGACTTAGCAAGACAAGCTTTATTGGAGAGACTTGGATGGACTTTTGTTCGTATACGCGGATCAGTTTTTTATAGGGATAAGACGCCTGGTCGTCAGGTTGCATTGCTTCCACTAATTCATAGGCTAAAAGAAATTGGAATAGAACCGAACTATGAAACGAATCTACCTGAAGTAGATACGATGCAAACGTTAGCAGATACAGTGAAACAAAAAGCAGCAGAAATGAGAGCTAAGGCGTCGGCTTTAGCAAATGAAACTAGTCCAATTGAATCTGTAGATGAGGTGAATGATCCAAGTTCAATCCCTCCACAAGTAGTGAACAACTCGGAAGATGAGTCAACCGTAACTGAAGCTAATCAATCAAAATTAAGTGCCATGCATGCTCAACAGCCCTTATTTGATATTAATAAAGCAAATCTAACCAAAAATCCTGAGCCGATACATTCGCTCAGGTTGCATACTTTTAGAGAAGGTGACAGAGTAATACATCCAAAACTAGGATTTGGTACTGTTATTGCTGTGAAAAAATATGGCGATCAAATAAGCGAGTTGGAGATTGGATTTGATACTTCATCTGGTGTCAAAACTCTAACAGCATCCTCAATCAGATTGGCATCTGAAGACTGATGACACGTTCCAGTATTGAATTATCTAAGTCTCCAAGGAGTTAACTTTGGCTAAAGTCTTTCCGAATGGTTGGCGTCAACTAAAACCTGATATTTCATTAGTCAATGAAATGGAAACTCTTAGCCTTTTGGAGAAAGAATTAGACGACACATATTCGGTCTATCACGGCGTCCATTGGACAAACATAGAAAAACACAACTATGCAATCTATGGCGAAATTGATTTCGCCGTTGTTGGTCCAAGTGGCAAAGTCCTGTTAATTGAACAAAAAAATGGAACCCTAACTGAAACTGATGAAGGTCTTCAAAAGAAATATTCGGATAACGTAAAAAAAATTCCATTTCAAATTGCACGAAATGCCGACGGTCTTCAAAATCGACTCAAAAAATCAATTAAAGATCATTCTATTTACGTAGACTCACTCCTTTATTGCCCTGACCATAAAATTAAAAAGATCGGCTCATCCGGCATAGATCCGGACAGAATAGTGGATTGGAATCGAAAAGATCAGTTAGTTCCTATTATTAAAAAAATATTGCCTGCATCAGAAGTCAATTCATTGCTTCGTGATGAATTGCATCAATTTCTTAGCGATGTTCTAGAACTTGTTCCTGAAGTTAATGCAATAGTTGGCCAAACTGGAAGGCTTTATACAAAGGTGTCTGGCGGACTTTCGGAGTGGGCACAAAAAATTGAATTTTCTCCATTTCGATTGCGCGTTATAGGAACTGCGGGTTCAGGAAAGACTCAACTGGCATTGTCAGCCTTTCGAGAATCAATTAAGTTAGGTCGAAAACCTTTATACATTTGTTACAACAGATCACTTGCAGATCATATTTCTGGGATTGTTCCAGAAGGTGGTGAAGTTTCGGGATATCACCAGTTTGGCGATCGAATTGCCAAACTACAAGGCACGCCAATTGATTTCAAAAAACCGCAACCATTTCTACAAATGGAAAAAGTTTTAGATAGCTATGTGCCAACACAAAACCAAATGTTTGACGATTTGATAGTAGATGAGGGGCAAGACTTCAAAAATACTTGGTCAGAAAATTTAATGAGGTTATTACGACCAAACTCAAAAGTTTGGTGGCTTGAAGACCCACTCCAAAACATTTATTCAAGAGATCCAATTTCATTTGAAAATTGGGTAACTATACGATCAGTCGCAAATTATCGAAGTCCTAAAAGTATTCTTTACGCTATAAATGAAATACTTCATCTGAGTCCGGCTATTACAGCTGCGAGTCCAATCGAGGGTGGGGAAGTTGAGCTGTTGGAGTACACGAATGAAAGTGATTTAGTTACTAAAACAATTCAAGCAATAGATCGTGCAGTGCAGATTGGCTTTGATAAAAAACTCATTTCGCTTCTAACTTTTAGGGGAAGAGAGAAGTCTCTTTTTACGCCTTTTACACAGATTGGTACTCATACCCTTCGTGCCCCAATAAAAGATGCATTTGATGACGCTGGAAATCAACAATTCACAGATGGTGAAATTACGACTGACTCAGTTCATAGATTTAAAGGTCAATCATGCCCTTGCGTAATCCTGACGGAAATCGATTTTGAAGAGCTTAATGAAAATGTTAAAAGCAGAATTTTCGTTGGCGCAACAAGAGCTACGATTAAGCTAATTCTTGTTGTATCAAGCAGTTCTTTAAGTAAGCTTTTGAAATAAGTTCTTAAATTATGGTCAAAAAATATTAATGATCATTAGATAAGGAGGCAATACTTTGAACCAGTCTAATAAAAAAATACCCAAGCGTCGTGATGTTCAGAGAAATCCGATGCAAGCACCGCCTGCTACAAATGTAAACCTAAACTCAATTTCATCGACGGTACCCATAAAAGATAGCTCTGTGTCTAAATTAGGAAAGACAGATATATGTCCTAGATGTAATGGCTTTGGTGGACTAGAGTCTGGCGGGGGGTGCAAAAGATGTGATGGTACTGGTTTCATTGTTAAATGATGCTTTCAAACCGACAATAAAATATGCAATTGAAAAAATAACTTTAATAAGATTTCTGAAGTCAAAAATGCAAGATCTACAACTACTTTCTGCGCAGAATCAATTTATTAGTGCTGACCTAATGCCTCTTATTGCACTTCTTGAAAAAAGTGAGAAGAAATCAGCAGCATGGCAAGAAGAGACTGGTAGGTTTTCTTCTCTGGCGCACTTGAAATCAATGTCAACTGAAACCAGTGATATTGAGTATCTGATGTCGTTAGCATTATGTCGCTGGGCTCAAGTATCCGGTGTGACTGAGGCTAAGAAAAAAACAATTTCACCAATAAGATTTAGAACGAAGGCGGCTCCTTCGATCAATGAAATCTCTAATGCCCAATTATTTTATTTTTCGCTAGATTTACTAAGTTCAATTCGAACTGGGTGGTGCTTTGACTACATCTCAGAGACTTCTAAAAGCTCTCAATTAAACAAGAAATCGATAGATTTGCTTGGCAAATGGGTTGGTAAAAACTGCTCTACGTTTAGTGAAATTGTTCGATGCTTAGTCCTTCCATCATTTGAAGGCACTACAGATGCACCGACTAAAACTTTGTTAGTGACTCAGACTACTTCTCTTTCTAAAAAAATTATTTGGGATTCACCTCAGAGCGCAAGTAAAGATTTTGCTGAGGCTACTTCGTTAATTGCTGAATTCATAGCACTTAAGACCAATGATAAAAAAACGTCTGCCAGTCTTTGCGGTTTATTGACAGTATGTGTGACCCGTTTATGTGAAAGTCAACCATTCGCAATATTGGAAGGTGACTTTTTAATTTCTCTGGAACACATATTCAATAATCTTAGTGTCCCGAAATTTAAAAAAATATCTCAAGATTTACAAGACAAATTATCTGAGCTTACTTTAGCCTGCATGCTCGGCTTAGTACAAAGAGGTGGTTCACAGGAAATTCAAAGCCTAAAACCACTTCTTCCTGTAATGGGAAATTTATATAAGAATTTCAACAAGCGTTTAGACGAGCTATCCAGAGTTGAGCCATTGCTTAAAGATCTTATTACACAAGTTGACAACTTGAACTTGCAAGTGACAGAGGATGGTGCTGCATCTATATATTCCAGATTGCTACCTGATTGGCATAGTTTTTCAGTCGCCAAATTAGAATCACCTGAAGTCTCAGTTTTAAATTCTATGCTTCTTCAAGCTGCGGCATTGAATGGCATTGAATGGCTTGGCGAAACAGGGGAGGTTTGTTTATATGATCCTAAGCTTCATCAGATTATTAGCGGCGAACCACCGATAGGTAAACAAGTAAAAATAGTTAGGCCTGCAATTATCTATAAGCGTGGTGCTCAAAGTTATCGGATTGTTTTGCGCGGAATAGTTGAACTTTTTTAAGGAAAACCATGCCACAAACTCTTTGTATTGACTTTGGAACAAGTTCGATTAGAGCTGCAGTTCGTGACAGATTTTCTGATATTTCAGTACTTGATATTGGACGTGTAACTAATTCTGAAACCATAGATAGCGCTTCAATCAGGAGCGAAGTTTGTATTGATGCGGATCTTCAAACTGTTCGATTTGGAGAACGAGCCTATGAGGCAATCATCAACAATAAAAAAATTGCGTTTCACAATGCAAGTCCAAAACTCTGGCTGAAGGAACCACATCTATTGGATGACCGAGTTATTCCTGAATTAGATCTCAGTCGAAGAGACTTAATTACAGGCTTGTTAGCATATGCGCTTTATGCTGCTGCTGAGACCGGCAATTGGGAGGCTCCTGTTAAGCCAGATGCTGAAGATATTCGAATTGCACACCCCGTCTGGCCTGATCAAATCAAATCATCTGCCGATAGAGCACTTAGACAAATCGCTTGGGTAGCCACAAGTATGGCAACTGAAGGAGATTGGGGAATAGTTGATATAGATATTTTGAAATCCTGGACTTCTCCTCAGACACCTGAAGAAGGTTTACCTGAATTAGTTGAGAAATTCGACACACTTGAACCTGTAGCGGCTGCGGTTGAATTACTTCCAGGTATTTCAAATCGGCGCATGCTTTGTGCAGTTGTCGACGTTGGAGCAGGTACAACGGATATTGGTATCTTTCAGTCTATTATTCCCGATTCGAACAGCAAGATTGCAAGTAGATTAATACCAACTGGCCCAACTTTGAGTGTTTTTAAAGCTGGAAACGATATCGATGCATCGCTTTTGAAATTGATGGCTGAACGTTATCCTAACGAATTTAAAAAAAATGAGAATGATCTTAAATTAAGGATTCGCGGCTTAAAAGAAAATCTTTTTACGCAAGGGAAACTAAGAGTTGAAGGTATAGAAATTTCACTTCAAGATCTTGAGGAGACCAGCGAAATTCAGCTGATGATCAAAGAAATCCGCCAAAGTTTTGAACTAGCATTTCAAAATGCGGGGAGTGGCATCAGGACTTGGCTTTCCTCAAAAGAAGGTATTGAAAGCCAGATTACTCTCGCTATGGCTGGAGGTGGTGCTGAAATTAGTTTCTTAGTCTCCGCGCTTTCCAAAAAAATTAAACTTGAAGGATATGAACATCCATTACAGTTACTTAAGACTGAGCCGCGAAATATTTATGATCTCAAAGGCGCTGGCTACTCCAGAATGGTTGTTTCTTTAGGCGGAGTAAGTGAACTTTACGAATCAGTAATTCACGAACACTCGAAATTGCTAGGAATTCCAAGCCTGGGACGCGCAAAACAAATCATCAAAAGTTGGTAACCTCTTTATCCTTAGCCTCCATTAATTTTCACAGTATTGAAAATAGTTCAAGAGGCGACATTGTGTTTGCCTTTAAACGGATAGAAGTATTCATTACATCTCTATCTGCCGATACGACGTAGCAATCATGCTGCTTAGATTGTGCTTTTAAGTAACTGAGATCAGCCTCTATCTTCTTATCAGCTCTGTCGGATCCAGTCCCACCTGAAAATTTAACTCTTAGCTGGGAGCTCACCGTTTCATATGTTTCTTCGGTACTATCGAACCATACATCAATTGTTATTTTTGGATGGTTCTTAGCTAGCTCGCTTAATTTACCTATCAAATGATCGCGAACCTTTTTCCCTGGCCCACTTTTTTCAAAATGAATGCCCCATGCTGGTTTTAGTTGGTGCATAACATTGTGACCATCAATTAGTAAATGAAAATCCTTGCCACGTGCCATAGCAATTCGAATTGCATTCAAAGGTGAGTAAGCGTTTAGTAGGTCAATATCTTTTGGGGCTAAGTTTCGATGACTTTGCATGTAAATGCTTAGAGCTTGTTGGCTAAGTGATTCAAAGACATGCATTGTCTCTTCATACGTCCAGTTGCCAT
>JACCED010868494.1_pt1 | contig 10414 bp, 7 predicted proteins | sample 7455021 | NCBI WGS metagenome assembly JACCED01 (sample SAMN15323456, study PRJNA562643) | freshwater metagenome | isolation source: river surface water | place: USA:Blue River Watershed | collected 2017-08-19 | reverse complement strand
AATTGCTGAAATTTTATTTATTTTTTGTGAATTAGATTCTTTTGATAATAATACTGTTGGATATGACTCCATAATAAGTTCCAATTTCTTTTCACTAAATCCTCTTCCAAACATATTTGATGCAGACATAATTGTAACTAAAGAGGCAGCATCAATTTTCTCTCTAATTCCATCATATAATTTAGTTGCAGTCTTTTCCTTAAATCCTTCAACTAATAAGAATTCATTTACATCCATTCTTAAAATTTCAGGAACAGTATCAAAATCTGCTTCAATAATACGCTTTACATTTCCTGTACTTAAACCTTCAACGCCAATACCGCGGAAGAAGCCAGTAATATTTTTCTCTCTAACTGTTTCATCTGACTCTATATCTTCAAGCATAATATCAACATGAGTATCGTTCCATTTAAACGGAACAGAAGGCATCTTTGGTTCATCAGCCGGAACAATAACTTTTCTAATATAAGGAATAACATCTCCGCTGCGAATTAATTCAATGGTTGCTCCAATACCTATATTATTATCATTAATAAATGCTCCATTAAAACCAGTTGCATACTCGATTTTAACTCCACCTAAATTTATTGGCTCAATTTGAACCCTTGGTTTTAAATAACCATCCTTACTTGCAGACCAAATAACATCAACAACTTTTGCTTCAGCAACTTGGTCGGAAAGTACCATTTTGAACGCAAAAGCATGTTCTGGATTACCTGATTTACGCTCATAAACAGCATCATTAGCAACAATAACACCATCTATTTCATAAGCATAATTTGTTCTCCAAATCACTAGTGTATTTGATAATAATTCATTAGTAAGATTCTTTTCTATTTTATATAGGACAGTCTCTACATCCAATGTAGATAAGAATTCCATTTGTTCTGATGGTTTTTTAACTGGCTTCATAACCTCATAAGCAACAAAATGTAAATCTTTTATTGCTTCATTTATGGTCTTATGGTTTACAATACCAGCAACCATATTTCTTGGATTCGCAAATTTTGTCTTATATTTTGACTCGAATAATGCTTTGGGAATAATAAACTCACCACGAATAACAATACCTTTTGTTTTTGGTAAACGTAAGAATGGAATAAGATGACTTATATCTTGACCTACATTACCATCTCCTCTAGTATAAAGTTTTGGTTGAGTACCTTCAGTAGAATAAAGCCCACTAACACCATCTAATTTACATGACAGAATATATGGTCCCCTATACTTTGCTGTCCAATTTGATAGTGCATTTGTGTCGGGTTTTATTTTATCCATTGAACCCATCGGATAAGGTAAAGTTACCTTATTTTTCTCTACTGGTGCACCTATTTCATGAACAACTTTATTTGTAGGATATTTTGCTTCAATATATTCTTTAATTATATCATATTGATTATCTGTTAAAAGTGGTTGTTGATTATAATAAGCCTTATTTAATTCTCTTAATAAATCTGTTAACTGTTTTTCATTCAATTGATCCAATACTTTTATTCCATTTTTCTTAAAATCATTTGCCATATTTATGTGAATTTCATTATCTTCCTCAAAACTTTCAATTATTTGCATCTTTTTAGGTAATGGCTTTAAAATATATTCTTCAGATTCTGAATCTGAATCATCTTCGATAACCAATTTAGGCTTTACTGGCTTAAGAATAATAGCCCTACCATCTGTGCGTTCAATTGGTGTTTTATATTCAAGACCTAAGAAATCGAATATATCTTTTTCTTCCTTGAATAATTTATTTACTTTTTCACCTTTCTTTTTATTTTCCATTTTATTAATACCGTGTTCATTCATAGTATAACCCTTTTCAAGGGCAATATGACGCATAACAGTATTAAATATTTTGCTTCCAGTAAAATATAATATTGCGAAAGGGAATTCCTCTGGAGTAGTATATAAGAAATCTACTCGTCTTGCAGTATCAGAAGTAGGTATTTTTGAAACAACCAGACATTTTGTTGGACCACGACTAAGAACATGCAATATAATTTTCTCTCTAATTAAGTTATCTACAAAGGTTGTAAATACTTTTGGATTAGAAGAAGTAATAATTATATCAATATCTCCAGAAGTTTGGGCACCACGACGATATGAACCAACAATTTCCATCTTACCATCAGTTCCTTTTGGGAACGCTTTTTCAAATATTGCTTTATATTCCTCAATTTCAGACCTAGGAATACGCTTTAAAATATCCTCATAGTATTTGAGACCAACCTTCTGAACATCATTTAATAGATGTTGGTTATTTCTTAGTTGTTCAATCGATGAAATACCTTGGTCAACTAATTCTTTTGCTTTTTTAGGCCCAATACCATATACCTCAGCCAAAATATTTACTGGATTATTTTTTTCTCTTTCTAAAATTTTTAACGTACCTGTTTGAACATATTCATTTAATTTTTCCATAATAGTATCACCAATACCAGGTTTACCTTTTAAATCATTTGGTGACATTATATCAGCAGGATAAGCCATAATAGTTTCCTGTGCCTTTTGATAAGCACGGGCTCTAAATGGCTCTCCTTGCTTTAACATAATATCAGCGAGCTGTTCCATAAGCTCAATAAACTTTTCATTTAAACGGCCTTGTGACATTGTTTTAGTATCTTTAGATATCTTTAAATCAGTTTTTATTTTATCCTCTATTTTTTTGGGTAAAAAATTATCAATTTTTTCTTTATTTTTCTCTGACTCTGATGAAGAGGATTCAATTATTAATAACTTTTTTTTTCTAGTGCCTTTATTTTCTGATTTTTTTGATGAAGATGAAGATGACTCAATTAATAATAATTTCTTTTTTTGAGACTTCTTATTTGGTTTTGGCATATATATTTAGAGAGAAAAAAGAAATTAAATTGGTCAAATATTAATTAATTTTTTATACAGTTAATACATTGTTGTTGATGCGTAAAGATTTGCCTTGGCAATTAAATAATGAAGTTCTTTATTAACTGTTATATAATGACATTCATTTAATCCCTTAACAGATAATAATTTGGAAATTGGAAGTTTATTTTCAATATAATAACTCGTACTAATTGCAAAATTGTCTTTAATAATAAAATTTCTTTCACTCGGTATCATATCTAATATCTTTAAACATTCTTTGTCTGTTTTTAATGATTTTGCATTCTTAACAGCATATCTTACTCTTACCATGTTTCTTGTTGGTAAATAACTTTCCATAAACATATAGTCAATTGTATTTCCCATTGTAAGAAGTATATTATAATAATTTAATATTAAACATATTTCAATTTTTTATAAATAACAGATTATTTTCCTTTCTATATGGTATTTGTACCATTTTAAATATTCAAGGATTCAAAGGCGAAAAAAAAGGTATTGGTCAAGTGACCTCACTTTTAAATATAATTAAAATACATTACAAATATAAAATTTATTTTATTTTTTTTTGTTGCATTTCTTTTTTTATTTCAATTCTGTTAAAAGCAATTATTTTATCAAATTCTTTAAATTTTAAATGTATATTTTCATTAAATTTTATATTTTTTTCCAATCCCCAATAACTCGCTAATTCAATAACCTTTGATGGAATTATTGGATATATTAAACATAATATAGAATGAAAATCTATTAGAATATTACCAATAACAGTTGTTCTATTATTAATATCCTCAATTGTCCATGGTTTATTCTCAGACAAATTTTTATTTTGTTTTGATATTAATTCATTTAATTTGTTATTATATTCAGAAATATTCCAATTTTCAATTAAAACAGAAATAATTGTTCTATTTTTATTCTGTATATGTTTAATATATTCAACAGAATTAATAAAGTATTCATTTAATTCTGTTTCCAATGGTTTTGCGATTTTTGTAATACGTTGAAACAAATTTCCAAACTCTTTAATAAGAATATTATTAAATGAATTAATCAAGTTATCCTTATCAAATTTGAAATCTTGTCCAAATATTGTATTTGTTATTAAATAATATTTGATTGCTTCAAGTGGAAATTCGTCCAACAAATCATTTGTATTTATTACGTTTCCTAATGATTTAGACTGTTTTTTTCCATCCTTATCAAGTATGAAACCATGTGTTAGTATTTTATATGGAAATAAATCATCCAAATCAGCAGCCTTTAAAATAGCGGGATATATTACAGAATGAAACCATAATATATCTTTTCCAATTAAATGAACCGGTCTAATCTTATTATTTTCAAATAATATATTTTTACCAGTTGAATAATTTAATAACGCATCAAACCATACGTATAATACATGTGAGTCGGAATTAGGAAAAGATATTCCCCAATTAAAACTGGTTCGTGTAATTGATAAATCATCCAAGCCCTTTTTAACCCTATTTATTATTTCATCTTGAAATTGTGAGGGTTGAACCGAATAAATCGTATTATCTATATTATTATTAAATTTATTTAATTTAAAGTAATAACTTGGTTCATTAATAATATCATATGGTTTATTGGTAAGTGGATCACAATAGTTCGTTTGGGATGCTTGTGTTTCAGTTATATAACATTCTTCTCGAACATTATAATATCCGGAATATTCCCCCAAATATATTGATTCTGGATTAATTTCGAATATTTTCCATATTGTATTAATTACATTATTTTTGTGTTTTTCATTTGTTGTTCTAATGAATAAATCATAAGACGTTTGTAATTTTTTATTTAATAATTCAAATTCTTCAGCATACCTATTACATAATTCAATAGGTTGAATATTTATTTGTTCAGCAGTTGACTGAATTTTTTTACCATGTTCATCAGTTCCAGTTAACAATTTTATTTCGGTTCCATTTATTTCATATGAGTGCTTTATGAAATCGGCTAAAACAGCTTCATATAAATGTCCAATGTGTGGACTTCCGTTGGTATAAGAAATTGCAGTTGTTAATAAAATAGGCTCGCACATTATAAATACTTTAAAAGTTACTTATTGGTTATATTATAAATTCTTTTTATTATTAAAATAAATATTCAATTTTTTATTTTAAGGTTTAAATTGATCACCTACTAAAAAATTAATAAAATTTGGTTCAACCAATGAAAAAAGGTATTGGTCAAGTGACCTCACTTTTAAATATAATTAAAATACATTACAACAACAATAACAATATATATACTTAAATATAACCACCAGCACGATACTTGTTAAGTACAGCCTTATACATACCTAATTCATTCTTTAGGTCAGAATTTTCCTTCTCAATAGCATTAACATACCTTGAATCATAGTTTGCGAAATGGATATCCTGTTCTGACTCCATAATATCCTCAACCTCATCCATCTGGTCAAATATTTCGTCAATATCTGCCGTATACATCGCATCACACTCGACATAATCGAGGCAATAATCACACACCTCTTCGTGCAATAAGCAGTTGTCGATTTGCTCCATATTATCGAAATCATCTCTAGTATAGGTATAAACAGGGTCACTCCAATCTAAAGCCGATATTCTAAAGCCATCTGAGTCAAATTCGGTGCAATTAAACTCAGACTCAAGATTTCTGGGTGTTAAAGGCATAGTAGCACGGCAAGCAGCATTGGTCTTGCGAATTAATGGTGGTACCGGGATAAAGTCCTTTAAGGCCTTTTCAGGTGTTGAAAATGACCCAGAGGAAATAGACTTCGCTCCACCTAAATCAATCTTGGGTTTACGGTCACCAGAAACCTGCTTCTTGGCAGTATTGGGTAAAACAATCCAATACCAGGGTCCATCATAGTAGAAACGGGCCTCTTGTTCTGGGTTCAAAACATCTGCCTGGAACTCCTTTGTTTCAATATCATTTAACCATTTATTGAAATGGACATAAACAGCATTATAGGACTTACCATCCTTATCCTGCTTTAATACCATATCAATATGGTCAACATCACCCACTTGACTAAATTGTTCGGTTAAGAACTCCCTGTCTAAATTAGGGAAAACATGGGGGATATACAGACTAATATTCTTGATAGAGGACATTTTAATAGCGCTTAGTTTGAAACTTTAATACGGTCAGAGGTAAATTATGCATCCAATATATCGTTAAAAAAGTTATTCAATTTTTTTTATTTTGAGGCTGAAATTGATGACCACTAAAAATCCATAAAATTTGGCTCCACCTATGAAAAAAAGGTCTATTTAAAATAGGTTACAAATACAAAATTGGGGTTAAATTGGGTTAGATAATTCTTCGATATTGTCAAATAATGACGTTGATTCTGAGATAAATTGGTCCTTCTCAGCGATTTCCGCTTTTTGTCTTGAAATTTCGGCATCTTTCTCGGCAATTATTGTTTTTAATTTAGTAATTCTGTTTTTTAGCCTCAAAGTTCGCTTTGAATCCTTATTTTTCGTTCCGATAATAACCGAAATTCCGTTAATAGTGATGACAATAATCGCGATAATAACCGATAATTCAAGCAATTTTTGACCTGGCGTCAAGTTATTCCACACAAATTTACCAAGCATTTTCGCAATAAATATGCTTGCATCCAGAATATAGCATATTCCACTGAGCGCTAAATAGGAGTTTATGGACATAATAACGAAATTAAGGATAATTTCGATAGTTTTTCGGTCAATAAAGCCCTGAAAGTATTGGGTGGTTCTCTGAATAGCGGTTGAAAACATTTTAAAATAGCAGTAATAAGGTTAGTTATACTTTACATTTATCAATAAAAAGTATTTCAATTTTTTTGTTTTGAGGCCAAAACTTGTGACCACTAAAAAATTATAATAAAATAATTATGGTGTGGAAGCATATTTAGGCTTGATTTTTGAACCCAACATAGGGATTATTTTTATAAAGGTAAGCCAATAAATATGACCCAAACGATGGCTATAATAACCACATATTAATTATAAATTTTTAGTGGCGACCAATTACAGCCTCAAAATAAAAAAATTGAATAACTTTTTTGCCGCTTAGTTGAAGGCATAACTAAACCCTTATTAAGCTATCCCAAGATAATCAAAATGTCCGCTATCGAACAGCAAGTTAACGAATGCCCTATTTGCATGGAGTGCATTGAGCTTAATAAGAATTGTGTAACCACCGAGTGTGGGCACCATTTTCATGCAAATTGCCTTATGACTAGCATTGCCCATAATGGGTTTGGATGCCCCTATTGTAGAACCCAGATGGCTGCTGAGCCCACGGATGACGAATCAACCGAGTATGAGTCTGTTGATGAAGAGGATATAGTAGACCCACTTGAGGATAACGATATGCTTCGTGGGTTCAGGTTCTTCTTTAACAATATTGAGGGTTATGAACATGACCCAGATGATGTTGAGGAAGAGCAGGCCAATGAGGAAATTGAACGCCAAGAGCGGCAGCAATATGAGGACTACCTCGCACAGCGGGAAGTAGACCCAAATATCCCTACTATCGGTTACATTGCCGATAAATTAAAGGATAATAATGTCTTGTATTCCGACCTTGTTACTGCTATGCTGCTTGGTCATGAAGAATTTAATGACCGTGAAGACACACACAGAGAAGATGACCGTATATTCGGGTTAATTCGTATCATTATTTCCAACTATGACCCAAACAGAGTTGAGGAAAGACCCATGCCACCGGTGCCACCTGCCACTATTGCAAACCAGGAACAAGGTAAGAAAGTATATCCACAGAATTTCGAGTCATGTATTGATATATTTGTTTAAATTTTAAAATTTTAATTAACAGTTTAAAGGTGAAACCACTTGGTTAATACCCTTTTTTTTACGATTTATATAAAAAATTGAATATATATTAGAGTATATTTTTTATATTATATATAATTAACCCTGAAATGTCTTATAATTTAAATTACGAGAAAGTGACCTATAGCAGAGATTCCATTTCTATTAAGAAGTTGGATTTATCTGTTGGTGATAAATTATTATTAAAAGATACGGACATAATATTATCTAATAAAAATGTCTATGGACTTATTGGAAGAAATGGATATGGTAAGACAAGCTTATTAAAACAGTTGCCTATTATTTGCTCTGATGAAGAAAAAATAAATATATTACGTTTGGAACAAGAATTAGCGCTTGATTCAAGAAATCCAGTTGAATTTATATTTGATTCAAATATAAAATTAAGGGGATTACAGGAAGAATATGATAAATTATCGGCTGAACTTGAAAATAATGGTGAAGATTATAATGAAGAGTTAATGACAAGATTTCAAGAGGCAGAAGAAAATTTAGAGGCATATAATCCAGATCGTGAACTAGCGACTATTAAACGGCTGCTTAATGGACTCCAATTCACGACAGAAATGATGGATCAGCCTTCTGAAATATTTAGTGGAGGATGGCAAATGCGTATATCGCTTGCCAGAGCATTATATTTAGAACCTGATTTACTATTGCTTGATGAGCCCACAAATCATCTCGATTTAGAAGCAATTATTTGGCTTGGTGAATATATGAAATCTTGGAAAAAGATTGCTGTAATAGTTTCACATAATATTGGATTTCTTAACGACTGTTGCTCTTACATATTAAATATTGAAAATAAAAAAATAGCATCATATAAGGGAAATTATTATAAATTCACAAAAAGTTACGAAAAAAAAATGAAAGAAGCCTATGACGAATGGGAAAAATATGAAAAAGCACTCAAAGAAATGAAAAAAACAAAGAAATCAAAGAAGGAATTAGATAACTGGATTGAAAAAAATTATAAACCAAGACCAGAAAAAGAGGTTAAAATTAAAATGGAATTCTTCGAAACAACCCCAACTAGCGATAATATAATTGGATTTAATGATGTAACATTCGGATATAATAATAAGATACTTGATAATGTGTCATTCGGGTTGAGTATGGAATCAAAGGTAACATTGGTTGGACCAAACGGATGCGGTAAATCAACTATTATGAAGCTTATTATGGGTGAAATTCAACCTACTTCAGGTGAAGTATTTGTCAAAGGAGGTATAAGAATTGGTTATTTTAATCAACATTTTGACCAGCAATTGCCATTTGATAAGTCTCCTGTTGAATTCTTGATAGATAAATTACCGATTGCAGTAAACGATAAACAGCAAAAAGTAAGGGAATATTTAGGTTCAGTTGGTTTAGAAGGCTCTGCCCATACGAAGTTAATTGAACAATTATCGGGTGGACAAAAAGCCAGAGTTGCGTTTGTTAAATTAATGTTTGATTCACCTCATATATTATTACTTGATGAGCCCACAAATCATTTGGATATTGAAACTATTGAAGTATTAATTAAGTGCTTATCAGTATTTAAGGGTGGATTATTATTAATTACTCATGAACCAGAATTAATCAATAAATTAACAAACCATATATGGTATTTGAATAAAAATACGCAAAAATTGGAAAGTATTGAATCTTTTGATGAATATTGTTCTTTGATTTTAAATGAATAAATTTATTATAAAAAATAAAAATTTATATTTTGGTTGATAAATTTAACGTTAATTTTGTAATAATTTTAATTATATTTTTTTATTCAAAAAAAAATTGAAAAACTTTTTTATTTAATAATAAAAGGTATATTATAACCTAAAGAGCACTAATTCAATAATGAACGTTAATTCTATCACTAGTATTTATATTCCTCGTATGGCTGCATTCCATAATGAGTTAAATATAAAGAATATTATGGCCAAATATTGTATTGGTCACATAAGTCATATTGACTTTACTCCAATCAATCAAAAGCCTGGATTTGGAGAGAATGTTAATAATGTTGTTAAGTCAGCATTTATTCATTTTATAGATACTTCATCATATCTAAATGGTTTTCCTAGAGTAGAAAATGATGAGGGTATTGTTGGAAATTTTGAATTTTGGGAAACTATTGCGTCTGGTCAACCATATAAACTTCAAATTAACCAACATGAATATTGGTTATGTCTTGTAAATAAGAATCCCGTTCAAAGAACTATGATGAATATTCATCAGGTTGTTGAAAATGGAAGACATTTGGAAAATATTATTGAGGAACAAGGTAAGAAAATTCGTGAGTTGGAGGAAAAATTAATGGCTCAACATGAATCAATAAATAATATACATCAAGTTGTATACCAACTAGTTGGTGGCTTATTTTGTCACGAAAACCAAGGTGATATATTAAATTATCATTTAGGTGTATTATTTGGAAATAGAGTCAATAATATTAAATTGAATTGTAATCCTTATCCAACTACAAGACAAGGTGACGAATGTGAACAGCGGTTAAATATTATTGAAAAGGCAATATTTGGTTTAGAGTATCAAGATACGACATTAAATATTGGAGTTAATGGCGATGATTCAACTATTGAAACCAGTATGATCGAAGATGATATGGACTCAGTAAGTTAATTAAAAAATATAGTATAAAATTTTGTATTTCGTATTTTGTATTTGTAATTAAATTTAATTAGCACTTTTTT
>JACCED010269647.1_pt1 | contig 10417 bp, 8 predicted proteins | sample 7455021 | NCBI WGS metagenome assembly JACCED01 (sample SAMN15323456, study PRJNA562643) | freshwater metagenome | isolation source: river surface water | place: USA:Blue River Watershed | collected 2017-08-19 | reverse complement strand
GTATGAGTACCTTCCCGTCGTCAGCGGTCAGATCACTGAACAGCAAGCCCGAAAATTTGCTGAACTGCTGGCCACTCGTCCTGCCCCCCTACTGGCTTTTTGCCGCAGCGGCGCTCGCTCACAAAATTTGAATCAACTGGCTCGCGGTGCTTCAAGCGCCACGTCTCCAGCTGCATCGGCTACCTCGACGGCATCGGCCGCGTCTGCCTGTAACTGGAGCGATGCTCAAGACATAGTGATTGTCGGTGGTGGCAGCGCAGGCATTGGACTGGCAGCCAGCCTGAAGAAACGCCAGTCAAATCTGCAAATTGCCATCATTGAGCCGAGTGACAAACATTACTATCAACCGTCATGGACCTTGGTCGGTGCCGGTGAGTTTGATGTGACCGATAGCGTTCGCGATATGGCTTCAGTCATGCCCGAAGGGGTTACATGGATCAAGGCTTCAGTCACAGGCTTCGACCCAGATAATCGTCGAGTGATGCTCGATCAAGGTAATCCGGTGAACTACCAGCACCTGATTGTGGCTCCTGGTCTCAAATTAGATTGGAAAGGCATTCCCGGTCTGGAAGAAACACTCGGTAAAAACGGAGTGACCTCTAATTACCGATTTGATCTCGCGCCGTATACCTGGGATTTAGTGCGCAAGATGAAATCAGGCAAAGCGATTTTTACGCAACCGCCAATGCCTATTAAGTGCGCTGGCGCCCCACAAAAAGCGATGTATCTCTCGTGCTCAGAATGGGAAAATCAAGGGGTACTAAAAAACATACAAGTTGATTTCCACAATGCAGGTGCTGTTCTTTTTGGTGTCTCTGATTTTGTGCCGCCGCTGATGAAATATGTAGAACGCTATCGCGCCAATCTGTATTTCAATTCGAAGTTGATTTCTATTGATGGGCCGGCAAAACGCGCTTGGTTTGAAGAAAAAGATGCGAACGGAACTATCGTAAAAGTTGAAAAGAGCTTTGATTTAATCCACGTTGTACCACCACAAACAGCGCCTGATTTTGTCAAAGAAAGCTCACTCGCTAATGCTGAAGGTTGGGTCGATGTCAATCAAGTCACGCTGCAACACAATCGCTATCCGACTATTTTTAGCTTGGGTGATGCCTGCTCATCACCGAATGCAAAAACAGCGGCTGCAGCACGTAAACAAATTGTGGTGGTCGCTGAGAATTTGCTCGCGTTACGTAGCGGACGTCCTCTGCCTACAAAATACGATGGCTATGGATCATGCCCATTGACGGTCGAAAAAGGACGTATCGTGTTGGCCGAATTTGGTTTTGGCGGCAAGCTACTACCCACCTTCCCGCTGGATCCCACCGTGCCGAGACAATCAGCCTGGATCTTGAAAAAAAATATTCTGCCCAGTGTGTATTGGAATCTGATGCTCAAAGGTCATGAGTGGTTTGCACGTCCTGTGTCGGATTGATCTATGAGTAGCGGATTGCCACTGCCTGATTGGTTAAAAACCTATCAGAGCCAATTCATCGCTGGGGATATCACTGCAGGTCTAATCGTGACTGTCATGCTGATTCCCCAGAGTTTGGCGTATGCCATGCTGGCTGGATTACCACCCGAGATCGGGCTATATGCCAGCCTGCTGCCTATGGTGGCTTATGCTCTATTTGGTAGCAGCATGACGCTGGCAGTCGGCCCGGTCGCTGTTTCGTCATTGATGACGGCGAGTGCGTTGATGCCGCTGGCATCGCAAGGATCTGCAGAGTATGTTTCGCTGTCTATTCTTCTTGCACTGCTATCCGGTGTGATGCTGCTAGCTGCCGGTTTTTTGCGGCTGGGATTTTTAGCGTGGTTTCTGAGTCATCCGGTCATCAGTGGGTTTATCTCCGGATCCGCGATATTGATCGCCATCGGGCAGCTCAAGTATTTGCTCGGGCTACAGTTTTCTTCTTCAGGCGTTGTGTCGTCTCTTAACAAGCTTGGACAGCATCTGCATGAGACCAACACAACGACAGCACTATTGGGTTTGGGTGCAGTCGTTTTCCTATTATTTGCACGAAACTATCTCGGCCCGTTACTAAAGCAACTAGGTATCTCTGCAAAAAGTTCTGACCTGATCACTAAATTAGCGCCTATGGGCGTGGTCATTGTTTCAACTGCACTCGTCGCTAGCTATGGGCTCGATCAAACCGACAAAGTATCGATTGTTGGTCGCGTACCAGGAGGCTTGCCTTCCATAGCACTGCCTTCGATTCAGTGGGAACAAATCCACACGCTCTGGTTACCTGCATTGTTGATATCACTGGTGGGATTTGTAGAGAGTGTTTCCGTTGGTCAATCACTGGCGCTCAAGCGTGGTCAACGTATTAATCCCAATCGCGAACTCGTTGGCATTGGTGCTGCGAATGTCGCCAGTGCGCTTTCAGGTGGCTTTCCTGTTACGGGTGGTTTTGCACGTTCTGTTGTGAATTTTTCTGCGGGCGCACAAACGCCTGCAGCAGGTATCGTTTCTGCTGTCTTAATGGCGATCGTTATTGCTGGCTTAACCGATTGGTTTTACTATTTACCGCAAGCAGTACTGTCAGCCACGATTATTGTGGCCGTTACTGGACTGATTGATATTCACACACTCAAAGAAGCCTGGCACTACGATAAAGCTGATGCTGTCGCGCTGTTACTGACTTTCACAGGCGTTATTGTGTTTGGTGTCGAAGAAGGTATTGTGATCGGCGTTGCGATGTCACTCGCGGTACTTGTTTGGCGCAGCAGTCACCCGCATATGGCTTTAGTCGGCCGCGTTCCCGGAACAGAACACTTCAGAAATATAGAACGTCATCAGGTAGACGTTTTCCCAGGGCTAATCGCGTTACGTATTGATGAGAGCATTTACTTTGCCAACTCTCAGCTCATCGCAGAAAAAATTGAAGGCTTGCTCAGCGAAAATCCAGCAACGAATTGCGTGTTACTCATCCTGTCGGCTGTCAATCAACTCGACACGACCGCATTGGGTATGTTGACTGAGCTTGAAAAAACTCTATCGGCAAGAAATATTACGCTGCAATTTGCTGAAGTAAAGGGACCCGTTCAGGATAGGCTGGAACAAACCGCACTCGGTGAACGCATGCGGGATAAAATTTTCCTCAGTACCCATCAGGCTTTCCTCGACTATCAAGAGAAAAATCCTTTACTAAAATAACGTTAGCTCGCCATTGATTTGGCGGTTTGGTTAGCTATCGTTAGATATCGTTAAATAACGTTAGACAACGCCAGAATCACGCAGGCTAGCAATTTCATCATCCGAGTAATGAAGATCACGCAGCACTTCCTGCGTATCTTGCCCCAGCGAAGGCGGCGCACGACGATAACTCACCGGTGAAGCAGAGAGTCGCATCGGTGAAGCCACCAAATCCAGCGCGCCATAGCTGGGCGAATTCATCTGAATCTTCATCTCACGTGCGCACACTTGCGGATCACGAAAAACACGATCGATCGTATTGATCGGCCCACAGGGGAAACCTTCTTGCTGCGCTAACTCACACCATGTCTCTACGCTATGCTGCATCATTAAAGGTGTTAGTACCTTGATCAACTCAGCGCGATGACGAACGCGCATCGCATTCGTTGCAAACCGTTCTTCATTCGCGATAGCGGCTTGTCCAGCCGCGCGACACAGCGCTGCAAATTGACCGTCGTTACCAATAGCCAGCATCACATGACCATCTGCGCAAGCGAACGGCTGATACGGAACGATAGAGGGATGAGCACTGCCCATACGTTGAGGTACTCTGCCACTCAATAAATAATTACCAGACTGATTTGCCAGCGCAGCTACCTGCACATCTAACAAAGCGATATCGATATGCTGACCTTGATTACTCTTAGCGCGATGTAACAGCGCTGCGAGAATCGCATTCGTCGCATACAAGCCAGTGAGAATATCGACAACCGCTACACCGACTTTTTGCGGACCACCACCTGGCACATCATCAGGCTCGCCGGTAACACTCATCAGACCACCCATAGCTTGAACTAAAGCGTCATAGCCGGGTCGATCAGCATACGGACCGTCTTGGCCAAAACCAGTAATAGAGCAATAAATGAGACGAGGATTAATACGAGATAGTGAGTCGTAATCAAGGCCATATTTTTTCAGGCCGCCGACTTTATAATTTTCAATCAGCACATCGGCTTGCGCGATCAGCTTGATCAAAATTTCACGACCTTTATCCGTCGTGAAATCTAACGTGAGGGAACGCTTGTTTCGATTCGCGCAAAAAAAGTAGGCGGCGTCCTGAGCATCACCTTCTGTGTGCGATACAAAAGGTGGACCCCAGCTGCGCGTATCGTCACCGACTCCGGGGCGCTCTATCTTTATAACGTCGGCACCCAAATCCGCTAAATTTTGCGTAGACCACGGGCCCGCCAACACGCGCGAAAGATCGACAACTTTTATGTCATCCAGCGCACCGGCCATAGCAAGGCTCAGAAAAAAGCCTGAATGCCGGTCTGGGCGCGACCCAGTATCAGTGCGTGAATATCATGCGTACCTTCATACGTATTCACCACTTCAAGATTGACTACGTGACGAATAACGCCATACTCATCGCTAATCCCATTACCACCCAACATATCGCGCGCCATGCGAGCAATATCCAAAGCTTTACCGCATGAATTGCGTTTCATGATGGACGTAATTTCAACCGCTGCCGTACCTTCATCACGCATACGACCTAGCCTCAAACATCCCTGCAATGACAGCGCGATGTCGGTTTGCATGTCGGCTAATTTTTTTTGTATGAGTTGATTCGCGGCTAACGGACGACCAAATTGTTTACGCTCCAACGTATAGGTGCGCGCGGTATGCCAACAAAACTCGGCTGCACCCAACGCACCCCATGAAATACCAAAGCGCGCGGCATCTAAACAGGTAAACGGACCTTTTAATCCACGGATTTCTGGGAACGCATTTTCTTCAGGAACAAACACTTGATCCATCACGATCTCACCGGTAGTGGATGCGCGCAAACCGACCTTGCCGTGAATCGCCGGTGTCGAGAGACCCTTCCATCCTTTTTCGAGAATGAAACCGCGAATTTTTCCCTCATCGTCTTTCGCCCACACTACAAATACCTGAGCTAACGGACTATTACTAATCCACATTTTCGAACCGGATAGGCTGTAGCCACCATCCACTTTTTTCGCACGTGACTCCATGCCACCGGGATCAGATCCGTGATCTGGCTCAGTCAAGCCAAAACAACCTATCCACTCACCCGTAGCGAGCTTAGGTAAATATTTTTGCTTTTGTGCTTCGGTTCCAAATTCATAAATAGGCAGCATCACCAACGAGCTTTGCACACTCATCATCGAGCGAAAGCCAGAATCAACGCGTTCAATCTCACGTGCGATAAGCCCGTAGCTAACGTAATTTAATCCAGCGCCACCGTATTCAGCGGGGATAGTGGCTCCCAACATTCCCAGCTCACCCATCTCACGAAAAATAGAAGGATCAGTGCGCTCGTTACGAAATGCTTCGAGCACACGAGGCGTCAGCTTTTCTTGTGCATACACAGCCGCTGCATCGCGCACCATGCGCTCTTCTTCGGTTAACTGCTGATCGAGTAAGAAGGGATCTTCCCAATGAAAACTTGCTTTGCTCATGTCGTTAGCTTGTTTGTTTACTTCTCAGTTTTTAAAGTGGTAGGTGCGTAAACCTGATCTCAACGTATCCGCGCCGCTAATTCACCAATGATGCCACGTCTAAAAGCAAGCACGCACATGATGAAAATAAATCCTGTCACCATCGTGACCGATTCACCGATGGTGTTAAACCATTCTATGTGAGTGATCGACGCCAACCAGGTACCAAAATCACCAAGTTTATTTTCCAACGCAATGATGATAATGGCGCCGACTACAGGCCCCAGCAAGGTTCCCATACCACCCACTAACGTCATCAACACCACCAGACCTGACATCGACCAATGCACATCCGTTAAGGTACCAAAACCCAGTACGACAGCTTTAGTTGAACCCGCTAATCCCGCTAATGCAGCCGACAATACAAAGGCCAGTAACTTGTAGCGATCCGTGTCGTAGCCCAGTGAGATAGCACGCGGCTCATTCTCTTTTACTGCCTTTAGCACCTGACCAAACGGCGAATGAATGATACGAACTATCAGCAAGAAAGAGGCAATCACTATGCCCAACACCACGTAATACATAGTCAAATCATTTTTCAGATCGATACTACCTAACAGCGTTCCTCTAGGAATTGACTGCAAACCATCTTCACCGCCGGTAAACGGTGCTTGCAGAAATACGAAGAACAGCATCTGCGACAGCGCCATGGTAATCATGGTGAAGTAAATACCTTGTCGGCGAATCGCTAACTTACCGACCAGCAGACCCATCAGGGCAGCAAAGACAACTCCCAACAAAAGACCTAGCTCTGTTGGAACGCCCCAGACTTTTAACGCATGTCCGGCGATATACGAGGCACCACCAAAAAATGCGGCATGACCAAACGACAGCAGACCTGTAAAGCCAATCAATAAATTAAATGCGCACGCGAACAACGCGAAGCACAGAATTTTCATCAACAGCACCGGATATAAAAACATAGGTGCAGCCAAAGCGCCCACTAATACAGCAACGTAACCGAGTTTTTTCAACATGGTGGCGACTCCTTATTTCTCGCGGCCGAACAGGCCCGCGGGGCGAATCAATAAAACAATCGCCATGATGATGAAAACTACCGTCGCAGAAAGCTCGGGATAGAACACTTTGGTCAGGCCTTCAATCACACCGAGCCCTAGTCCGGTCAGAATCGATCCGAGTATCGAGCCCATGCCACCAATCACCACCACCGCAAAAACCACGATGATTAGATTCGATCCCATCAAAGGCGATACTTGCAAAACAGGCGCTGCCAACACACCCGCAAAACCGGCGAGTGCCACACCAAATCCATACGTAAGCGTGACCATCAACGGCACATTGATACCAAACGCTTCTACCATCTTGGGGTTTTCAGTACCCGCACGCAGATACGCACCCAAACGCGTTTTTTCGATCACGAACCACGTCATCAAACACACCACGACCGATGCAAAGACAACCCATGCACGGTAATTAGGCAAAATCATGAAACCTAAATCAGTCGCACCCGCGAGTTGGGATGGCACTGAAAAAGGCTGACCGGACACACCATAGAAAGAGCGAAATATGCCCTCTAACATTAGCGTGATACCAAACGTGAGTAGCAAACCGTATAAATGATCCAACCGATAGAGCCACTGCAGCATCGTTTTTTCGATGATGATGCCAAATAGTCCCACCAGTATCGGAGCCACAATCAGCATGACCCAGTAATTGATACCGAAATAATTCAGCCCCATCCACGCGAGAAACGCACCCATCATGTACAAGGCACCGTGGGCAAAATTAATCACATTGAGCAAACCAAAAATCACCGCAAGACCCAGCGATAGCATCGCGTAAAACGAGCCGTTAACCAAACCTAGCAGCAATTGCCCCAACAGAGCCGACATAGGAATACCAAAAAGTTCCATGTTAGACCCCCAACAATTCGTTTAGCACTGCTGTTTTGCTATTGAGTTCAGCGGCGGCGAACTGTTCAACAATCTGCCCATGCTCCATGACATAAAACCGATCCGCTAGCGGCGCAGCAAATCTGAAATTCTGCTCAACCATCACTATCGTGTACCCCTGTGATTTAAGCGACAAAATCATACGCGCCAATGCTTGTACGATCACCGGCGCCAGACCTTCGGAAATTTCATCTAACAATAAGAGCTTGGCACCGGTACGCAAAATTCGCGCTACCGCTAGCATCTGTTGTTCTCCTCCAGACAACCGAGTACCTTGACTATGTCGACGTTCAGACAGATTAGGAAACATCTCATAAATCTGTTCAACTGACATACCACCTTGCTTCAAGGTCGGCGGCAACATTAAATTTTCTTCGGCTGACAGCGATGAAAAAATCGCCCGCTCTTCGGGGCAATAACCTATCCCTAAATGCGCGATGCGATGCGTTGGCATAGCAATAGCTTCAACACCATTAATTTTTACGGAACCTTCACGACGACCAGTCAAACCTAAAATTGCGCGCAGCGTCGTCGTACGACCTGCACCATTACGACCCAACAGAGTTACAACCTCACCCTGCTCGACCGAAAAATTCACATCGTGAAGAATATGCGATTCGCCGTACCACGCCTGCAGATGTTTGATTTCCAGTGCCTTAGTCATTAGTGCGCCCCTTCCAATACCGTCGCACTACCCATGTAGGCTTCGAGTACCTGTGGATTTTGTGACACTGACTGATAATCACCTTCAGCCAAAATGGCACCACGCTGAAGTACAGAAATACGATCGCAAATATCTGCCACCACATTCATGTTGTGCTCAACCATCAAGATAGTGCGACCTTGCGATACCTTTTTAATCAATGCCGTGACACGTTTTACATCTTCATGGCCCATGCCTTGCGTCGGCTCATCTAACAACATCAGTTCCGGCTCCATCGCTAATGTCGTGGCGATTTCAAGCGCGCGCTTACGGCCATAAGGCAAATCCACCGTAATACTGGCAGCAAACTCTTCCAATCCGACTTCGGCTAGTAATTGCATCGCCCTGTCATTTAATTGATTCAGCGTAGCTTCGCTTTTCCAGAAATGAAATGACGTTCCCATGTTGCGCTGCAAACCAATGCGCACATTTTCCAACACGCTCAAATGGGGAAAGACCGCTGAAATCTGAAACGATCGAATGATGCCCATGCGCGCAATCTGTGCAGACGCTAGCGCCGTAATGTCCTGACCGTTGAACAGTATCTGGCCTGACGAGGGAATCAGAAATTTCGTGAGCAAGTTAAAACAGGTGGTCTTACCCGCACCGTTGGGGCCAATCAGCGCGTGAATATGACCACGCTGTACTTGAAGATTGACCTGATTGACTGCAACAAATCCTTTGAATTCACGCGTTAAATTTCGGGTTTCAAGAATGATGTCCGGCATTCGTGCTCCTGGGGGGTTGTTCAGTGGATGAATATGCGGTGCTTTAACCGAGAAGGACTGTCTGGACCATGGCCGCAAACATCGCCTCCTAAGCAGATATCCATCGAACTTACTTGGATTATTTTTATTATTTGATAACTAAAGATGGTGTGATGACAAATTTTTCTATCCGAAGCCAGAAGTTATTCTATTTCTGGAAAATCACAAAATGAATTCTTCATATACTAAGCATCCCATTGGGGGACTACACCCCAAGCCCAATGAGCACACTGTCAGAACCCTACCTTAAGCCGGCGACAACGCCCAAACCCTCATCCACACAACTCCGAGAAATTTGCTCTGGTTTGAGCAACCGCTTTACGACGAAGCGGATACAATAAGCTATTACCCATTCATTTGGAGCCGCGTAATGGCCTCTTTTTTCGACGATATCGGCAACATGATCAGCATGGCTATCACGCCTGCATTATTGCTGCTAGGCGTAATGATCCAAATGCGCGTGCTCAACAATCGTCTCGACCGTATCAACGATCGCTCAGAAACTTTAGAACAACGCTTGTCGATTGGCTCTGAATTACGACCAGCTCTGGTTCATGAACTCTCTGTATTGCACCGTCGGGAAACAGCGATTCATCGCGCGTTTGGATTATCGACTGGTTGCATGATTCTGATTTGCTCCATCGTCGTTGCCTTGTTCGTTGATGATTCCATCCATCTAAAACTAGACTCACTGATCGCATTTGCTTTTGTAGCGACTATGCTGCTATTGGTGGGAAGTTTTAGCTTGCTGCTGCATGAGATTTTCATCGCCAGCCATTCGTTGCCAGCAACCACCCTGCATCGTCGTCAGCCAGAAGGCCAGAATTAATTGAGGGCGTTTCAGGCGGGCAGCCAGTAGCGCGACGACATTTCCTCCAGCCCCAAATCTAGCAAGACTTTTTGCAAGCGCTGCGACCCCCGCTGGCGTGGTAAATCCTTGTAGGTCGCGATAATTAACTCGTTTTTCATCGAGTGCTCCCAACCCACGAGTTCAGTCACATTCACTTGATAGCCGTGCGCTTCCAGCTGCAAACAACGCAGCACATTCGTAACATGACTACCAAATTCACGCGTATGGATGGGATGACGCCATATTTCTGTCAATGCGTCACGAGCCAAGGATTGAGATTTTAATTTTCTCAAAACACCTGCTAACTCAGCCTGACAACACGGCACCAACACAATATAGCGAGCTTGTTTTTTTAAGGCAAAGCTAATCGCGTCATCTGTCGCCGTATCGCAAGCGTGTAACGCCGTTACGATATCGACTGTCGCAGGTAAGGCGGTTGACGTAATCGATTCAGCGACCGACAGCTGAAGAAAAGACATACGATCAAACGCCAAATTTTTGGCTAGCGTCTTTGCGCGTT
>JACCED012275715.1_pt1 | contig 10418 bp, 10 predicted proteins | sample 7455021 | NCBI WGS metagenome assembly JACCED01 (sample SAMN15323456, study PRJNA562643) | freshwater metagenome | isolation source: river surface water | place: USA:Blue River Watershed | collected 2017-08-19 | reverse complement strand
ATACTTTTTATAATATAAATATATTTAAGTAACTTTTCATATATTATTAGTAATATTATTAAAATGACAGATATAATAAATATACATAATAGTATTAATAATGAATCACATACTGATCATCAAGATCATCCAGATGTAAATAGTGAAGATAGTCCGCGAGAACATTATACAAGAAATAAAAAAAATAAAATTTATCATTATTTATTAGATCAATTACGTAAAAATAAATATATTTATAGTAAATCAAGTGAATATTATCGATATATGAATTTAAAAATGGTCATACCTTGTTTATTTTTAAGTTCTATGGCAAGTATTATATCATTTGTATCGTCTTCTGGTGCGATTGCTGATTCTAGTAAAAATTATTTTGCATTAAGTGTTGGAATAATTGCTTCTCTTTCAACATTAATACAATCAATTAATAGTAATGTTGGATTTGCAACAAAAAATGAATTGTTTGAAAAATGTGCCGACGAGTATGCGAAATTAATAATAAAAGTAGAATTTGAAATGCTTGCACCAAATGAACATTATCAAGAATTTGTTAATGATATAGAAGAACAAATTAATAAAATACAACAATCATGTAAATATTTTCCTCCACAATTTATTATAGATCAATATATAAAAAATAAAAAAGAATTGGATGAATTAGATGATGATGACGATTTAACTAGAATAGTTACGCATTAAATTTTATTTATATAATTTAACGATTTAACTAGAATAGTTACGCATTAAATTTTATTTATATAATTTAACGATTTAACTAGAATAGTTTCTCATTAAATTTTATTTATTTAAATTTAAAATTGGTCAATAAATAAATCTGGCATATTTTGATTAGTTACTGGAAAAGCAATACCTCCTGCTGGATTCATTAAAGTAAATGATTTTGGTGATTCACTAATATCTTGAACTAATCTATATGTAGGCATTTGTTGTGGTTGCATTAAATAATTTTGGGATGGTTTAGATTTTTTATAATTTAAATAACCATATACAATAAACCATACAAGTAAAGCTACAACACCAGCCATAACTACTTCATTTTTATCTTTCTTTTGTTTCTTATTATTTTTTTTATTTTGTTTCTTTTTCCATACAATATATGTATATGTTATAACACCAGCTACAACTGCTATAAAAGTTGGGTTTTTAATAATGTTGTCCATTTATATATATTATAATATATTAAATTATTTAACAAAAAAATTAATTAAACAATGCGTTAAAATAACTCTTATCATCTAATTTATTTTTAACAATATTTATATTTTCTATATCATCTGATCTAGAATTTATATTATCTGGTTTATTTTGATTTTGTACTTCTATACTTAATTCATCTATATTTTGCTGTGGTGGTGGTTGCGGTCTTTGATTTTGATTTTGTCTTTGATTTGATCTAAATGGAGCATTACCAAAATTATTTAATTTTTGTTTATATTCTTCTTCATTTACAGAAGTCACAGATTGTACTACTTTATTATATTGTTGATTTTGATCAGCACGATTATCTTGATTATCTTGATTATCACCTATAAGTTGTTCTATATCATTTATATCATTTTGTACATTTTGATCTATATTATTTTCTTCTGCAGTAATTAATATTTTATTTTCTGGATGTTCAGATAATAATACTTTTTTTTCATCTTCATCAAAGAAATTAATATTTTCTTCAACATTATTATTTATCATAGATTTTAATCTATTAATCTTTTCTTCTTGTGTTTCAACAATATAATCATTTTTAAGATATTCTGATAATATATCATTCATTGGAATACTTTCTTTAATAGCAATCATAATTGATTTATTTATAATGTTAATACAATCTCTTTGATTACGTTTTATTTCAAGTGGTGGTAATAAATGCCAAAATAATTCAGGAGCATTATAAAATTGTCTGGCCGATTCAATATAAATTTTATGAATAAACATTTTACAATCTACTTTTTCATGAAATTTTTCATTAACTAATTTACATTCTTTACCAGATGCATTATAAGTTAATAAAATAATATTACTTTTAATAACAGCTTTTATTAATTTTTCAAATATATCAGCATGTTTACTAGAATCTCTAATTCTAATTAATTCTGATTCTATAAGATTTTGATTTAATGTTGGAATATTTTTCAAAAAGTGTTGAAATATTTTAAATACTCCTGGATTTTTTAAATTAACATTTTCTCTTGATAATTGAATATATTTTGCTTCTTGTTCAATAGATTTATCATACATAGATTTTAAACCTTCGTAAATTAATGGTGATAATATGTGTATTAAAAATTCAGTATATTCAGTTTTAATATCAGCTATATTTCTTTCATAATAGTGCATTATAATAATAGTATTTATATTATTATATTAATAAATCACGCATTAATATATATAATGTAGTTAACTAAAAAATTGATTAATAAACTGTTTGAATTCTTATCTGATATATAACACATATCGGTAATTTTCCCGAGCGGTCAAAGGGGCTGGTCTTAAGAGCCAGTGCAGTAATGCTTCGTGGGTTCGAATCCCGCAGTTACCATTAAAATGTGTTATATTTCTTTATAAAATAAAATAAATTTTAAATAATTTTACTATTTAAAACTTACGCTAAGACTCAGTGTTACCGTGTAGTGCCAATCTTAAGACCCCCTAGGTGTCTTAAGTTTGGGCACTCACGCTAGCGAAAAGTTCTTAATTTAACGGGGGCTTAAATTAGGCACTTTACGGTACTAACAGAATGGCTTAGACATTTTATATATTATTCTGTGTTACCGCCTAATTTTAAATAATATTATTATTTAAAATTAGCGCTAAGGCTGATTCAATTATAAAAATCCTGCAGGATTTTTATAATTAATCAGCGTTACCACCTCTTGATTGGATGTATTCGTGTTGTTTCTTGGTCATGCATACACAACCAGTATCATTCCAGGCATTGTTGCATGCATAGTTGTTTGGAACAAATTTGTCTTTATGTTGTTCAACCATTTTATCTTCAGCGAGAGCAAATGGTGGTGGGTATTGTGGGCTGCAGCATGATTGACTGCACATATTGTAGTTTAATCCCATAGCACCATTGTAACCATCATCAAGACGATCAATTTTACCGTAATTGGCAACACTTTCACTTCCCCAAGCTGGAAGAATTTCATCTGGAAGACCAACAAATTCAGATCCTGCTGTTACAATACCTGTTTTTCTATCATATAAAACTGGTGAATGTTCTGGTTCTGGTTGTTTAAGTTCTGTAGCATCTTGATTGTTATTTGGTTTATTTGTAATTACAACATTTTCGCTTGCATCAAGATTTTCAGATTTCTTGAAAACAAAGTAGAAGACAATTAAAATAATTACAACTACTAGAATTTTTTTTGTGGTACTAAGTTTGTTAAAAGCTTTAAACATTATAATACTTATATGATATAAAAATTTTTTTTATATTAAATATAAATATTATATTATATTATATTTATGCATACACAAGATTTATATAAATCTAAATATTTAAAATACAAAACTAAATATTTACAATTAAAAGATATACAAAAATTAAAACAATTTAAAGGCGGTTATGGAGGAACTAAAAGTATTTTAAAAATACAAAATTTTCCTGAAAAAAATAATACAAATGAATCATATATATATATAAATTCAGATCTACATACTAAAGAAAATTCTATCTTTACTATTTATAATGAAATGTTAGATAAATTACTAACTATGGATCCAATTTCAAATGTTATTAATTTTGATTTTATTGATGATTTCCATAGTAAAATTTATATTGATGTTAAAAATAAATATCAAATTACATCAAATGATAGCGGTTTAGTATTTCCAGAATCATGGAAATATGAAATGGATGGAAAAAGATTAATACAAACTAATAATAGTACAACAATATTTTTAAAAAAACGAGGAGATGCTGATGGTTTAGGTAATAAAGTATTAAAAATCTTTACAGGCAAAGATGCTGCTAAATCAACAATAATTAAAAATTTAGATGATATACAAGATTATTTATCATTACAAATTGCACGTATACAAGATATATGTCCATCTACTGTGTCAGCTGCAGCTGTTACAGACTTACAAAAAAATTATTCATGTATAAGTAAACAAACATTTAATGAAAGACATAATTATAATGAATTAACTGATGATGATTTTTTAAAAACAAATAATGTTAATTATTTTGATGATCCGGTAACAAGTAATTATGTCACAAATCTAGAATCAAAGTTATGTAATCTCTATTTATCTACAGCAAATAATAATCCAATAAATGATTTTATAATTAATTTATTAATACAAAAAATATTAAAAGATACTCAATTAGCTGGAAAATCTGTGTATAATAATTTTGTTAAATATGATAGTATATTTGTTGCACAATATAATGGAGTATATACATATTTTATTATAATGGATCGTTTAGATGGCGATGTTTATAGTTTATTAGAAAAACCTAACCCTATTTTATCAGATGATACTAAAGTTGAAATAATACATAATATGTTTAATGCAGTAGAAAATATATGTAATATATTAAAAGAAAAACCATATTTATTTACACATACTGATTTAAAATTAGAAAATATATTTTATAAATTATTTAATGATAAACCATTGGATGAAATGAATATGTCTAATATACATCAAATAAATATAAATGGTGAAAATAAATGGATTGTATATTATATAGCCGATTTTGATAAATCAAGTATTACATATAAAAACATCAGATTTTATAATAATTCTGGATTAATAGGTACAGAAAGTAGTATGTATAGTGCGTTTCAAGATATAAGTATGTATAATGTACCAATACAAAATGATAAAAAACAATATAAAATAGAAAGAATTGTTCCAACAGGATTAGCAGATATAAAAAATATAGAAACAGAACAGTTATATATAAGATATACAAGATTTCCATATTATACATCATTTGATTATGTATCTCTAATTTTATCAATAGCCGTTATAGCTCCTAAAGAAATATTAAAACGTATAAATCCACTTAATAAGTTTGATAAATATATAACTAATTCAGCTAGTTTAATAAATACATATAATAGCTTAGTATGGGCAAATCCAATAAAAAAATATGATGGTGATTTTGGAACATTACTTGTAAGTTTAATAACTCACTCTAGAGAATTAGAAAACAATTTATTTACACATATAATTGATAAAAAAAGCGTACCACCACCTAATGTAAAAAAAATATTAATTACAAATAGAGAACATAAATTATGTTTATCCATACCATTTATACGTATTGAACATAATAATTATGTTCCAGATCCAACAAAATATACTATTACAAAGATTGGTTCTTTTTTTACATCTGCAGTAACAGGTGATAGCGATTATATGTATACACTTAATATAAAAGAAACAGATAAATTATATGATTCTATTCCTACATATAATATATTTAAAAATATTGATAGATATGGTAAATCTGAAAAAGAAACTGATAAAGAATTATACAAAAAAATTCTACAACAATATGAAATATTATTTACTGGCGATTCTAAAACAGACTCAATTTTAAGAAAACAAAATATAATTGTAAAAACAAATAAATATTCATCAGCATTGATGTTTACTAGATTATATAATTATGATAATGTTGATAATAGTCATATTTTTTCTAGAATTGTTTTGTTTTATAATTTAAAAGTATTAAATCCAGAAACAGATATATCACTTGATGACTTTTTAGTACATAAGTTTGTAGATGTTCCTATTTTAGAAAAACCAGTATCACTACTAGAACTCGCAGATGCTCTTCGGCCTGAATAATAAAAAAATGATAAATATTTATATAAGTATAAAATAATTATATAAATCAGTAATGCTAAAATATATATATAATTATGGATACTATTATATTATGGGATATGAATCAATAAAATGTAATAAATGTAATAAAGATATGTACGTATTAAAAAAAAATTATGTAAAAGATTTACAATATTATTGTAGTAATACATGTGGTTATTGAAATTTAATATAAAATAACCAGCTTTATTTATAAATTGGTAAATAAACTGTATCTAATATCCATTGATTTTTTTCATTTTTAATTCTAGGAATATAATCTATATGAATTTTATATTCATTAACAACATCATTAATTTTATTAATTAATTCAATATCTTGTGCTATTTTTGAAAAGAATTCATTTTCTGTAAATTTAATACCATACTTTTTTAAACTTATTTCTTGTATTTTTCTAGACATTTTATTATATTCTCTAAATAAACCATCTTCATTTATATTAATTTTATCTGATTTCAAATCTTTATTACGAATATTATATAAACCCTCAGAAGTTATTACAACAGATCCTGAAATTCTACCATCATTATAATGATCTATAAAATGAAATATATCACCAATACTTGGTAATTCATATATTATACCAAATTCTGCTCTTCCACCTGGTTTTGGAGTAGGTGGATGTGTATGAAATATATATTCATAATTAAACATATCTTGAACATTATTTGGCATATAAATTTCATTGTCACCTTCATCTACTCTAGTTGTATTACCTAAAACAACTATTTTTTGTAATTTATTTGAATTAAAATCAAATAAACCCGAATGTTCTGAATATCTAAATATATTTTTATTTTTTAAATCAGCATATTTTTGATTATATCCACCGTGTTCTAAAAGTGCATCTAAAATAAGTAATTGATTTTTATTAATTTTAATATATTTAATATTATCTTCTTTAACTATTCTCGATTCTAATTTTAATGTATTTTTATATTTACCAAAAAATACAAAATCAATAAATTCTTCAGGAGGCTTAATAAAATGTTTTTCAATATAATGTGTTAGATTATCTTCCCATATATATTTTTCTAATTTATATGTACCAGTAGAATAAGATTTATCACATAATAAACATTTTTTTTTATTTTCGAATTTTAAAAATTTATCTGAATCTTTTAAAACCTTTTCTAATATAGTCAACTTATTAACAAATTCATCATTATATAACCATTTATCACCTTCTTCTGGAATGGGAAATTTTTTGCCCTTACTATCAGTAGATTTATCATTTTTATCTACCCAACTACAAACAAATAATAGTTGTTTATTATTTCTTATAATAACATTCATATATTATAATGATGATAATTTTATTAATACTAAAATTATAATCTGATAATTTTATTAATTCCAATATAATAATTAATATTACCCTTTTTTTTAACTACAAATCCAATATATTCTGATTCAAGTATATATTTATATATATTATTTAATAAATCATTTGTATTTTGTATATTTTTACAATTAAATTTAATATCTAACATATTTTTATTAATAATTATCATATCTTTTGCTAATTTTAAATAAGAATATTTTTCATCATAACTACATAATATCTTATAAGTTGTCCAAATAGTTTTATCATTATTTTTTAATATAACATATTTTTGTTCATCATTATTACTATAAAATACAATATTATATTTGTCATTAATATCCGTAATAAAATATTTATTGCATTTTTTATTATATTTTTCAATAACTTTATTTTCCATAAAATGATATAATAATATATTAAGAAAATTAAAATAATATGAATAAATCTAATACTAATAAATCTAATATGTTTTCAATATTAGGAGAAGATATAACAACTGATAGTGATGAAGAAATTGAACAAATACAAAATATAATTAATGATGATAAAAAACAAAATTCAGACGATGAAGATACTAATTATTATTCTTCAAATGATGAAGATAATACTGGATGTAAAAAATTTCCATTATTAAGAAATAGAATAAATAAATTTAATAAAATAAAATATCAAAAAAAAGATAATAGTGTTAGAAAAAAATATAATCATAAAAAAATCTTATGCAATAATTATATAAATAATAATACTTGTCAACATGGATTAAAATGTTCTTATGCTCATAATTTAGAAGAACAAAATATAGATGCATATAGACAAAAAACATTAGATATATTAAATTCAAATGACGATTTATCATATATTGATTTTACACAATTTCAATATAAAATTCTAATGAAAGATTTATTAACATATACAAAATTATGCGATAATTGTATAAATAAAAAATGTACAGGTGGGTATAATTGTAAATATGGAACTTGTTTACAAAAATATTTAATATGCTATGATGATCTAAATTATAATTATTGTACAACTAAAAATTGTGAAAAAATACATTTATCAAAAAGAAATTTAAAACCAATATTAAATAAAATTTATTATACAATTGATAATTATATCAAACAAAATTTACCAGAAATGAATAATTCTGATAATATATTACAAACTATTAATAATGAAATAAATAATAATATATTAGATACAGATAATAAAAAAGATATACATAATACAAATTCGTATATTTTAGATACATTAAATAGTATTGTATTATTAAATAAAAATAATATTGTTGATAATACATATAATGATAGTTCATCAGATGATGATTGTGATAAATCAATATTTATTGATAAAATAGATAAAATTATTTTAGATAAATATGATAATATTAATATGGATACTTCTGATAGTGATAATATTGATTTTGATATGTAATAAAAAAAATGAAATAATATATAAATATTAATAATGTTAATATGATTATTAATATAAATGGAAGTTTATAAACCTGTGAATGATAGTTTATATTGGAAAAATAAATATGCTCCTAAAAATATAGATGAAATAGAAATTGATAAATCTTTAATAAATAATATGTCAAATTGGTTAAAAAATTATAATAAAAATAAACCTCAAATTAAGGGTGCAAAAAATATCAAAAAAGACTTTGATATAGATGATAATGAAATTATTCAAGATGATAATATTGATGATTTAGGTGATGCTGGAGATGGTATGGATTTTATAGTAAAAGAAAAAATACAAAATAATCCAAATAAAAGTTGTCTTATCATAACTGGTAATCATGGTGTCGGTAAAACATCATCTATTATTACAGTATTAAATTCTATGGATTATATAATCTATCAAATTAATTTTAATAAGATTAACTTTTTTAAAAATATTAATGAATTTCTAGAAAAACCTATTTTTAATAATTCTATTACGGATATTATAAATAATAAAGAAAGTAAAAAGAAAGTAATATTTATTGATAATTTAGAATCTATTCTATCGGTAAATCAAAAAAAGTTTCTTATAAAGTTAACTAAATATAATGATTTATATTGGGATATTCCTATTATATATGTATCAAATAATAAACATAATAAATTAGTATATTTTATTAAAAAATTTTCATATGAAGTTCATATTCCAAATCCAAATAAAGATATTATGGAAAATATATTGTGTAAAATATCAATGAATGAAAATATTAATCTTGGTGATGAAAAAATCATGGATAAAATTATAGAATATTCTTTATATGATATTCGAACACTTATTACCAATTTACAATCTTTAAAAAATATATATGGTGATAAATATATTACAATGAGCGATTTAGATACTTTTATTTTAACTTCTAAAATGAAAGATAATGATCCAGATATTTTTAATGCTACACATAAATTATTTTATGGATATGATAATATCGATAATGTTATTAGATTATTTGAAACTGAAAAAACAGTAATGCCATTGATGATTCAACAACATTATATTGATTATTTAAAAAATAATAATATTGATGTAATTAATAAAATATCTAAAACATTATCATTTGGAGATATTTTAGAAAATTATATATATGAAAATAATATATATGAAATTCGAGATATACAATCATTTTATCAATGTATATATCCATCTTATTTGTTATCATCTAAATTAAATCCAAAAAATATAGATATTAATAAGTTTTATGGTTCTTTTACATATCCCAAAGATTTAAATAGAACAACTATAAGATGTATTAATTACACAAAAAATATATGTCAATCAAATAAGATATTTAGTAATATGTCAATTGATGATTATTTGTATTTTAATAAGATTTTAAAAAATGTTATAAAATCAGATGATTATTCAACTTGTAATGAATATTTAGATAATTATAATTGTAGTATTTCATCTTTAGAATCAGTATTAAAAATAGATAAGATAGATGAAAATAAATTCTGTTTATCAACAAAGATTAAGAAAAAAATTATAAATGAATGTGAAAATATAATTGATAAAGGTAAGGACATTGATAAAAAGAAACTTAAGAAAAATAAAAAAAAGTAAATTTATTTTTTACAAAATAAATAAAACTTTTATGATAAATATAAAAACGCATTTTTTTTATTTTTAATATAAAATTTTTTATATACATTAATATATATTAAAATGGATAGTCGTTCAAAGCATTCTAACCAAGAAGAAGAACTCAACTTTGATT
>JACCED011913781.1_pt1 | contig 10418 bp, 7 predicted proteins | sample 7455021 | NCBI WGS metagenome assembly JACCED01 (sample SAMN15323456, study PRJNA562643) | freshwater metagenome | isolation source: river surface water | place: USA:Blue River Watershed | collected 2017-08-19 | reverse complement strand
GCCAAGGCCGAGGGCCGGGGCAGCGTGCGGACGTTCGAGCCGCGCATGCAGTCCGAGCTGACGTCGCGCGCGTCCCTGGAAGAGGCCTTGCGGGAGGCGATCGAGGGGGGGCAGCTGCAGCTGTACCTGCAGCCCCAGGTCGACGCGCTGGGCTCCCTGCGCGGCGCCGAGGCCCTGGTCCGCTGGCACCGCCCCGGGCACGGCTGGATACCGCCGGGCGAGTTCATCCCGGTGGCCGAACGCAGCGGCCTGATCGTCCCCCTGGGCGAGTGGGTCCTGCGCACGGCCTGCCAGCAGCTGGCGGCGTGGTCCGCCGACCCGGCGCTGGCGCACCTGACCGTGGCGGTCAACGTGAGTTCACGCCAATTCCGGCAGGACGACTTCGTGCGCGGCGTGCTGCAGACCCTGGAGGAGACGGGAGCCGATGCGAAACGCCTCGTGCTCGAACTGACCGAGAGCCTGCTGGTGGACAACATCGAGGGCGTGGCCTCGCGCATGAACACGCTGGGGGCCCGTGGCGTGTCGTTCGCGCTGGACGACTTCGGCACCGGCTTCTCCTCGCTCGTGTACCTGCAGCGCCTGCCGCTGGACGAACTCAAGATCGACCAGGGGTTCGTGCGCGACATCGAGGTGAACGCCAACGACCTGGCCATCGCCAGCACCATCGTGGCACTGGGCCAGGGCCTGGGACTGCGGGTGGTGGCCGAAGGGGTGGAGACCCCGGCCCAGCGCGACGCGCTGATCCGGGCGGGTTGCCATCACTTCCAGGGGTACCTGTTCGGCCGACCGATGCCCGTCGAAGACCTGGAGGCACTGGCCCGCCAGCACCGGGCCGCGCGGGCCGCCACCGTCGATCAGACCACCACAGGCTCCGGCTCCAGCCGGATGCCGAAACGCTCGTAGACGCTGGTCTGGATCGCCCGGGCCAGCGTGACCACCTCGCCGCCGGTGGCGCCGCCGCGGTTCACGAGCACCAGGGCCTGCTTCTCGTAGACGCCGGCCTGCCCGACCGACTTGCCCTTCCAGCCGCAGGCATCAATGAGCCAGCCGGCGGCGAGCTTCACCGTGCCATCGGGCATGGGGTAATGCACGATGTTCGGCTCACGCGCGATGATGTCGCTGCACTGCTCCGGGGTGACGGTGGGGTTCTTGAAGAAGCTGCCCGCATTGCCCAGCACCTGCGGGTCCGGCAGCTTGGCACGGCGGATGGCGCAGACCCAGTCGTACACCTGCCGGGCGGACGGCGTGACGACGCCGGTCTCGGCTATCTTGCGCTGGAGGTCGAGGTAGCTCAGCTCGGGCTTCCACGGCTTGGGCAGCCGGAAGCGAACCCTCAGGATCAGGGCCTGGCCGGCAAGGCCGAAGCCGCCGTCGGCGGCAGGCGCATGCTTGAAGACCGAGTCTCGGTAGCCGAAGCCGCACTGCCCCGCGTCCAGCGTGAACACCTCGCCGGTGCCCAGGTGGATGGCGTCGAGCGACTCGAAACGGTCCTGCAGCTCGATGCCGTAGGCGCCCACGTTCTGCACCGGCGCGGCGCCCACCGTGCCGGGGATGAGGGCGAGGTTCTCGAGGCCGGGCAGGCCCTGGTCAAGCGTCCAGGTGACGAAGTCATGCCAGCCCACGCCGGCGCCGGCCTCGACCACCGTGGCGCGCGGGCCGTCGTCGACCACCCGCAGGCCGCCGACCTCGACCTTGAGTACCAAGGGCCGCACGTCGCCCGTGAGGACGATGTTGCTGCCGCCGCCCAGCACGAACTTGGGGGCCGCGGCCCGGGCCGGGTCGGCCAGCAGGTCGCGCACGTCCTGCTCGTCCCGCACCCGCACCAGCTCCCGCGCCTTGGCGACGATGCCGAAGCTGTTGTACGGCTGCAGCGGGACCTGTTGCTCGACGATCATGGGAGAATTGTCTCACCGGCGCCTGGCGCCGATGGAGCCTTTCCCCATGCCTTCCTTCGACACCGTCTGCGAACCCAACCTCGTTGAAGTCAAGAACGCCGTCGAGAACGCGGCCAAGGAAATCGGCACGCGCTTCGACTTCAAGGGCACCTCCGCCGCCATCGAGATCAAGGACAAGGAGATCACCCTGTTCGGGGATGCCGAGTTCCAGCTTCAGCAGGTGGAGGACATCCTCACCGGCAAGCTCACCAAGCGCAACGTGGACGTGCGCTTCCTCGACCGCGGCGATGTGCAGAAGATCGGCGGCGACAAGGTCAAGCAGGTGGTCAAGGTGCGCAACGGCATCGAAAGCGAAGCGGCCAAGAAGATCCAGCGCCTCATCAAGGACAGCAAGCTCAAGGTGCAGGCCAGCATCCAGGGCGACGCGGTACGCGTGACCGGCGCCAAGCGCGACGACCTGCAGGCCGCCATGGCCCTGATCCGCAAGGACATGACGGACCTGCCGCTGTCCTTCAACAACTTCCGGGACTGAGCGGCCCCATCACCCGGCCGTCTATCCCCGGGCCCTCTTCTTCGCGCCCAGGCGCGACTCGGTGCCCGCCAGCAGGCGGTTGATGTTCTCGCGATGGCGCCACGCCAGCAGCAGTCCCATCGCCGCCAGGGCACCCACCAGCGGCGCGTCCGCGTGCCAGGCCAATCCGTCGCCGAAAAGGAAGTAGGCCGGCGCGAAGACGGCCGAGACCAGCGAGGCCAGCGAGGAATAGCGGAAGAAGTACGCGACGATCAGCCAGGTGGCACCGGTGGCCAGCCCCAGCAGCAGGTCGATGCCGAACACCGCCCCCAGGAAGGTGGCCACGCCCTTGCCGCCCTGGAAGCGGAAGAACACCGGGTACAGATGCCCCAGGAAGGCGGCCAGGGCCACCGCGGCCACCGTGCCCTCACCCAGGCCCCAGGCGCCGCCGTAGGCGCGCACCAGCAGCACCGGCACCAGGCCCTTGCCTGCGTCGAGCAGCAGGGTGACGAGGGCCGCGGCCTTGCTGCCCGAACGCAGCACGTTGGTGGCGCCGGGGTTGCCGCTGCCGAAGCTGCGCGGGTCGGCCAGGCCCATGGCGCGGCTGACGATGACGGCGAAGGCCAGGGATCCGAGCAGGTAGGCCGCCAGGGCGGCCAGGAGGGGGGCGAAGCTGTTCACGGCTCGGATTCTGCCAGCGGCCGGCCCCGCCCCGCCGGCGGTCAGCTGCCCACGTGGGCCGACATCCCCCGGTACTCCTGCTGCAGGTCACGCCGGTCGCGGATGCCGTACTGGGCGAAGAGGGCCGGGTGCTTGAGCTTGGTCCCCGCATGGCCGGTGTTCCAGGCCTGGATCTCCCGACTGCCGCCGGCCTGATGCAGGTGCCACAGCTGCAGGGCCTGCACCTCGTCGAAGCCACCCTGCGGATCGGGCAGCCCGCCGCCGGTGGCCAGTTGCAGCGCCAGCTGGCGCGCCTGGGCCTCGGCTTCAGACGTGCGGTCCTTGCCGCTCTTGCAATTCACCAGCGGCGCGGCGATGCCGGTGGCATGCACCAGCACCAGCAGCCGCTTGACCAGGCCGTAGGGATCGGCATTGCGCCCGAGGTGCTGGCCAGTGACATGGATCTGCGCCACCTGACGGGCCAGCGCCAGCAGCAGGCCGGCATCAGGTGAAGACGTTTCCGCGCCGCCGGTGGCGGTGCGCAGCGCCTGCCCCACCCATCCGCCCGGCATCCAGTCCTTCACCGCACCGGCGGCGGTCGGCAGCTCGCCCAGGAGCAGGCGCATCGCGGCGGCATTGGCCGGGGCGGTGAGCTCGCTGCCCGTGACCGCATCGACCCGAGCGAAGGCGCCGGTGCCTGCCTCGTTCACCGGCAGGTTGAAGGCGGCGACCTCGACCCGCACGGTCGTGGGCCGGGTGACCGGACGGCCCGCCTCATCCACCCGCGGACGGCCGCTGTCCTCGAACGCCGGAAGGTCCATCACCACCTCGCGCCCGGCCAGCGCCTGCCAGGCGGCGTGCTGGTCGTTCCACATGCGGCGCTCGTCCATCTCGGGGCCCTTGAGCGCCCCGCGGAAGATGTCGGGCGTCAACAGCGAGATGGAGGCCAGGCGCAGCGTCGGCACCCGGCCGGCCCGGCTTTCCGACTGCAGGCGCGCCAGCTCGGTCGGCGGCAGGCAGCTGGCCGCCACCTGGGCGGCCTCACGCGCGCGGCGCTGGTTGGCCACCGCGCGCAGGCGATCCAGCAGGCCCGGGGCGGTGCGATCGCGCAGGAACGCGGGAATGCCCCACAGGCGCGTGGCGGCGCGGACGTAGCGGGCCGCTTCCGCCTCGCGGCCCGGGGCGCTGCTCACGGCCAGGCGAAGCAGCACCGGGTCGCCGCAGGACACCCCCAGGTCCAGGGCGATGCGACCGAGCTCCTCGTCGCCGAGCGCGCGGATGCCCTCGGGCGTGAGCGCGCTGACCGAATGCACCCCGTGCCGGGCCAGGGACAACAGGGTACGTCCGCCGGCATCTTCCAGCGTGGAGCGATAGAGGTTGGTCGCGTGCCGGTGCTGCCGGCTGTCGTGGCAGTTGGCGCCCTGGATGCCATCGGCCTCATGGCTGCGCCCCAGGGCGTCCGACAGGATGTGGGCCGGGTCCTGGCGGCAGGTCACGGTGACCTGCCCCTGCAAGGCCTGCGCCTGGCCCGGGCCGCCGGGGACGCGCACCGGCAGGGCCAGGGTGCTGCGCACCTGCGGGTTGTCCCGGCGATTGAGCACCGCGCTCAGGCAGGCCTTGAAGCGGCGCTTGAGGCCCCGGCTGCGCATCTCGGGCAGGCCGGCCTCGCGCCGCGCCTGGCCGATCGCGGCGAGCACGCGCTGGCGCTCGGCGGCACGCGGCACGGACGCAGACGCAGACCCGGACGCGGTCACGGATGCAGGCGAGGCCTGCCCGCCCCCACGCTTCTTCAACTTGCGCGGCTTGGCCACGTCCCTCGGATCCAGCAAAGACTCGCCGGAGTCCTTCCCCGCATTCGTGCGCAGCGACCAGGCCCAGGCCCGGAAGCTGGCCACGGCCTGCGCCAGCGGTTCCGGGGGGGCCTTGGCTTCGCCGACCGGCGAAGCCGCCGCGTCGGCAGCCTCCGCTGCGAGCAGGTCCGCCGCGGCATCCCACAAGGCCGCACGGGCCTCGTCCACGCGCCCGGCATGGAAGGCACTCGAGCGAATCAGCTGGTCGACATGTCGGACCTGTTCCTCCAGCAACGCCGACAGCGCCTGGAGCGTGCCGGTGACCGCCGCCAGGACCGGGGGCTCCATCGGCCAGCTGCGAGACCGGCGGGCCAACTGGTCGACCTCGCCGGCAAGCTCGCGCAGCCGGTCTCGTTGGCGCTCGAGCTGGCGGGAGCCCACGGGCGCCAGCCCCAGGGCGAGCTGGAACGCCTCCTGAACGCGAGCGGCGTGGCGCGGTGCCTGGACCCGCACCGCCTGCAAGGCAGCGGGGAAGTCGCGGTGCAGGGCCCGGGTGCGCGCCAGCAGCGCGGCGGCCTCGTCACCGGGCAGGGGCGAGGCCAACGCCAGCGCGCGCACCCCGCGGGCGGCGAGCGCGGGAGACGCCGGCGAGGCCTGCCGGGGGGGCGGGGTGGATGACTGCCCGGCGCAGGACGGCGACCCGCGCCACGGCACCGGCCTGGGGGAGGACGAGGAGGATGTCTGTTGCATCCCCCCTGAGTCACCCCAGGTCAGCCGATGTTCACGTCAGGAAGCCGGGTCGCGGATCTCGCGGCGGATCTCGTCGATGGCGGCGAGCAGCTCGGGTGACAGGCGGGTGTTCCAGGCGTCGATGTCGGCGTCCAGTTGGGGGATGGAGGTCACGCCGATGATGGTGCTGGACACCTGCCACTTGCCGTAGCAGAAGGCCAGGGCCATCTGGGTCGGGGTCAGGCCGTTGTCGCGGGCCAGCTGGTTGTAGCGGCGGGCGGCCTTGAGGGCGTCGGGGCGGCCCCAGCGCTGCTTGCGCACCGACTCATAGCGGGCGATGCGCCCGTCCTTCGGGGCGTCGGGCCCCTCGATGCCGGACTGGTCGTACTTGCCCGTGAGCAGGCCGAAGCCCAGGGGTGAATAGGCCAGCAGCGACACGCCCAGGCGGTGCAGGCTCTCGTCCAGCGCGTTCTCCAGGCCGCGGCTGATGAGGCAGTACACGTTCTGGGTGCTCACGATGCGGGGCAGGCCCTGCGCCTCGGCCAGGCGCACGAACTCGTGCACACCGTACGGGGTTTCGTTGGACAGGCCGATGTGGCGGATCTTGCCCTGCTTCACCAGCCGGCCCAGGGTCTCGAGCTGCTCGAGGATCGGCGTCTTGGACGCTTCCTTCTCAGGCTCGTAGTAGATCTGGCCGAACATCGGCACATGGCGCTCGGGCCAGTGGATCTGGTACAGGTCGATCACGTCGGTCTTGAGGCGGCGCAGCGAGGCCTCGCAGGAGGCCACGATGTCGGCCGGCGTCATGCCCAGGCCTTCGCGCACCCACGGCATGCCGCGCGAGGGGCCCGCCACCTTGGTGGCCAGGGTGACCCTGCCGCGCGCCGAGCGGTTCTTCGCGAACCAGTGGCCGATGATGGTTTCGGTGGCGCCATAGGTTTCGGCGCGGGTGGGAATGGAATAGATCTCGGCGGTGTCGATGAAGTCGACGCCGCGCTCCAGCGCGCGGTCGAGGATGGCGTGGGCCTGCGCTTGCGGCACCTGTTCGCCGAAGGTCATGGTGCCCAGGCAGATGGGGCTGACCTTCAGGTCGCTGCGGCCGAGGGTGACTTTGTTCATGGTGGATAGGCTCGTGCGGAGGGGTCTTGGGGGATTGTGCGGGCTCAGACGACCAGCAGGGCGCGGAAGTCGTTCACGTTGGTGCGGGTGGGGCCGGTGACGACCAGGTCGCCCAGCGCATCGAACCAGCCGAAGGCGTCGTTGCGACCGAGCATCTCCTGCGCCGACAGGCCCAGCGCCTGGCCACGCTGCCAGCTGTCGGGGCCGAACACCGCGCCGGCGTTCGATTCCGAGCCGTCGATGCCGTCGGTGTCGGCGGCCAGGCCCCAGACGCGGTCGAGGCCGGCCACGCCGATCTGCGCGCCCAGGAGGAACTCGGCGTTACGGCCGCCGCGACCGTTGCCGGTCACGGTGACGGTGGTCTCGCCGCCGGACAGCAGCACCATCGGCTTGCGTCCGGGCTGGCCGTGCGCCGCCACTTGGCGGGCGATGCCCGCATGCACCAGGCCCACGTGGCGCGCCTCGCCCTCGATCGCGTTGCCCAGGACCAGGCAGCCCAGGCCCTGGCGGCGGGCTGCCTCGGCCGCGGTGTCCAGGGCCACCTGCGCGGTGGCGATGACGCGGCATTCGCGCGGGCCCAGCGCCGAGGCGGCGGCCGCGGGCGGCGGCGACTGCAGCAGTCGCAGCACCGCCGGCGGCGGCTCGATGCCGTGGCGGCGCAGCACCGCCAGCGCGTCGGCGGCGGTGGAATCGTCGGACAGCGTGGGGCCGGAGGCGACCGTGCGCGGGTCGTCGCCGGGCACGTCGGACAGCACCAGCGTCCACACCGCGGCGGCGCCGCAGGCCAGGCCCAGCTTGCCGCCCTTGATGGACGACAGGTGGCGACGCACGCAGTTCATCTCGCCGATGGGCGCGCCGGACTTGAGCAGCGCGCTGGTGACGGCGCGCTTGTCGGCCAGGGTGATGCCCTCGGCCGGCGCGGTGAGCAGGGCCGAGCCGCCGCCGGAGACCAGGGCCACGACCAGGTCGTCCGGGCCCAGGCCGGAGACCATGGCGCGAATGCGCTGGGCGGCCTGCAGGCCAGCGTCGTCCGGCATGGGGTGGCCGGCCTCCACCACCTCGATATGGCGGCACGGCTCGCCATGGCCGTAGCGGGTGACGACCAGGCCGGACAGCGGCCCGTCCCAGGCCTGCTCCAGCGCGAGGGCCATGCGGGCGGCGGCCTTGCCGGCGCCGACGACCACAGTGCGGCCGCGCGGGCGCGGGGGCAGGTGGAGCTTGACGGCATGCAGCGGGTCGACGGCGGCCAGCGCCGCGTCGAACAGCCCGCGCAGGACCTGACGGCCCGCGAGGGGGGACAACGAATCGAAGAGGGACATCCGGTGGGTCTCGGGGAATAGGGGGTCAGCGAAGGGGTCAGCGGGCGGAGGCGGCAGCGCGTGCGCGCTCCTCCTCCTGTAGCCGCAGGATGCGGCGCTGCACCTTGCCGGTGGTGGTCATGGGCAGCTGGTCGATGAACTCGATCTCCTTGGGGTACTCGTAGGGCGCCAGCCGCCCCTTCACGTGCAGCTGCAGCTGCTCGACGAGGCGCGCCTCCCAGGCCGTCGCGTCGGGCGCGCCGGCGCGGGCCTGGGCGGCGTCGGGGGCCAGCACCACATAGGCCTTGACCACCGCGCCGCGCTCGGCGTCGGGCTTGGGCACCACCGCGGCATTGGCCACCGAGGGATGGCGCACCAGGCAGTTCTCGATCTCGCCGGGGCCGATGCGGTAGCCGGCGGCCTTGAACACGTCGTCGGCACGGCCCTGGTACCAGAGGTAGCCGTCGGCGTCGCGCACCGCCACGTCGCCGGTGCGGCACCAGTCGCCGGTGAACTTGGCGGCAGTGGCGTCGTCGCGCTTCCAGTAGCCGAGGAAGAAGATCGGGTCGGGGTCGCCGTGCACGTCCAGGCGGTGCAGCGCCACGTCGCCGGGCACGCCGGGCGGGCACTCGCGGCCCTCGTCGTCGATGACGGCTACGCGATGGCCCGGGTAGGGGCGGCCCATGCTGCCGGGGCGAGCGGGCCAGCCGACGGCGTGCGACTGGCCGTTCATCGCGCAGTTGCCGACGATGTAGTTGATCTCGGTCTGGCCGAACATCTCGTTGACCACCACGCCCAGCTCGTCGCGGCAGTAATCGAACACCGCATCGCCCACCGCCTCGCCGGCACTCATGAGGGCCTGCAGCTTCAGGCGGAACTGCCGGCGCGGGCGGGGGAAGGCCTTCATCATGGCCTTGAGCGCGGTGGGGAACAGGAAGCTGTGCGTCACCCCGTGCTGCTGCATCAGCTCGAAGGCCAGCTCGGGGCTGAAGCGGCCGTTCCACGCCACGATGGGGCGGCCGAAGTACAGGGTGGGCAGCAGGGCGTCCATCAGCCCGCCGGTCCAGGCCCAGTCGGCCGGAGACCAGAACACCGCCTGCGTGTCGGCACCGCCCTGCAGGGGGGTGCGGGCCGGGTCGAAGCCGAACCAGTTCTGGCTGCACACGAAACCGGGCAGGTTGCCAATGAGCGCGCGGTGCGGAATCAGCGCGCCCTTGGGCGCGCCGGTGGTGCCGCTGGTGTAGATCAACAGGGCCGGGTCGCCAGCGGCGGTGTCGGCCGGCTCGAAGGCGGCGGGCAGGGTGTCCATGCCGGCGGCCATGTCGACGTCGGCGCGCAGGGCGGCGGCGCCCACGCCCAGCACCCGGCGCAGCGCCGGGCATTCGGCCCGCACCGACATCACCGAGGCGATGGACGATTCGTCGCAGAGGGCCACCACCGCCTCGCTGTCGGCCAGGCGGTATTGCAGCGCCTCGGGGCCGAACAGCATGGACAGCGGCATGGCCACCGCCCCCATCTGCAGGATGGCCATGTAGGCGATGGCCGTCTCGAAGCGCTGGGGCATGACGATGGCCACCCGGTCGCCGCGGCGCACGCCCTGGGCGGCCAGCAGGCCGGAGAGGCGGTTGGCGCGCTGCTGCAGCTGGCGGTAGGTCAGGCGCGCCTGGGCCTCGGGCGCGCCATGGGCGATGAGGGCGACGCGGCGGTCGCCGTCGGGCCCCTCGGCCCAGCGGCCGCAGCAGGCCTGCGCGATGTTGAATCGCCCGGGCACCTGCCAGCCGAAGCCGGCATGCAGGCGGGCGTGGTGGTCGCCGGCAGGAACGCGGGTGCCGGCCCGGGTCAGATTGATGTCCCTGGCTTGACTGAGCGCCATGGGCTGTCTCCTTAATATCGGGCGAATGTACCAACCCCGCCGAGTCTCCCGCACCGAGTTTGTCCCCATACGCGGCCTGCAATACCACGTGCGCCTGTGGGGCGAGCCCCGCCCCGGGCAGGCGCCGCTGGTGATGGTGCATGGCTGGATGGACGTCTCCGCCTCGTGGCAGTTCGTGGTCGACGCGATGGCGCAGGACCGCTTCATCGTCGCGCCCGACTGGCGCGGCTACGGCGGCACCGAGGTGGCCGGCTGCGACAGCTACTGGTTCCCCGACTACCTGGCGGACCTGGACGCCCTGCTCGATCACTACGCCCCCGGCGCGCCGGTGGACCTCGTGGGCCACAGCATGGGCGGCACCGTGTCGATGATGTTCACCGGCGTGCGGGCGCAGCGCATTCGATGGCTGGTGGACCTGGAAGGCTTCGGCCTGGCGTCCACCCGCCCGTCCCAGGCGCCGGGGCGCTACGCCAAGTGGCTCGACGAGGTCAAGGCAATGGGCCGCGGCGAGATGGCCCTGGCCAGCTACGACGACGCCGACGG
>JACCED010428709.1_pt1 | contig 10423 bp, 10 predicted proteins | sample 7455021 | NCBI WGS metagenome assembly JACCED01 (sample SAMN15323456, study PRJNA562643) | freshwater metagenome | isolation source: river surface water | place: USA:Blue River Watershed | collected 2017-08-19 | reverse complement strand
GCAGCACCTCCACACGCGGTCCTGCCAAGTCTGCATCTGCTAAGCCAGCTGCCGCGAAGAGCGCTACGGCTAAAGCTCCTGCGGCCAAAAAGCCAGCAGCCAAAACTGCAGCCAAGTTGCCCATCGTGAAGGTGGCTTTGAAAGGCGCTAAGTCTTCGGCCAAATCTGCTGCACGCACAGCAACGACCACAGCGGGCAAGCCAGCAGCCAAGCGCCCAGCCGTTAAAAAGACCACTGCCCGCAAAGCATGAAGCTGTGGGTCGTCGCAGTCGGCCAACGTGTGCCCGACTGGGCGCAAACCGCTTGGGACGATTACGCCAAGCGGTTTCCGTCTGAGCTCAAGGTTGAGCTCAAGGCCGTCAAAACCGAGCCGCGCAGCTCTAAAACCCTAGACACCATCTACGCGGCCGAACGCGAGCGCATTGAAGCCGCCATTCCACGCGGCTGTCGCATCGTGGCCTTGGACGAGCGCGGCACCAACCTCACCACCGTGGCCTTGGCTGCCAAGCTCAAACACTGGCAGCTTGAAGCCGACGATGTGGCCTTGGTCATTGGCGGGCCCGATGGCCTGTGCCCAGAGTTCAAGAAACAAGCGCACGAGCGCATTCGCATTTCAGACCTGACCCTGCCGCATGCCATGGTGCGCGTGCTGTTGGTAGAGCAGTTGTACCGTGCGTGGTCGATCAACGCCAACCACCCTTATCACCGTGAGTGAGCCCTCTAGGCCATCTATGTCTGAATCTAAGTTCGTTTACCTCGCCTCACAAAGCCCACGCCGACGCCAACTGTTAGAGCAGCTGGGCATTCGCTATGAGTTGCTGTTGGCCGATGAACACGAAGATGCCGAAGCGCTAGAAGTGGTGCTGCCCAATGAGGCCCCACGCGCCTATGTGCAACGCGTGACTTTGCTTAAACTAGAAGCTGCCTTGGCCCGTATGAAGCGCCGTGGCTTGCCATTTGCGCCGGTGCTGTGCAGCGACACCACCGTGGCTTTGGGTAAAACCATTTTGGGCAAGCCCGATGACGCCAAGCATGCGGCGCAAATCCTTGGCGCATTGAGCGGTCAGACCCACCGCGTGTTGACCTCGGTCGCCATGGGGACGCTGTCCAAAGCGGGTAAGCCGCTCAAAACTGAGCAAGCCCTCAGTGTGTCCAACGTGCGCTTTGCGCCTTTGACGCGCACACAAATTCAAACCTATGTGGCCAGCGGCGAGCCCATGGGCAAAGCTGGCGCGTATGCGGTGCAGGGCAGGGCGGCGGCGTACATCGAGCACATCAGCGGCAGCTACTCTGGCATCATGGGGTTGCCCATGTTTGAAACCGCGCAGCTGTTGCGCTCGTTTGGATTCAAGGTTTAAGTTGGATTTGTACATGCAACAAGACATCCTGATCAACTTCTCTCCTCAAGAAACCCGTGTGGCCATTGTGGAAACGGGCGCGGTGCAAGAGCTGCATGTTGAGCGCACGCTTGAGCGCGGTTTGGTAGGCAATGTGTATTTGGGCAAAGTGGCGCGTGTGTTGCCAGGCATGCAATCGGCTTTCATTGACATCGGCCTAGAGCGTGCCGCGTTCTTGCATGTGGCCGATCTGATGAGCAGCGTAGCTGCGCGCCACGCCGACAACGACAAGGGCGAACCAGCCGCTGTGGTGCCGATTGAGAAACAGGTTTTTGAGGGGCAGTCCTTGTTGGTGCAAGTCATCAAAGACCCGATTGGCACCAAAGGCGCACGTTTGTCGTCGCAAATCAGCATTGCGGGCCGCTTGCTCGTGTTTTTGCCGCAAGACCAGCACATTGGCGTGTCGCAAAAAATTCCCTTCGAGCAACGCGAGGCTTTGCGCACACGCTTGCAAGGCTTGGCCGAAGCCGCTGCGGTCGACGGCAAAACGGGTGGCTTCATCTTGCGCACCAATGGCGAAGACGCCAGCGATGCTGAGCTGAGCGAAGACATTGCCTACTTGCGCAAGACCTGGGCGCGCATCAAAGAGGCCTCCACGCGTTTACCACCCAAATCGCTGCTACACCAAGACCTGAGCTTGCTGCAGCGCGTGTTGCGTGACTTGGTGAGTGAGACCACGCAAACCATTCGCATTGACTCGGCTGAGCAGTTCAAAAAGCTGCAAACCTTCGGCCAAGAGTTCATGCCCAGCGCAGTGGACAAGCTGCAGCTGTACAAAGGCGAGCGCCCGATTTTTGACCTCTTCAACATCGACGAAGAGGTGGGCAAGGCCCTAGGCCGGCGTGTGGACCTGAAGTCTGGGGGTTACCTCATCGTGGACCAAACCGAAGCCCTGACCACGGTAGACGTGAACACAGGTGGCTTTGTGGGTGCGCGCAACTTTGACGAAACCATTTTCAAGACCAACCTAGAAGCGGCGGGTGCCATTGCGCGCCAACTGCGGCTGCGCAACCTAGGTGGCATCGTGATTGCCGACTTCATCGACATGACGCGTGAAGACCACCGCGAAGCGGTGTTGGCCGAGTTCCGCAAGCAGCTCGCCCGTGACCGCGTGAAGACCATGGTGAGCGGCTATTCGGCGTTGGGCTTGGTAGAGATGACGCGCAAGCGCACCCGTGAATCGTTGGCCCACATGCTGTGCGAGCCATGCCCTGTGTGTGAGGGCAAGGGCAGCGTGAAAACCGCACGTACGGTGACGTATGACATCTTGCGCGAAATTTTGCGCGAAGCCCGTCAGTTCAACCCGCGCGAGTTCCGTGTGATTGCGTCGCCTGATGTGATTGACGTGTTGCTCGATGAAGAAAGCCAGCATCTGGCGGGGTTGAGCGACTTCATTGGCAAGCCTATTTCGTTGCAGGCGGAAGCGGCGATGTCGCAAGAGCAGTATGACATTGTGTTGCTCTGAGGTTGCGTTTGGCTTTTGAGCTTCCCTTCCTTGGCGGAGGGCGCAAAGCGCTTGGGGTGTCTGACTTGGCTTAACGTCCCTGCGGGCCGTGATGGCGCCAAATCAAACACCCCAAGCGCTTTGCTTGCTGCGTATCGCGAGCGCTCAGGTGCTGGCCGTTGCGTGGGCGTGCGAGAGAAGTGACTTAAAAACAGAAACTCAAGCCACCAACTTGAAATGCTTTCGACTGAAGTCCAAGCCAAATGCCTTCTCAAGCTTCATCAACCAACGGTGACGCTTTTCACGCTTGGTCAGCTGGTAATCGGGGTCAATCGTGAAGCTCTTTTCCGCTGAGCTTTCTAGCCAAGGCTTGACCAACTCAGGGTGCGTGCCAGTGAAGGGCTGCAGCACTTGCGCGTCAAACTGGCTGTAACGCACGGTGGGCGCGCCATGTGACCAGAACTTGCTCACTTGGTCTAGCTTCTTTTGCATCGCCTCGTTGCTGCGCACCCAGCCGTAGTGATAGATGTGGGCGTTTGCCAAGGCCGCTTGCGGGTTGCGTCCTTTTTTGTGGTCGGATGTGATGAGCCAATACTGACCGTCTGGCGCATAAGAGCGGATGGTATTTCGGATCAGGCGGCATTCGCGGCGGTACCAAGCGGGACTGTTGGCTATGAAGTCGGGTGTGCCATAGAAGTGAAAGTAGTCAAACACCAAGGCTTCCACCGCAGGGTTGCTGTGATGTTTGTCCACACTGGCGCGGATGCTGGCCAGTTCAGCCTCGTGTACCACCTCATCGCCCTCCAAGTAAAAAGCCCAATCGCCCGTACAGGCGTATTGCGCAATCATTTTTTGCTGGGCGTACACAAAACCGCGGTCGGCCATGCGTTCGTTCCAGATGGTTTCGATCACGCGAATCTTGGGGGAGCCAATGGCATGAATGCGGGCCAAGGTGTCGTCGTTGCTTTTGCCAACCACCACCACAAATTCATCGACCAAGGGCAGGAGTGAGCGAATGGAGGCTTCAAACGGGAAGCCAAGCTCCACGCCGTTGCGAATGAAGGTGAAACCGCTGATGGATGCTTGGCTCATAGGGGCGTTATTTCAGAAAAATGGTTGTCTGTGTTTTGGGCTGCAACTTTGTAAAGGGCCGCATACGCGCCGTTTTGGATCATGAGCTGGCTGTGTGTGCCAGTTTCCACGACGCTGCCAGCTTGCATGACCACGATCAGGTCCGCATGTTCGATGGTCGACAAGCGGTGTGCGATGACCAAGGATGTACGGCCCTGCATCAATACATGCAGCGCGTCTTTGACGGCTTGCTCGGAGGTGGTGTCTAGGGCCGAAGTGGCCTCGTCCAAGATCAGAATCGGCGCATCTTTGTAGATGGCGCGGGCGATGGCCAAGCGTTGACGCTGGCCACCTGAGAGCTGGGTGGCGTTATGACCCACCAGCGTGTTTTCTTGGTGGGGGAGGCTGCGCACGAAGTCGCCCAAGTTGGCGGCTTCTATGGCCTTCCACACACGTGCCGAGTCGATGGTTTCGCCCAAAGCGATGTTGTGTGCCACCGTGTCGTTGAACATGACCACGTCTTGGCTCACATAGGCCACTTGGCGGCGCAAACTGGCGAGTGACCAGTCTTTGAGCGGCACACCATCCAGTCTGACTTGGCCAGCGGTGGGGTCGAGAAAGCGTGGCAGCAAGTTAGCCAATGTGGTTTTGCCTGACCCCGAGGGGCCAACCAAGGCCACGGTTTGGCCGGGTTGGATGGTCAAGCTCACGCCATTGAGGGCGGGGCTGGTGGCCGAGGGGTATTGCAGACTGATGTTGTCAAAGCAAATTTCGCCACGCACTTGGGTCGCTGTGTGTATGCCTTGGTGTTCATCGGGTGTGTCTCTGAGCAAATCTAGGCCACGCTCTAAGGAGGTGACGCCACGCGTCAGGCTGCCCGTGACTTCAGACAAATGTTTGATCGGAGACACCAACATCAACATGGCCGTGATGAAGGAGGCAAAACCGCCCACGGTGCTCATGTTGCTGGCTGCGCCGCTGGTGCTTTGCCAAATGGCGAGGGTCAGCACGCCTGAAAGTGCCAATGCAGAGAGCATTTGAATCAGTGGCGTCATGGTGGAGCTGGCCACGACCGATTTCAGTGCCAAGGTGCGCAAGCTGTGGTTGAGTTTGCCAAAACGTTCAGTTTGACTGTTTAGTGCGTTGTGCAGGCGTACCATGCGGTAGGCCATGACGTTTTCTTCCACCACATAGGCGAGGGCATCCGTGGCGTCTTGGCTAGATCGTGTGACACGGTCCATGCGTCGTGAAAGTGTTTTGACCACCCATGAAATAGGGGGGAGGACGATGAACACCATGAGCGTGAGTTGCCAGTTCAGGTACATCAGGTAGCCCATGAGCGCGAGCAAAGTCAAGCTGTCTTTGGCAAACGACAAGGTGGTGCTGACCAGTTGCGAGGCTCCAGCATTGACCTCGTACACCATGGCGTTGGTCAGGCCGCTGGCGTGTTTGGATTGAAACAATGCTGGATCAGCCTGCATGAGCTTTTGAAACAAGCGCTGGCGGAGTTTTTCAAGCGAGGCTTGGGTGACGCGCGCCAAACAGTAGCTGGCAATGAACCCCGCGAAGCCACGGATACCAAATAACAGCACCAACACCACGGGTACACGCCACAGGGGCATGTCGCTCTGTTGAAAGCCTTTGTCCAGCAAGGGCTTCATCAAGGCTGGAATGGCCGGCTCGGTGATGGAACCCACCAAAATACCTGCAATGGCCAGCATCAACATGCTGCGATGACCAGAAAACCATGGAGCCACGCGCCGAAGTCTTGCGAGCAATGAGTCTGACGGGGCGGATGGGGTGGATGGGGTCATAAATGGTGGGCGAGGCAAGAAAGGCAATACAGAGCATTATCGCCACTCGTTCACCACTAAAATCATCGTATTCATTTGGCTACCCATCTCACTATGACACGTCAACTTATTCGTTTCACACTTGGTTTATTGACCGCTGGCTTGTTGGCCTTGCCAACTTGGGCTCAGTTCCGAGTGGAAGTGTCTGGCGTGGGTTTGACCCAAGTACCCATCGCTTTTGCCCCTTTGCGGGGTGAAGAAACTTCGCCTCAAAAGATTTCAGCCATCGTGCAGGCCGATCTTGAGCGCAGTGGCCAGTTTCGTGGTGTCACGGCGGGTGTGGTGGTGGATGAAACCCAGCGTCCCGATATCAGTGCCATGCGTCAAAAGGGCGCAGATGCCTTGCTGACTGGCAGCATCAGCCGTATGAATGATGGCCGCTACGATGTGCGTGTGCGCTTGTGGGATGTGGTGCGTGGTCAAGACCTTGGTGCCATGAGTTACGTGGTGGTGACGGGCGATTTGCGGTTGGCCTCGCACAAAATTTCGGACTTTGTCTACGAAAAACTCACGGGCGATAAGGGCGTGTTTTCAACCCGCATTGCTTATGTGACCAAATCTGGCAACCGCTATAACCTGTGGGTGGCTGACTCAGACGGTGAAAACGCCCAGTCTGCCTTGGCCAGCCCAGAGCCCATCATCTCGCCCAGCTGGTCTCCCTCGGGCGGTCAATTAGCCTATGTGTCATTTGAGTCGCGCAAGCCTGTGGTGTACATCCACGATGTGTCCAGCGGCAAGCGACGCGTGATTGCCAATTTCCGTGGTTCTAACAGTGCGCCCAGCTGGTCGCCCGATGGTCGCAGTTTGGCGGTGACGCTGAGCCGCGATGGTGGCTCTCAGCTGTTTGTGATTGATGCCAATGGCGGTGAGCCTCGCCGCTTGACCCAATCAGCTGCGATTGACACCGAACCCGTGTTTTCCCCCGACGGCACAGCGATTTATTTTGTAAGCGACCGTGGCGGTGCGCCCCAAATCTACCGTATGCCCGCCTCGGGCGGGCCAGCCAACCGCGTGACTTTCAACGGCACCTACAACATTTCACCTTCTATCAGCCCAGATGGTCGTTGGCTGACTTATATCTCTCGCATGGGTGGTGCATTTAAACTTCATGTGATGGACATCGCCAGCGGCAACGTGGCGGCCATCACCGACACCAGCCGTGACGAACGCCCCAGCTTTGCCCCCAACAGCCGCCTGATTGTCTACGCCACCCAGCAAGACGGGCGTGAAGCACTGATGACGACCACGCTCGATGGCCGTATCAAAGCCCGTTTATCTGGTCAAGGTGGCGATTTGCGTGAGCCCAATTGGGGGCCATTCAGCAAAGCCTTGCCTTAATTTTTCTCTCTTTTTTAGAATCGATTGTTATGAAAAAACTTTTTTTGCTCGTTTCCATGGCTGCTGTTTTGTCTGGCTGCGCCTCTGGCGTTAAGTTGGACGATGTGCAAGTGGACGACCGTTCGGGTGGTGCCAGCGGTCAGTTAGGTGGCGTCAATAGCTTGAATGCACGTGGCTTGGGTGCGATGGAAGGCATCAAGCAAGGGCCAGTGGGTGTCGAACACATCATTTACTTTGACCTCGACAGCTACACCGTCAAAAGCGAATACCAAAGTGTGCTTGAGGCTCATTCTCGCTATTTGCGAGCAGACCGCAATCGCCGCGTGAACCTCGAAGGCCACACCGACGCGCGCGGCGGCAGTGAATACAACTTGGCACTGGGACAAAAGCGTGCAGATGCTGTTCGCCGTGCGCTGAGCGCCTTGGGTGTGCCAGAGGCGCAAATGGAATCTGTGAGTTTTGGCAAAGAAAAACCAGTGGCGCAAGGCTCTGATGAGTCTGCTTATTCACAAAACCGCCGTGCTGCTCTGAACTACCAATGAAACTGATGCCTTCTTCTTCCATTCGCGCTGTGGTTTTGGCCGCAGGTGTGTTGTTTGGCTCTGTCGCTGATGCGGCCTTGTTTGAAGACAGCGATGCGCGTCGCGCCATTTTGGATTTGCGCGAGCGCGTTGAGCGCCAAGGCGAGGAAATTCAAAACTTCCAACGCAGCTTGCTTGAGCAGCAAAATCAATTTGAAGCGCTACGTGCAGAAATTGCACGTATCCGCGGTGAGAAAGAAGAGTTGTCCCAAGAGTTGCGCCGTGCGCAAGAGTTGTCTCAGGGCGTGGATGACCGCTTGAAGAAGTTTGAACCGACAAAAGTCAAGGTCGATGGCGTGGAGTTTGTGGCAGATCCAGCCGAAACCAAAGCCTATGAGGATGCCTTAGCCATTTTCCGCAAGGGGGAGTTTGCTGCGGCGAGCACGGCGTTTAATGACTTTATCAAGCGCAACCCCAAGAGTGGCTATCTGGTGCCTTCGTTGTTCTGGCTGGGCAATGCCCAATATGCCAGTCGCAGTTACAACAATGCCATCACAAATTTCAATGCGTTGCTGAGCAAAGCCCCTAACCACATGCGTGCAGCGGAGTCCATGCTGTCGGTGGCCAACTGTCAGTTGGAATTGAAAGACATCAAGGCAGCTCGTAAAACGCTGGCGGAGGTGGTGAAGAACTATCCACACACCGAGGCTGCAACTGCTGCAAACGAGCGCTTGGCGAAACTCAAGTGACCGAGATCGCTGCCCTCTCTAAAGAGGTCCTCGTGGCCTTTTTTATTGGTGGTTTGTTGCTGGGCTTGATCAGCCACCGCACACATTTCTGCACCATGGGTGCCATTTCTGATGTGGTGCATTTAGGGGATTGGACCCGTGCTCGCCAGTGGGTTTGTGCCATTGCGGTCGCCATTTTTGGCTTTGCGGCCTTGTCTGACACAGGCTTGATTGATCCTTCGAAGACCTTGTATGCCAGCACGCGCCTGATGTGGTTGTCCACCCTCGTGGGCGGCTTGATGTTTGGCTATGGCATGGTCATCGCATCAGGCTGTGGCAACAAGGCCTTGGTACGCATTGGCGGTGGTAATTTGAAATCTGTGGTGGTGTTTGTGGTCATGGGCATCAGTGCTTTTGCCACCATGAAAGGCATCACCGCGGTCTTGCGTGTCAATTCTGTGGATACCGTCTTCATCGACATGCCCTTGGGTGCCAATTTAAACGCCTTGGGTTTGCCAGGCATTGGCTACATCGTGGCCGCGATCTTGTTGCTGTGGGTCTTGAGAGATAGAGATTTTTGGACCCTCAACAGCGCTGTCGCTGGTGTGGGTGTGGGGGCTATTGTGGTGGCCATGTGGTGGGCGAGCGGCCATTTGGGCTTTGTGCCAGAGCACCCAGAAACATTGGATGCGGTTTATCTCGCCACCAGTTCGGGCCGTATAGAGGCGCTGAATTTTGTGGCCCCGATTGCCAATACCTTGGATTGGCTCATGTTCTATAGCGATGCCTCCAAAGTGCTGAGTACGGGTGTTGTGGCTGTCGTTGGGGTCATCTGCGGCTCAGCCGCTTCCGCCTTGCACGGCAAAACCTTTCGCATAGAAGGCTTTGCCAATCCCCGCGATTTGGGCCAGCACCTCTTGGGTGGCGTGCTGATGGGGGTGGGCGGTGTCACCGCCATGGGTTGCACCATTGGACAGGGTTTGAGTGGTATCTCCACTCTGAGCCTTAACGCGCTCATGGCATTGGCCGCCATTGTGCTGGGGGCCGTGGTGTCGTTGCGTCAGCAAGCCGCCCGATTAGAGCGCAGCACCTGTGTCTGACGTTTCTGTGACCGAGCGGCGTTTCGGCGGTTTAGCCCGTTTGTACGGTGTCCGTGGTGCTGAGCGTATTCGCGCTGCACATGTGGTGGTGGTGGGTATTGGTGGCGTGGGCTCGTGGACGGTTGAGGCTTTGGCGCGCAGTGGGGTGGGGCGGTTGACCTTGATTGACCTTGACAACGTGGCGGAATCCAACATCAACCGCCAAATCCACGCGGTGGACAACACGGTGGGCATGGCCAAGGTTGAAGCCATGCGCCAGCGTATCGCGCACATCAACCCAGACTGCGTGGTGACATGCATTGAAGATTTTGTAGAACCCAACAACTGGCCTGGCATTTTGAAGGGCGCAGAGGTGAAGGCGGTGGTGGATGCCTGTGACCAAGTCAAAGCCAAAACGGCCATGGCCGCATGGGCGATCCAACACAAGGTGTTGTTCATCGCAGTGGGTGCTGCGGGTGGCAAGCGCTCGGCGCACAAAGTAGACATTGATGACCTGTGCAACACCAGCCATGACCCACTGTTGGCCAAGCTGCGCTACAACCTGCGTCGCGAGCATGGCGCTGCACGTGATGGCAAGAAAATTGGCGTGCCATGTGTGTTCAGCCGCGAAGCTGTGGCCCCCCCAGATGCAAGCTGCAACACCTCAAACCATGGTCAAGGTGATGGCTCTTTGAACTGCAGTGGCTACGGCTCGGTGGTCAGCGTCACGGCCACGTTTGGGCAGTGCGCTGCAGGATGGGTTTTTGATCAAATTTCTTCCCGCCCATTGCTAAACGACTGAAAAATGCGTTATACTTTTAGGCTTCGCAGGGTACGAAACAGCCGTTAAATGCTCTGCGTGATGGGACCATAGCTCAGTTGGTAGAGCAGCGGACTTTTAATCCGTTTGTCGTGGGTTCGACCCCCGCTGGTCCCACCAAAAATCTTGAAAAGGACTTAGAGAAATCTAAGTCCTTTTTTTATTTCCGAAT
>JACCED011924963.1_pt1 | contig 10425 bp, 11 predicted proteins | sample 7455021 | NCBI WGS metagenome assembly JACCED01 (sample SAMN15323456, study PRJNA562643) | freshwater metagenome | isolation source: river surface water | place: USA:Blue River Watershed | collected 2017-08-19 | reverse complement strand
TTAGATGCGTTATGCGTGCCTGGTGGTTTTGGAGTTCGAGGAATTGAAGGCAAGTTAGGGGCGCTCCAATTCGCACGGGAGAATCGCATACCTACTCTCGGACTCTGTCTTGGGTTGCAGTGCATGGTGATTGAGGTAGCTCGGAACTTAGCCGGATTGGAAGGTGCGAATTCCGCGGAATTCGATGAGCATTCCCCATATCCTGTTGTTGCGACAATGACCAGCCAGATGGAAGTGGTTGCTGGTAAGGCGGATATGGGTGCTTCGATGCGACTTGGTGCCTACGAAGCACGCTTGCAAGCGGGTTCGATTGTCGCTGAATGCTATGAAAGCGAAACCGTTTCAGAGCGACATCGTCATCGCTACGAAGTCAATAATGCTTACCGCTCTCAAATTTCGGCCACCGGATTACATTTCTCTGGTTTATCTCCTGACGGTGAATTGGTTGAGTTCGTTGAACTAGATAGAACACAGCATCCGTTCTATGTTGGCACTCAAGCTCATCCGGAGTTCAAGTCGCGCCCCACGAGGCCACATCCGCTCTTTGCTGGATTGATTGGAGCAGCGATTGAAAGAGAAGGACTCGTTTAGAATCCCGGCAGACGTTACTAAGTTTCTCGATCACCTCGCCGTTGAGAAGGGTTCAAGTAAGAATACGATCCTCGCCTATCGAAGAGATTTTCTTGACTTCTTCTCGCTCTTTGATTCCCTTAATCCATCTTCTGCGGCCGAGTATCTGGCATATATGCGTCAAAACGACTATGCCGCAAGTACGATCTCGAGAAGACTCAGCTCACTTCGCTCCTTGGAAAACTTCCTTTCTCAATCCGATGCCAGTCGTATTCCCTGGAAGATAGAGACTGGCCGAAGTAGTCGCCGGTTGCCTAAGGCTCTTCCATATGAATCCATCAGGGAACTCATCGAAAGTGCGGGTTTTGAACCATCCGGATTAAGGGATCGTGCAATTCTTGAGGTTCTCTACGCAACGGGTATGAGAGTGAGCGAATGCGTGAGTCTTAATCTGTCCCAAGTGGATCCTTATAAAGACGAGATCACTTTCGTTAGGATCATTGGGAAAGGAGGAAAGGAAAGGATCGTTCCGTTAGGAGGCCATGCATTGAAGGCATGCAGTGACTATCTCGTAAGAGCTAGACCCATGCTGGTACGGAACCCAAGGGAATCGGCCTTTTTTCTTAATAACAACGGTCTCAGATTAACTCGACAAGGCATGTGGCAGATCATCAAGAGGGCTGCTAGACGAGCGAATATCGACGAGCGAATAACCCCTCATTCATTGAGGCATTCATTTGCGACACACATGATCGAGCGTGGAGCGGATGTGCGAGCTGTACAAGAATTGTTGGGGCACGCGTCGGTCGTCACGACGCAGATTTACACCTTGATTACTCAGGATATCTTGCGCGAAGCCCACGCGGAATCGCATCCGCGAGCTCGTTAGCTTCTAGCGGCCTCGTAACCGCCGAGCAATGATGCTTTGATCGCCCTTACTCTCGAGATCCGCGATAATCACTGCGAGAGCTTCTCGAACGATACGGCCTCGATCTACTGCAAGACCCAGATCTCCACGCAACATTAGACGAGCCTGCTCGAGATCGAATAGTTCGTCGGGTGAAAGATAAACCGTTATTTTCTCATCATGCTTCTCGCGACCAGATGGCGCCTTATCCAATTGATTGGGTTTACGCCTAGCAGTTGTTCGAACCTTTTTCGGTTGAGTTGTGGTTAACGAAACTTGTCGATCAGAATCCGCGGACGTGGTCTCAACTTCCACCTCTGGAACAGCCGACAATGTTGTCTTGCGAAATAATTCATCCGCACCAGGCAGAGTAACTCGACGACTCATTAGATTGCTCCTGCTTCTTGTCGCATTTCTTCCTCTTTGGACACGCCCATTTGGATGATCTCTCTAGCTAATCGACGGTAGGCGGATGCGCCAGCCGAGCTACTTGCAAAAGTCGTGATCGGTTCTCCAGCTACCGTCGTTTCAGGGAACCTAACAGTTCGAGAGATGATGGTGTCGAATACATTCTCGGGAAACGCTTCGATAATCCTCTCGAGGACTTCTCGACTGTGCACCGTTTTTCTATCGTAGAGGGTCGGAAGAATTCCTAGTATCTCCAAATCAGGATTGGTGTTCTTTTGAACCTTGTCAATGATGTCGACTAGAAGTGCCACGCCGCGCAAGGCAAAGTACTCACACTCCAACGGCACGATCACATACTTAGAAGCAGTGAGAGCATTGATGGTGAGCAATCCCAAAGATGGCTGGCAATCGATGAGAATAACGTCGTAGTAATCAACGACGGAATCTAAGACTCGCTTCAATACCTTTTCTCTTGCGATAATGGAAACCAAAGCTCCTTCGGCAGCTGCCAGGTTTTCGTGACTTGGAATCATGTCCATACCAGGTACGTTGGTCTTGAGAAGAAAATCTTCGATCTTTGTGGATTCATCCAACATGAGGTTGTAAATGGATCCTTCGAGATTTCGAGTTGAAACCCCAAGGCCCACCGAGAGTGAGTGCTGCGGATCGAAGTCGACAAGTAGAACGCGTCGACCGAGTTCAGCGAGAGCAGCGCCGAGATTGATCGTGGTCGTTGTTTTCCCTACGCCACCTTTTTGATTCACCACAGAGATGATTACCGCTCCGCCGTGACTTTGTTTCGGCAATGGTTCTGCAATTGTTGGGATAGGACGGCCGAGTACGGCGGATGTCGTGGTGACATCCTCATCTTTATATGTCGATTTAGCGTTCAATCGAGAAACCTCTCTAACAACTTATCGCGAGCCTATTGATTCCAACGTGTAGATGCAAGCCTCGCCTTCTCTAGTCCAGATCTCAAGTAGGTTAGCCTCGTGGATATCTCAACCGTTCAGGCGCCCGAAGGTAGGTTGCCGGGATTTAGTGTCCATTTGGAAGTTTTCGACGGGCCCTTCGATTTGCTGTTGCAACTGATCTCAAAGCATAAGCTCGACATCACCGAAGTTGCTTTGGCGGCCGTCACGGATGATTTCATTGCCCACATCCGTAACCTTGAACAAGAGGGTGAGGGTTGGTTACTTGATCAGGCTACGGAATTCCTAGTTGTTGCTGCCACGCTCCTAGATCTAAAAGCGGCAAGACTGTTACCGAGTGGGGAGATAGAGGACGAGGCCGATCTAGCTCTCCTCGAGGCCAGGGATTTACTCTTCGCGCGACTCCTTCAATATAGAGCCTTCAAGCAGATCGCCGATATCTTCCAGGAAAGAATTGCAGAAGGGGAGAAGAGCTTCCCTCGCGTGGTTTCACTCGAGCCGCATCTTGCTGATCTTCTTCCTGAAGTGGTTCTGGGCGTAACTCCTGATCGATTCGCGGCTCTAGCTGAGCGCGCCATGACCCCACGAGAAGATCTGGTTCTTTCAGTCGAACATCTTCATCTACCCCTGGTTTCAGTAGCTGAACAAGCCCTGGAGATCGCTGCTCGACTTAAGGAGAAAAAGGTCCTTACCTTTCGAGCTTTAACAGATGGAGAAACTAACCGATTTGTACTAATTGCCCGTTTCCTTGGCCTCTTGGAGTTGTATCGCGAAGGGGCGGTCCGATTTCAACAAGTCATTTCGTTTGGAGAGTTGACGATCGAATGGGTTGCACCCGAAGACCGAGTCCTTCAAATCTCTGATGAATTTGATCGACCGATCGAAATGGACGGTAACGGGGAGGACGATCAATGAACGAGAGCGATCTTAAGGCCGCGTTAGAGGCCATATTGATGGTCGTTGAGGAGCCGGTTTCAGCTGGAATTCTGGCTCAAGTTACTGAAACTTCAACAGAGGAGATAGAGAGCGTCTTAAGGGCCCTGGAACTCGAATATCGATCCGAGGGTAGGGGATTTCAATTGCGCAACGTGGCCGGTGGGTGGAGGTTCTACTCTTCACCTGATCAAGCTGCTTATGTTGAACGTTTCGTCATTGATGGTCAACCAGCCCATCTAACTCAAGCTGCCCTCGAAACCTTGGCGGTTATTGCCTATCGCCAACCCGTTTCCCGTGCCCGAATATCTGCCATTAGGGGAGTAAACGTGGAAGCAGTTATGAAAACGCTAGTGACGAGAGGCCTCGTAGAGGAATCGGGCGTTGAGTACGAGACAGGGTCCACGCTTTACTCGACTACGAACTATTTCCTTCAGAGGCTGGGACTTAATTCTATTTCGGAACTTCCCGCTTTAGCGCCTTTCCTACCAGATCTTGATGCGCTAGATGACGTTATAGCGACTCTGACGGACTAATTGATGCGGCTCAATAAGTTCATTGCACAATCCGGCGTGGCAAGTCGTCGGGAAGCTGACAAGCTCATCGAATCAGGGCGGGTTCTCGTTGACGGTAAGAGAGTTACGGCGTTAGGTACCGTGATAGACCCGATAAATTCTAAAGTTAATGTTGACGGTAAGACACTTAGATACATTCAGTCTAAGACTTATCTTGCTTTTTATAAGCCGCGAGGAATTTTGTCTACGATGTCAGAGGATGCCAAGGATTCCCTTGCGCCCTTCGTGAACGAAATGAGAACGGACGGTCTTTTCCACGTTGGAAGGCTCGATAAGGACAGTGAAGGGTTGCTGCTCCTTACGAACGATGGCGATTGGGCCAACAAGATCTCCCACCCTCGATTCGGGATTGCCAAAGAATATGAAATTGAAACTCGGGCCCCCTTAACTGAGGCCGATCTATCCCGTCTTCAAAGAGGGGTTATCTTGGACGACGGTTCGTTTAGACTCGATAAATATGAATTGTTAGGAAACCACAACTGCAGAGTGGAGATTCATGACGGCAGAAATAGGGTTTTAAGGCGTGCATTTGAAGTTCTTAACAACGAAATCGTAGTCCTCAAACGGACCAGGGTCGGTGAGTACAAGCTGGGTCGCTTGAAGCCTGGCCAATGGAAAGAAGTAAATCCTTAAAATCATCTATTTATTTAAAGTTTAAAGTATTTCTATTTAAACCGGTTAATAGTTTTATATGTATATCGATATTATTGATTCATCATCAATATTGATTTGTCTACAAAAATGAGCGTATTCGGTGTTCTTGAAATTGATTTGTCGATTTTCTTTGATCGGTGCGTTTTTTCGTGAAATCCTGAATTGCGCTCACAAAAAATTGTTTATATCTAAAACAATTAATAGATAAAACGAGAAGAAGGTTTTGAGCGCAGCGGCATTCGGTTTGGAAATTGGGTCCGACAAGTAGCATTGCCTCGTGGCGGTTCGAGCTATTCGTGGGGCAATACAGGTCCCTTCCGATACTTTTGAGGTTTTGAGTGCTGCCGTTCCCAGACTTCTGGAAAAGATTTTCGAAGCTAACCAGGTTGATTATCAAGACTTGATTTCGATCCTTTTCACGGCCACTCCGGACTTGGTGTCCGATTTTCCAGCGGCCGCAGCCAGAAACCTGCCTTTGGGGGACGTTCCTTTGATTTGCGCCTCTGAGATAGCGGTTCCAGGTGCCCTTCCACGCGTGATCCGAGTGCTTGTCCATGCGGAAAGCGGGTTGAGCAGAGCGGAGATCAAGCACGTTTATCTAGATGGCGCGGAGGCATTGCGCCGTGACATTGCCCAATGAGTGCCAACAAACCTAAGTCTCACATTCACGTTATTGGCGCAGGGTTGATTGGAACGTCTATTGCCTTGGCTTCCAAGGAAATGGGCTATCCGGTTACCCTGGAAGATGCCGATCCAAAAGTCGAGCTTCTTGCCCAGGATCTCATCAAGAATCATTCTCAATGTGATCCAGCTGCGGAAGATCTTTTAGTTGTGGTGGCTGTGCCCCCGTTGAGAACGGCAAAAGTGGTGGCTGCTGCCTTATCCAGATACTCAAAGTCGATAGTCATAGATGTTTCCAGTGCCAAGACTAAAGTTAAAGATGAAGTTAAGTTGTTATCAGAGGATTTGGATAGATTCATACCGACTCATCCAGTTGCGGGTCGTGAGGTGGGCGGACCTAAGGCTGCGCAAAGTGACCTTTTTTCGGGTCGAGCCTGGGTGGTAACTCCTTCAAATCGTAGCAAGCAGGAGCATATTGATATCGTCGTTGATTTCATTTCGAATCTGGGCGCAACGGTATATCTGATGGATCCTCAAGAACATGATCAGTTGTTCGCCCGGATTTCTCACCTGCCACAGTTGATGAGCTCGGCTTTAGCGTCCTTGCTCCAAGCTGAGCACCTTGGGATCCAAATGGCTGGCCAAGGGCTAAGAGATGTCACGCGATTAGCGGAAAGCGATTCATCGCTATGGAAAGAAATAGTTGAGGCAAACCAAGTTGAAGTGTTCAAAGCCCTCAAGCTGTATCGTGGAGTCATCGATCGATTGATTGAAAGCATTGAGAAAGATGATTTCGAATCCATCGCCAATATCATCGATGAAGGTCGTATAGGTCGTCAACGAATTTCTGGCAAACATGGCTCAAAACCAAGGAGGTATTCGATCTTTCACATCGTCATCGATGATCGGCCAGGCGTCTTGGGCGAACTCTTCTCTTTGATGGCGAAGCATGAAATCAATGTGGAAGATTTGAATATCGAGCACAGTCCAAATCAAGAAACAGGTTTGATTTCAATTGCGGTCTCACCTGAACAGGAATCGAAAACGTCAAGTGCGCTCCAATCGCAAGAATGGATTTTTCATTTAGGGGGCATAAGCGAGTGACTGTTACCAAGATTGCAATCGATGGACCAAGTGGCACGGGGAAATCTTCGACCGCTAAAGCTATCGCGCGCAAAGGTGGCTGGAATTATCTCGACACAGGGGCGCTGTATCGAATGGCTACCGTCATCGCCACAGATTTTTCAATCGAGGGATCGCAACTCGCCCAGCGCATCGATACTTCTTCCTTTTCAATATCTCTTGATCCTTTAGATCAAAGATTTCTTATAGATGGAATCGATGTCACAGCCCGAATTAGAACTGAAGAGATAACGTCGAAAGTAAGTGCTGTTGCATCTCAAGGTGAAGTGAGAGCTGCATTGCTTCGACTTCAACATCGGCTTATCGATAAAGCGTCATCAGGGATCGTCGTAGAAGGTCGGGATATAGGTACTACGGTCATTCCTGACGCAGATCTGAAGATCCATCTTTTTGCTGATATTTCAGCTAGAGCCGCCAGAAGAGCGGCTGAGTTGTCAACGAATGCCGAAGAGAGAATTGTTCGGGCACTTTCGCAACGAGATCAGATTGATTCCACACGTGAAGCATCTCCATATCAGGCTTCGGAAGATGCGATTGATGTTGATTCAACAGATCTTAATCTTGAGGAAACCGTCGATCACATCTGGCAGATCATTTGTGATCGTGGATTAATTGGCATCCCAAAGGTAGTGCTTATTGGTAGACCCAATGTCGGTAAATCAAGTCTAATTAATCGCATCACTGGGCGTGGTGATGCGATAACAGAAGATCGACCCGGGATAACCCGCGATCAAGTTGAACATGAAGCGCAGTGGAATAGTCGTGATTTCATCATTGTTGACACAGGAGGACTTGATCGAGAGCTTGAAGGATTAGATGCATCCATTGCAGAGAGATCTTTGGCAGCAACGAGAAATGCTGATCTCGTCGTCGTGGTGGTTGATGGCCAAACTGGAATGCTCGAAGAGGATCAGGCAATTGTTTCCCAGCTTCGCAAGATCAACACACTTGTTATGTTGGTCGTGAATAAGGTTGACAACGAATCTGATGAAATGAGAGCTCATGAATTCTGGAGCTTGGGTTTAGGGGAGCCATATTTCGTTTCCGCTCTTCACGGACGAGGAAGCGGTGATCTTCTTGATGCCCTAGTCTCGAAGTTGCCGGAGACTGGCAAAGGTAGAAGCAAGGATGGTTTGACGAATATTGCCATCATGGGTAAACCCAATGTCGGAAAATCGAGTCTTCTTAACGCGTTGGTGGGCAAGGAGCGTTCCTTGGTCTCGGAAGTTGCCGGTACTACGAGAGATCCCATCGACGAAATAGTCGATTTTGGTAGCCATAAATACCGGTTCGTTGACACTGCAGGAATACGACGTAGGTCACACCAAGACGAGGGTGTTGATTTCTACTCTGTGTTGCGTAGCGAACGGGCCTTGGATCAGGCTGATCTTGGTTTACTTGTGATTGATTCTTCTCAACCGATTGCTGAGCAGGACTTGCGACTAATTTCATCGATCGAAGATTCAGGGAAAGCGCTAGTGATCATCATGAATAAATGGGATTTGATGGATGAAGACCGCCGGGTACTTTTCGATAAGGAAGTCGATCGATCGTTCGTGCAAATTGAATGGGCTTCACGAATCAACATCTCGGCAAAGACAGGTTGGCATCGGGATCGGATCTTCCCGGCGATTGAGAGGGCGCTAACTTCTTGGCGAATGCGGGTGCCAACTAGCAAGCTGAACGCTTTCATTGGAGCATTGGTTGGCGAGAATCCTCCGCCCATACGAGGAGGCAAGCAGCCAAAGATCCAGTATTGCGCCCAAGTTTCGATTGCTCCGCCAACTTTCGTGATTTTCTCAACCGGTTTCTTGGAAACCAGTTACAGGCGTTTCATAGAGCGTCGATTACGCGAAGAGTTCGGTTTCGAAGGTTCACCGCTGCGCATATCGGTGCGACTTAAAGAGGATAGGTAAGTAGAGGTAGCATCCACCCTTACGGGACGTAGCGCAGCTTGGTAGCGCACATGGCTGGGGGTCATGGGGTCGCGGGTTCAAATCCCGCCGTCCCGACATGAGTAATCAAGTTCTCACAATTCCTAACATGCTTTCGATTCTCCGGTTGCTTGGGGTACCACTTTATTTTCTGTTGGTTTCGAAAGAGGAATTCCTTGCAGCGGTATTCGTCCTCTTTCTTGCGGGAGCCACGGATTATCTCGATGGGAAAATCGCTCGCCGGTTTAATCAAACAAGCAAACTAGGAGAGTTACTCGATCCTGCTGCAGATCGCTTATATGTCGCTGCAATCGTTTATTCATTATGGGATCTTGAGGTCATTCCGCTCATCTTGCTCGTGATTATTTTTGTCAGAGACGCTGTTTTGGGAGTTCTTCTGCTTTTTATGAAACGACAGGATATCGAGCCATTCAAGGTCACATATCTAGGCAAAGCCGCTACATTCAATCTCTTGTACGCATTCCCTTTTCTCCTACTGACCTTGATTGATCAAGCTTTGGTCTCATCGATAGCGTACGTTATCGGTTGGGCATTCTCTGCCTGGGGTATCGCTCTCTATCTTTGGACTGGCATCCTCTATCTCAAGGATGGTATTCGGCTCTTGCGAGCGAGAGCGGATCGGGAAATTGAACTTTCGTGATGATTAGACCTATGCTCGGCTACCTTCGGCATCGCTACTTAGGCTAATGCACTCTGGGAGGTATACGTGTCTTCAATTCCGCAAGAGTTGCACTATACGAAAGAGCACGAATGGATTGCCCGCCCCGGTGATACTCTCGTTAGATTTGGTATTACAGATTATGCGCAAGCTGCGCTGGGGGACATCGTCTACATCCAATTGCCAAAGATTGGTGATGATGTAGTTGCAGGCGCAGTATGCGGTGAAGTGGAATCAACGAAGAGCGTTTCTGAGATTTTCGCTCCCGTAACAGGAAAAGTTGTTGCGGTCAATGAAGCTTTGAACAATCAGCCCGAGATCATCAATAAGGCCCCGTATTCTGACGGCTGGATCGCCGAGGTAGAAATCACAGGAGAGGGACCGCTCCTTTCAGCCGGCGAATACCGCACCCTGATTGGCGAATAGTTCGCTTGACCTTAGAAGCCAGGAAGCAATAGCGTTGGGCTCAAGTTGAGGGTAAGAGTTTCAAATCCTCCTTTGACACTGAATTTGAGTTACTTGTAGTCCCGTAGTTGAGAGGATGTTGTCAGTTAGATGAGCGTTCCGGCACGTGCATACCTAAGCATCGGAGAAGTCTTAAGCAAGTTGCGTCCGGAATTTCCCGACGTGACGATTTCAAAGATCCGCTTTCTTGAGGCGGAAGGCCTTATCGATCCACAGCGCACCCCTTCGGGATACCGAAAATTCACTTCTGTAGATCTTGAACGCCTTCGCTATGTCCTCCTGGCGCAGCGAGATGCCTATCTTCCTCTCAAAGTGATCAAGGAAAATCTTGAAGCTATGGATAGGGGATTAACGCCACCCAAGCAACCTGGTGGGAGCCCAACTGTCCGCTTAGCAACAGGTGATTTAGCATCGTCTGAAAATTTTCTATCGCGAAGCGACCTTCGCCTTTCTCGAGATGAACTGTTGAGTTCTTCCGGACTTAGCGAGGATCAACTTGTCGAGATCGAGGGTTATGGATTAATCGCCCCCAAAGGTCGTTTTTACGATGGGGATGCATTGTCGATTGCCACCACTGTGTCAGCGATGGCCAGTTTTGGGATCG
>JACCED010716942.1_pt1 | contig 10430 bp, 9 predicted proteins | sample 7455021 | NCBI WGS metagenome assembly JACCED01 (sample SAMN15323456, study PRJNA562643) | freshwater metagenome | isolation source: river surface water | place: USA:Blue River Watershed | collected 2017-08-19 | reverse complement strand
ATCGAACCAACGACCTCCACGATGTCAACGTGGCGCTCTAACCAGCTGAGCTAACCGCCTATAAAGACCACGATTATATCGGTTTAGCACCCAAGCTGTCAAAAACCAGACTCAGCATGCGCTTTTGTCACCGCCGACACAAAAGCCGCCATTTTTTCAGGGGACTTAACACCAGGACTGACCTCTACACCGCTGCTGACATCAACTGCCCAAGCTCTGGTTGCCATGATCGCTGACTGGACATTTTGCGCGTTGAGCCCACCGGACAATACCAAAGGACGACCTCCGACTAGCGCACGAACATCCGCGAGTAACGCATGATCGAATCCATGACCGCTCCCGCCATACATAGGCGAAAAGCTGTCAAACAGCCACCCTTGGGCCGTTGCATAACCGGCACAGTGCTCGGCGAGTTGCCGGGATGACTCAAGGCCGGGTGCCCCAACGCGAAAAGCTTTCAGATAAGGCATTCCAAAACTGGCACAAAACTCCGCACCTTCATCGCCGTGAAACTGGAGCAGCGATGGTGACATCGCTTTCACGACTTCATCTACAAATCCAACTTGCGGATTAACAAAGAGCGCAACACTCGACACAAACGGAGGCAAAGCACGACATAACTCACCTGCCCGCTCTGGGGAGACATAGCGCTTGCTTGATGGGTGAAACACAAAACCAACTGCGTCAGCGCCAACATTGACCGCTTGCGCAAGGTCTTCTTCGCGTGTGATGCCACAGATTTTGATGCGCGTACGATTCATTGCAGTGATCACTCCGTCACACAATTGATACTGTCTAAAGCAAAGCCTTCGGTGTCGATTCGCGGAAAATCGTAGCCCGGATACTCAACGCCAGTAAGGTAAAGTCCCGCCGCAGAAAAGGTTGGTGCGCCTAGGGTACGGTCCTTGAAACTTAATAAACGGGAAACGTAGCCTACATCCTGTCGACCCTGTCCGATTTGCACTAATGCACCCATGATATTACGAACCATATGGTGCAGAAACGCATTCGCTTTTAGTTGTACGACAATCTTTACTCCCTGGGATTCGATGTTAATGCTTAGCATCGTACGGACGGGCGACTTCGCCTGGCACTGGGAAGACCGAAAACTAGAGAAGTCATGCTCGCCTAATAAGTCTTTGGCGGCCGCTTGCATTGCACCAACATCCAAGTTCTGGTGAACCCAGCCGACGCGACCATCCCAAAGTGGATGCCTCACGCGCGTATTGAGCAGGACGTACGTGTATGTGCGCGACACTGCAGAAAATCGGGCGTGAAACGCGTCGGTTACGTGGCGCGCCCATTGAACGGCGACGGTAGGGGGAAGATGAGCGTTGGTCCCTCGAACCCAAGACTCCTCACTTCGCTCAACATCCGTATCAAAATGAACGACTTGGTTTAGAGCATGAACGCCAGTATCTGTCCGTCCAGCACAAGTTGTGGTGATAGGCTTTGCTGCGAATTTGGATAGTGCCGACTCGAGACAGTCCTGAACGGTTAGCCCATGCGGCTGGGTCTGCCAGCCCTGCCAAGCTTGACCGTCGTACACAACACCGAGTGCAATACGTCTCACGCGTCAGCTCTAGCCTGCGCCAGTTCTTAGGATTTTCGGTCAGACGGTGTGATCGGTTTCGCTTCCGTTGTTGCCGTATCCAAATTGAGATCGATCGACTGAAGCTTCTGATCAAACGCCTTGGACACTGCGGGATCCGTCTGTGCCGTTGGTCCAAGCTCGTTCTCACGCATACCAGCGCGACGTAGCATGAGCGCCATCAACAATGCCAATACGGCCGACGCACCGAGCACCACCCACAGCACGTTGTCATTAGCGATCTGTTGCACACGCGCTATTCCAGACGTTTCAGGACGAACCACTGGTGCCTTAGGTGCTGAATCGGTTTGTTGCTGCATCGCGTCGCGTAGTTGTTGCAGGTTGTTTTGCAACGCTTCGATACGCTGCTGCATCTCCTTCAATTCTTGAGCGGCAGCAACCTTGGCATCATCAGCAGCTGAGCTCTGGTTAGATCCGCTCAATCGCAGTTGATCACCAGCGGGTGCCTGCTCGGCAGTTGGTGCAGGCGTTGTAACGCTTCCTGCACTCGTTGAACCTGGTGCAACCACGGGTGTTTGTGATGCGCGATTCGCAGTTCCTCTTCCCTGCTTGAATGCCTCTACGTGCTTGAGAAACATTCCGTATGCAAACTTGGCGTCAACCGCAAGAATTGTTTGCGCGTCAGGAATCGACAACGTTGTTCCTGCGCGAAGCAGATTCATGTTTTGAGAAATGAAGGCGCTTGGGTTTGCCTGATAGAGCGCCCAAAGCATCTGGTACAAGTCGGCGCCAGCAACTGCGTATCGCTGCGCAATGCTCGCAAGCGTATCACCGGGCACGACCACAACACTGCCCGCTGGTGCACTGCTTACCAAAACCAGATAGCTGGATTGCACCGTTAACCGACCCGTCGAGAGAGCGACGTCAACTAGGACATCCACGATTGGACGATTTACAGTCTGGGAGGAACGCACTACTAACCGGCGAGACCCTGGAGTAAATCCTGGCTCAATACTCACAGAAAGAGTTTCCAACGCTGCCGGGCTTGTCAAACCGGCTGCCGACCATGACTGTTGGGGAGCGATACTTGCCCTCAATACAGACAGATCATCTTGGGTAAGATCGTACAAAGGGATTTCAACGCGGAGCGGTGCACCCGCGGGAGACATCACGCCGCCGTGTCCCGGCTTCGCGGCCATTGCAGGCGTCGACAAAACCGACAACAACGTCAACCCCGACATCGCTGCCAAGACGAAACAGCGTGAGAGCTTTGTAAATTGACGTCGACTGCGCATGGTCATTTCCTTAAGAATCACAACTGGCCTAGCGTAATCCGCAACATCCGGCGTAGTGGCTCGGCGGCCCCCCAAAGCAACTGATCACCCACAGTGAAAGCTCCCAAATAATCGTTACCCATTGAGAGCTTACGCATGCGTCCAACAGGAATATCGAGGGTTCCCGTTACAGCGACTGGCGACAGGCCACGCAACGTATCTTCTTTCGTGTTTGGGATAACCTTGGCCCAAGCGGTACCTTTTGCGACGATATCAAGTATCTCGTCTAATGGTACGTCCCGGGTGAGCTTGATTGTCAGCGCTTGACTGTGGCAGCGCATCGCACCAATACGCACGCATAGGCCATCAATTGGGATAGGCGTCGAGCCGAATGCGTTACCGCGACCTAAAATCTTGTTGGTTTCCGCTTCTCCCTTCCACTCTTCGCGCGACATACCATTACCTAGATCTTTATCGATCCAAGGGATTAAGTTACCGGCCAACGGAATTCCAAACTGCTCGGTCGGCAAACTTCCAGTCTGCTGAATGCTCAGGACCTTACGATCGATTTCCAGAATTGCAGATGCTGGGTCAGCCAACTCAGACCGCACCTCTGCATTAATCAAACCAAACTGATTGAGCAGCTCGCGCATGTGCTGCGCTCCGCCACCAGAAGCCGCTTGGTAGGTCATGGACGTCATCCATTGAATGAGCCCTTGGTTAAATAGCCCGGCCAAGCCCATCAACATGCAACTGACCGTGCAATTGCCGCCAATAAAATCCTTCACGCCACGCTTAAGTGCCGCGTCGATGACTGGTCGATTCACTGGATCTAGAACGATGATCGCATCGTCCTTCATCCGAAGCGTGCTCGCTGCATCGATCCAATAGCCCTTCCACCCTGCTGCGCGCAATTTTGGATACACCTCGGAGGTGTAGTCCCCACCTTGAGCCGTAACAATCGTGTCCAGTTTTTTGAGCGCATCGATGTCATAGGCGTTCTGCAACGCGGTTTCACCCGCCCACGCGGGGCTCTTACCGCCAGCGTTACTGGTCGAGAAAAAAACCGGGTCAATCAATGCGAAATCGCCCTCGTCGCGCATGCGCTGCATGAGCACGGACCCCACCATACCCCGCCAACCGACCAAACCAACTGATTGTTTCATTTCAAAACTCTGTAAAAAAAGAGAGATAAGCGAATATCTCTCATTTTATCGCTAATTTAAGCTTAATTAAGTGCCTTAAGCACGGCATCACCCATTGCAGCAGTTCCGACTTTAGTCGTACCGGCCTCATAAATATCTGCAGTGCGAAGCCCTTGCTGTAAAACACGCTGCACAGCCAATTCAATTCGCTTGGCTTGTGCATCGTTATTAAGCGAATACCGCAACAACATCGCGGCAGAAAGAATTGTTGCCAACGGGTTTGCGACGCCTTTCCCAGCGATGTCTGGCGCGGAACCGTGGCTCGGCTCGTACAGCCCTTGACCGGAGGCATTCATCGATGCAGACGGAAGCATTCCGATTGAACCAGTCAGCATCGCGGCTTCATCGGAAAGAATATCTCCAAACAAGTTACCGGTAACAATGACGTCGAACTCCCGTGGCGCCCGCACTAATTGCATCGCTGCGTTGTCCACGTACATGTGCGAAAGCGCGACGTCTGGGTATTCTTTCGCCACATCAATAACCGTATCGCGCCAAAGCTGTGACGTCTCAAGTACGTTCGCCTTGTCGACACTGCAGAGCTTGCGATTACGCTTTTGCGCCGCCTGAAAGCCAATATGGGCAATACGGCGAATTTCCGGCTCCGCATAGCGCATGGTATCGAAGCCCTCTTTGCTTCCGGCAAACGGACCATCGGTTGCTGTACGGATTCCGCGTGGCGATCCAAAGTAAATATCACCCGTCAGTTCTCGCAAGATGAGAATATCGAGACCTGAGACGATTTCGGGCTTCAGGGATGAAGCATTAGCGAGCTCTGGATACAGAATCGCTGGGCGCAGATTCGCAAAAAGCCCCAGCGATTTGCGCAGCCCGAGAATTGCCTGTTCAGGACGATGCTCACGAGGCAACTTGTCGTACTTCCAGTCACCCACTGCGCCGAACAGCACAGCATCTGACTCCTGCGCTAACTTCAATGTTGCGGGTGGTAAAGGATGGCCATGTAGATCGTAAGCGGTGCCACCGACTGGCGCATGCTGAATGTCGAGGGAGATGTCTAGCGCCTGCAAGACACGCACGGCCTGTTCAACAATTTCGGAACCAATGCCATCGCCAGGAAGTACTGCGATTTTCTTTGTCATGATCTGTAAATCCAAAAATATTGGGCCGGTAAACCGGCCCGTTTGTGAGAGAGTTAACGGACGATGGGTACGACATCTAGCCAAGGATGACGCGCCAAGCGCTCGGCTTCAAAGGCGCGGATTTTTTCTTCCTTACGTAGCGTCAATCCGATTTCATCTAAACCGTTCAGCAAACAGTACTTGCGGTGAGGTGTGATGTCGAATTCCATGGCGCGACCGTCTGGAGCAATCACAACCTGCTTTTCGAGATCGATCGTCAGCTTGTATCCGACAAAACCGCGCACTTCGTCGAAGAGGCGCGCGACTTGCAATTCCGACAATACGATTGGCAAGAATCCAGTCTTGTAGCTGTTGTTAAAGAAGATATCAGCAAATGACGGAGCAATCACTGCGCGGAATCCATATTGCGCGAGCGCCCATGGTGCATGCTCACGGCTGGAGCCACAACCAAAGTTCTTGCGGCCGAGCAAAATCGAGGCGCCTTGGTAACGCGAGTGATTCAGCACAAAGTCTGGATTTAGAGGACGTTTGGAATTGTCCATGCCTGGCTCGCCATGATCAAGATAGCGAAGCTCATCGAAAAGATTAGGACCAAAGCCCGTACGCTTAATCGACTTTAAAAACTGTTTCGGAATGATGAGATCGGTGTCAACGTTCTCACGGTCTAATGGGGCGACGATGCCCTGGTGTGTGGTGAATGCGTCCATGATGATTACCGGAAGTTACGTACGTCGACGAAGTGGCCGGCAACGGCTGCGGCAGCAGCCATCGCTGGGCTAACAAGATGGGTGCGACCGCCCTGCCCTTGACGTCCCTCAAAGTTACGATTTGAAGTGGAGGCACATCGCTCGCCCGGCTCGAGCCGGTCTGCGTTCATTGCAAGGCACATCGAACAGCCAGGCTCACGCCATTCAAAGCCTGCTTCGATAAAAATCTTATCGAGCCCCTCGCGTTCCGCTTGTGCCTTAACGAGCCCAGAACCCGCGACAACCATTGCCTGGCGAACATTGCTCGCAACCCGCTTACCGCGAGCAACCGCAGCTGCGGCACGCAAATCTTCAATCCGTGAGTTGGTGCACGATCCGATGAACACGCGGTCTACTTTGATATCTTGAATCGGCGTATTGGGCTTCAAGCCCATATATTCAAGCGCACGCTCCATACCACTGCGACGAATCTCGTCTTTCTCTCGATCAGGATCAGGTACGCGCCCCGTTACAGGCAATACCATCTCTGGTGATGTTCCCCAAGTCACCTGAGGGGAAATCTCTTTGGCATCGATTTCGACAACGCGGTCAAAATGCGCACCCTCGTCAGACCTCAACGTCTTCCAGTAGGCAACGGCCGCATCCCACAGCGCCCCGCTCGGCGCAAAGGGTCGACCAACGAAGTAATCGATTGTTTTTTGGTCGACAGCCACCATGCCCGAACGTGCGCCCGCCTCGATGGACATGTTGCACAGGGTCATACGGCCCTCGATAGACAGGTCGCGGATTGCACTGCCCGCAAACTCAATTGCATGACCCGTACCGCCGGCCGTGCCGATCACACCGATCACATGCAAGATGATGTCTTTCGCGGTGCAACCAACAGGCAGTGTGCCTTCGACACGCACCAGCATATTCTTGTTCTTCTTGGCTTGAAGCGTTTGCGTCGCCATGACGTGCTCGACTTCCGAGGTACCAATACCAAACGCCAACGCAGCCACCGCACCGTGTGTGCTTGTGTGTGAATCACCGCAGACCACAGTCATGCCTGGCAATGTTGCGCCCTGCTCAGGTCCAATCACGTGCACGATACCTTGGCGCAAATCGTTCATCTTGAATTCGATGACGTTATGCTTCTCGCAGTTCGCATCTAAGGTATCGACCTGAAGCTTCGAGATTGGATCCGTAATACCGTCTTTACGATCAATCGTTGGAACGTTGTGGTCAGCCACCGCAAGGTTCGCGTTCAAACGCCACAACTTACGTCCGGCAAGCTCTAGCCCCTCAAATGCCTGGGGACTAGTGACTTCATGCAACAAGTGGCGGTCGATATACAGAATCGTTGTTCCGTCGGCCTCTTCATGGACCACATGGGCGTCCCAAAGTTTGTCGTACAGGGTTTTTTTCATGACGTTGTCTCAGTCTGTCGCGATGAAATGTTAATCAGTCAGCCTTTGATTATGCCATAGGGATCACCGCCCTTTGGCACTACGCGAATACCGTTTAGGCCCGCGAAACGGCCCCACACTGCGCGCGGTCTAGGAGCGCGTGATCGATCAGCACAATAGCCAATAAAGCCTCGGCAATAGGGGTCGCTCGTATACCGACACAGGGATCGTGCCGCCCAAGCGTTTGCACCATGACAGCCTCTCCGTTCGTGTCGATCGATCGACGCTCAGTTCTAATACTTGACGTCGGCTTGATGGCTAAGCTAACTGTGACGGGTTGTCCCGTCGAAATACCACCCAAGATCCCGCCAGCATTGTTGGATAGGAACCCAGATGGGGTTATCTCGTCGCCATGTTCAGACCCGCGCTGCGCCACGCTACGAAAACCAGCACCAATCTCCACCCCCTTCACAGCGTTCAGACCCATCATTGCGTGGGCGATGTCGGCATCGAGGCGGTCATAGATAGGAGAGCCTAAACCAACTGGAACGCCTTCAGCGATCACCTCAATCCGTGCGCCGACCGAGTCTCCGGCCTTACGCAGCGCGTCCATATAGTCTTCAAGCTCTTGAATTCGGCTAGCGTCTGCAGCAAAAAATGGATTTTCAGGAACGTGTTCCCAGCTTACAAAGCCAAGTTCTATTGGCCCTAATGCCGACATATAGCCACGGATTTCGGTGCCGAAAGATTCTCTTAGCCATTTTTTTGCGATTGCACCGGCAGCAACAGTTGGAGCAGTTAAACGAGCTGATGACCTCCCGCCGCCTCGCGGATCGCGGTCACCGTATTTGTTGAAATATGCGAAATCCGCATGGCCTGGTCGAAACTTCTGTGCAATATTGCTGTAATCCTTGCTACGCGCATCTGTGTTGCGTATGAGTAGCGCGATAGGTGTTCCCGTCGTACGACCTTCGAAGACACCGGACAATATCTCGACTTGATCAGGCTCTTGGCGCTGCGTAACGTGTCGCGACGTACCTGGGCGACGCCGATCGAGCTCCGTTTGAATGTCTTGCTCGCACAAGGCCAGCCCCGGCGGACAGCCGTCCACTACGCAGCCGATTGCTGGACCGTGTGACTCACCAAAATTGGTCACGCGAAACAAAGTACCAAGTGTGTTGCCAGACATATATGAACCGTACAAACCTGTGTGTGATACCGAATTATGGCACTACGAAGAACAACTTACTTCGATTTTAGTTGCCCAAGCGGGGGGCTGGGCTGCGTAAGCATCCATCCCGGCATGATGCGTAAAGGGGGATTTCAACACCTTCAATAAGGCGGCTACTTCACCAAAGTCGCCCTCTTGGGCAGCTTCGATCGCTTGCTGCGCCAAATAATTTCGTAGAACATACAGCGGATTCACTGCAAGCATGCTTTCTCGGCGGGTCTCGGGGCTAACGATTGGTGCAGATTCCACCCTGTTCCAATACCTGCCGAGCCAAGCAACGGCGGCCTCTCTGTCGAGAAATAAGTCTACAAACGGTTGCACTGTGGCACAGGTCGTTCCAGCTAAATCACGTTTAATACGATCCAGGTCTTGGTGTGGGCTCGGCTCGGAAGACCCAGGCGCGTAGGCCAACTGTCTAAAGGTCAAGGTAAAGTCCGCATGATTGGCTTGCATCAGAGACCATAAATCATCAACCAGCGCTTCATCGCCTTCACGCCAAGCCCCTAGACCCAACTTTCGGCTCATTTGCGTTTGCATCGCATCAAAAAAGGTTGGCTCGAACGTATTGAGGGCGTCACGTAACGCTTCAGCGTCTGGAGCAATCACGTGCAAGCTATTCGCGAGTTGATAAAGATTCCAGTGGGCAACCTTTGGCTGCGCATACCAAGCGTACCGACCTTGGACGTCGGTGTGATTACAAATGTGCTTGGCGTCGAACGCATCCATAAAGCCAAATGGACCATAATCGAGGGTCAACCCAAGAATCGACATATTGTCTGTGTTCATCACCCCGTGACAAAAACCTACGAGCTGCCACTGAGCCATTAACAAGGCAGTTCTGCTAACCACGGCACGCAGCAACCTAACGTAACGTTGACCGGGGCGATCCGGTACCCCTGGCTCCGATAACATGCATTCGGGGTAAAACCGATCGATCACGTAATCAGCCAATACGGTCAATTCCGCTGGCGCATTCCGTGCCGCCCAGTGCTCGAATGATCCGAACCTCACAAAACTCGGTGCCATCCGCGCAACAATCGCAGCTGTTTCTGACGTCTCACGAATGACCCGGTCTTTTGCACTCACGATCGCTAGCGCTTGTGTTGTTGGTATCCCCAATCCTGACATCGCATGGCTGGCTAGGTACTCGCGTATTGATGAGCGTAGGACAGCTCTGCCATCTCCACGCCTGGAATACGGAGTCGGTCCGGCGCCCTTGAGCTGAAGCTCCCAATGACCATTCGGACCTGAGATTTCTCCTAGTAAGTGAGCGCGCCCGTCACCGAGTTGGCCGGCCCACACACCGAATTGATGACCGCTATAAACAGCTGCCATCGTCACGCCGCCTGGCAGCGGCGCTGATCCGCTCACGATGTCTACAAACGCCTTCGACTTAAAGTGTTCCGGGCGTAGACCAACCAGTGCCCCGACCATCTCATCCGCATGAACCAAAACCGGGTCCCTCAGAGGGGTCGTTGGCACGAGACTGTAGAACTCTGGCGGGAGCGACGCGAAGGAATTAATCTTTGGCAATTCAAAAAAAGCTGAATTCTCAAACATGATTGGGACGTCCACTCATTTCGACGCGGCATCACGATCAGCGGGCCCGTGCGCTGTAGCGTCCTTCAGGCTTTGCTTGGCATGCTTCGCGGCACGTTTGGCAGGCCGGACATAAAAGATCGAACAAAAGAAAAAGGTGGACGACAGTGCGATCTCAATCCACGCAGCGACAATGCTCGGGCCCGGAGGATCAGACATCACACGCACTACCCCTTCCATGAGATACAAAAGTACGAGCATGGATGCCCATTGGATTGTGTAGAGACTGCCCTTCGCCACCCCCCGAACAGCAAAAGCCAATGGCAAGGCCTTGAGAAACAGCAAGGTTCCGCCTGGCCGCAAGGGCGCAAACCACACTTCCCAGAGCACGCACCAAAGCAACAGCAACACAAGGCTGACTATCGCGCCTCGCT
>JACCED011535203.1_pt1 | contig 10432 bp, 17 predicted proteins | sample 7455021 | NCBI WGS metagenome assembly JACCED01 (sample SAMN15323456, study PRJNA562643) | freshwater metagenome | isolation source: river surface water | place: USA:Blue River Watershed | collected 2017-08-19 | reverse complement strand
TGGGGTTCAAAATCCTGAAAATAATTCAGACACACATTTGCATTCTTACATCAACAATAAAGCCTTGTATCTTAGTTTCTGGAACCATAACTTCAAACATTGCACTTTCTGAGTTATCTAAGTCAATAGAAAGTACGTTTACGATTTCCGCTCCGTAACTCAGCAATTCATTTATGGCATCTCCTAAATCATCACTGTTTTCTATTTCATAAACACGGAATTTTAATTTCTTTATTTCAGTATTCACCCTTGGATGTCTGCCTCTCTTTGGTTTATTGCCCGTCCAAACTGTGGAATCTTATCTTTAGTGTATGCTTGAAATCTTACAGTCCAATAAGTACCAATGAGTTGGTCTCTCTTTGCAAATAGTTCCTTACGGTACTCCATAGTGCCGATAGGCGAGGTTTCAAAGGTCTTGCCTTCTGGAGTCTCACAAATAAAGATAGAGGCTCCAACAAACTTACCTTTGCCATCAATGACATTTACCACTTTGAACTCTTCTTCTAGGAAATCTTTGAGTTTCAATAGTTGGTTAGTACGTTGACCAACCTTGTAACCTTGATTGTGAAGGCGAATCATAGTGCCTTCCCAGCCCTCTTTTACAAATGCCTCATGCAATGGATAGATTTCTTCGTGCGACTCTACAGTATGAGCAGGAGCAAGAACAACCTGTGGATTGTTGGTTGCTTCTACAATCTTACGGCAAATCTCATAGCGGTCTGTGTAGCAAGAGTCTTCGCAAATCACATCGTAGATACGATAAAGTAACTTAGATGATAGTTCACGGTATTTCTTGCAAGCAGAGACAGTGTCCTGAAGAGGGTAGCCTTCAGGAAGAATCAACTCGCCATCAACAATGTAATCGCCACATTCGACACCGAGCAAATGACCAATAATCTTACTGTCAAAGTCTTTACCTCTGCGAGACCACATTCGTGTACCATTTGTCAAACATCTCACACCATCAAACTTTGGCTGAACAGTAAGAGGAAAATCAATAGTATGTATCTTGTCACCCAGTGGATAAGCAAGCATTGGTAAAACATTATCTTTTACACTCTCTTCACCAATCTCAAAATAACCCTTGTCTTTTTGAGTCTTGAATGTAGAGTTGATTTCTAAAACAGCCTGTTGGCTTGGGGTTGTTTCATTGCTACGGCTAATGTTCTTTCCTAGAATAGTCACATAGGCAGATTGGGTAATCTTTGAAATACTCTGCCCCTCTAGAGCATACAAATCACTGGCAGACTCAATCTTAGGCGCAACCTTGCCAAGATTCTGGCAATAGGTTGTATAGGTGTAATAGTTTGTACCATCAGTAGAAACATGACCTTGCCAAAACTTTGTCTTGCCTGTGGAAGTAAGTGCTTGAAGAAGAGGAGTAGAGTAAATCGTAGTCATACCATTATAGTTAGACAATCAGTTTTTAGTATAGAAATAAGGCTTTGTCAAACCCCGGGCCTGAAAATAAAAAAGGGGGCGAACCCCCTTAGTCTTCCTCTTCTTCCTCTTCTTCTTCCTCATCCCACTCTTCTTCATCTTCGCCAAGACCAAGAAATTCTTCGAGACCCTCTGTCCTTTGGGTTAGTTCGCCAAAGTCACTGAAATCTCCATCGTAGGACTCAAACTGGTCTGTCCAGCGTCCATCCTCTTCTTCTTCATACACGTCCTCAATCTCAAACTTGATGCCATCAAGTTCCATTCGGGTGCAAACAATACCCATGTCGCAATCTTCTTCACAATAAACAACAGTATCGCCATTGGAATCCTCTCCCATGTAAGAGTAACCAGAAATCAATTGCGAAATACTGAGTTCTCTGAGGAAATCAATAGGAACTTCAAGATATCCATGACCTGGAGTTTCATGAAAAGTAAAACGCTTTACAGTATCAGACATAATAAACCTCGATTTTTAAATTATATTATTATAGTATGAATTTCGAATTTTAGTATAAAAGGGGAGGGGAACCACCAACCCTCCCCAATACTCCTGTTACACCGGAGAAGCGGTGATTACTCCACGAGATACAGAGAAGGCATAATCCTTATCTGGATTTGGAGCAAGGAACAGGAGGTTACCGTAGCAGTCGGTGGAGTACTTTTCAGCCTCGTTAGGATGAGCAGTACGTGGGCGATAAGAGTAGATGCGAGCAGTCTCGCCCTTCTTTACCATCCAAACAGATGACTTTGGTTGAGCAACCATCTTCATCACACGGACTGGGACGCGGATACGACCTTGGGTTGTAGGCTTGCAGAAGTTGTAGAAAATACGACGCTTCGCAACAGGGGTTGGCTTAGGAAAGAGAATGTTCTCTGCGTCCCAAGTAGACATACCATTTGGGACAAAGACAATCTCATCATTGATTTTAGCAGTGCTATAACCGCTAGGGCTTGTAAAGAATGCCTTGAGAAGGGAATCGCTTGCCTTGCAAGTGTCGATTACAAATCCCGGTGGGACAACTTGAATAGCACTGAGTACAGTGGCTAGAGTGAATGGTTGCCCAGTGGCAACGACGGTGGAGAGTGATTTACGAATCAAGAGGTCAAGAGTACTAGTTGGCATAAGTTTCCTTTTTCAATGTTTGATACTAGTATAGATGCCCCCTATTTTTTTAGTATAGAAATAAGGCTTTGTGGAACCCCGGGCCTGGCCCGGGTCAAGCACCAAAATGTTTCATTATTTCTTCGCATGGATTTCTAGGAGCAGAGCCACACCATTCAGAGTTATCATGTTGCACTGGAAAATAAACTCTAGTTTTAGTCCATAATGTAAATGGAGCGCCATAACCCGTAGAGAACTCTAAATCAAGCCAGTTTTCTTCACGCGAGATGCTGAATTCAACATTATCAAATGAATCATTCTTATTATGCATTTCGCGCTCAATAAGTTCTCTCCATGAAACATTATTATTCATTTTGATACTCCAAAGAGGGGGATTTCTCCCCCTCTTTCCCCTAACCCCTAACCAATGCCCTCGGCAATGTCTCGGAGGAAATCAACATCTCGCTCGATGTCATGGATTTGAGACCAAGTCACATCTTCGACATCAGCAAACTGGCGAGCGACTACAAGAGCCAAGTCATCGTAGTTTTTCTTGAATAGGTAACCTACCAAGTCTTTCACTGCTACCGAGGTTTCTAGGAATGATTCATCATCATCAGAATCGTCCTCCCAGTCACACTCGCACTCATTGCATTCGCAATCGTCGCAATAATCGTCATCATCCCAATCGTCATCATCCTCACCAGAATCGAATCGGGAATCGTACACCGGCAGGTCAAGACGCTGGGTACAGATGTCAACCACCTTGTAACGAGCAGTGCGGAGTTTTTGGCACTCGCAGTCGTGAGGAACGCTCACAACGTCTGAAGGGTCAATCTCAACGATTACCAGAGTACCGTTGGTTCCACCAAAGCCTTGAGCATACTCAAGAGTACCTGCGTGGAGTCCGACAGAACAACCACGGTTGGCATCATCGTCAACATAGTTGCGATAAACCTCAATCTCTTCGCCGACACCGTTGAAGATGCGACCCTTGCCATCATCCTTGCCCTTGAGCAACTGGGCATTACCAGCAGTGATAGAATAGAACTCACTGGTTACAGCCTTATAAGCAAGGAAGTTACCGTTAGTAGTAACGGTCAGGTTGTTACGCTCAAGGAAGCGATACAACTCTTCGACAGAACGACGAGACGGATTCTTCTGCAACTTGGACAAGAAGCGTACAAGAGGCATTGCATTGAAGCCAGAATCAGCGAACTGGAGAATGCGGTCTACGCAGAGTGAATGGACGGCAGAACCGCCAAAGTACACTGCACCGTTCTCGACCTTGATACCATCGTACTCAAAGAGGTACTGCTTGACAGTCTTCTCTGGGTTCATGTAACGAAGAACAGAATCCCAGTCTTCATTGCGGTAAGCCTCAACGGCTTGACCAAACATAGGATTCTCACTACGCATAACGTAACGAGTGTTGTCAGCGATGACAGACAAAGAACCGCCATGCTCATCAGAGAGCGAGAGGATAGCAGATTGAACATTTACAGACATTTGGTTTTCTCCTTGAAAGTTAGGCACATTAGTATAGGGGATACTTGGATTTTTAGTATAGAAACTCTGCATCGGTTTCGCGGAGCAGAATCATACTACTATAGATGCCCGCCCCCTTTTTAGTATAGAAATAAGACTTTGCTAGGTGGCGGGCCTGTCCCGAAAAACTCGAAAATACACACTTATTATAGTATTATTATTCGAAATAATGCCAGAAGCCCCATTTGTGAAGGTTGAAAGGTATAAATAGGGGGCTTCTGGCAAATTGGATTAGATTACGACGCGAAAGTAGTTGTTTTCTTCGGTTTTATTGAAGTGTTCAACATACCGAATGAACTCCTCACGTTGCTTTTCCATGATGGAATAAGCCATGTTGTTGATAACAAGAGGTAAACCGGGATACTTTGCGAGTATTGCACTGTAAACATCTTGAATGTCAGTGGTTCCGACCTTGATACCATCAAAGTTGTTCTTGAGGTTGTAAAGGTTGATGATGGATGGAGTTGTTTGCATTCTCTGCAATCGCAATGCAAACGCCTTCAAGTCACAATCAGGGAACTCTGGCGATGCCAAGAAATCCATCATAGCACTACCGTGTTTTTCAGGAGCAAATCTCTTGCCACCGATGTAGATGTTGTTGAGTGCTTCAATACACTCTGCCAAATCATCACCGAGTCCATAGAGTTCGATGTGGTCATTGACAACATCCACTACCCAATCATCAAACTTGACCCAGCCATCACCAATCTTCTTGACAGAGTCACGAATACCATGCACTGTTCGGACAGTGATACCGGCAGTTTCGAGCATTCTAAGAACGGTCGCTACTGCTTCCATGTTGCCCACCTTGGAGGTTAGACCTGCATCTGCTCTGTCATAGGCGTTGATGGTCACATAAACACCGCCACCGTTGAGAATCTCATCGTTGGACACAGCGTCCCAGTTTAGGGATTTGGTTGTCGTGTTGTTGCCACGATTGAAACTGAAAATCTTTACCTTGGCAAGGTCGGTGTTTGAAACCGCCTTGCGTGGGGATACAGACCTGCTAGATTGATACTTGACAATGTCGCAATCCTCCAGATTGTCAGTGACTGCACCCTTGAAAATACCCTTGAGCATTTCGGCAGAGGTGTCTTTGCCTGTAAACTCTACAAGCACAACATTGATGCGGTCGGCGAGATGCCTGTACTTGCGACCAGCACCACGAACCCTCCAAGTAATCTCGTCCTTCTTTACCTTGCCGGGACGGTTGAAAATGAATACCGTTTTGCTATCAGGAACCAGTTGGCTCACACGGTAACCGCTCAAGCGTGGCGTGTCAAAGTAGTTGAACTGCTTCAGGGTAACATCAAACTTGTTGCAGATTTCATCACGGACAAACTTGTCATCAAGCATTACGGCGTAGCCGTTGTAATAGTTTGTGCTTGCAGTCCATCGCACAGTGGATTTCCACTTGTCGAAGGTGACCTTATCTGCAATAGACTTGTCAAGGTCACGAATGCCATTCAACAAGGTAGCACCTTCCCAGAATGAAGCGCAAGAATCAACAGAGTCCTGTGTTTGCTTGAGAATCTCAGAATGCATCAAGCATACACGGCTAATCAAATACTCCTTGGTACGCTTGTCGTATTCGAGGGCTTCACGGGATGCCGTGATTGAAACAGCACCGATAGGAATCTGAAGAATGACACAAGCCTTGCTGAGAATGTCCGCACGGCTATCAGTCCAGCCGAGGGCATCGACAGAGATAGGGTATGCAACATTGCCCATCACAGCAACAGACTTTTCACGCATCCAATAGGAAACATTAGATGTATTCCTGATGCTGAAATCAGAACCCTCGAACATAAGAGCAGACTCGTTGAATCTCATAATGGCACAGTCGGCAGTGCCATCGCCACCCAGAAACAACGGGGTTGGGTTGAAGTGCTTGTAAAAGTTAGATGCAGTCTCATTGAACTGACGAATGTCGGCAGACTTTACAGCAATCTCAATCTCAACGCCGTTTTCCTCAGAGGTTGGCTCGGAGTATTCCTTGCGAATCTTGCCGATGTTTGTTTCGTCAAGGTATGCAGTGTAGAGAGTCTTTACACCATTGAAATAAGAGGTGATTCCAAACGTGTTGCCATAAGCAAACGCAGACTTGGAACCAAGACCAAACGTACCATTGAAATCGTTAGACGAATCTTTGGTCGATGTACCGTAAGAGGTATAAATATGCATCACAGACTCTTCGGACAGACCCACGCCAAAGTCACGAACCTTGAATACAGGGGAAAGGGACGTAGGCAGAGTGACACGCAACTGGCGGTCTGGCGTACCGTTGAGAATGTGACCGTCCCAGCCGTTGGTGGAGTATTCACGAACCACAGCAAGAATCTTGTCAGAATAGATGTTGGAGCGGAGAATGGAGAAAATCTTTGCAGAGTCTTCGATAGTGTAGGAAGCCTCGACGACATCACCAATCTTAGATACGTTGCGAACAGCGGACTGAGTAATCATAGTTTATACCTTTCAATAATAAAGAGAGGGCTGACAGATTTAGTATAGAATCAGCACTCGGGCGGCCTTCACACCACCAACATTATTATAGTATCTACGACCACTTTTTAGTATAGAAATAAGACTTTGCCAGCCCCGGGGGCTGGCCCGCCCCCCCTTTTATTTATTACACTATTTAACTATTTACAGCATCTACTAATTTGTTCTTCCAGCTCCTTTGGAATAGTTCCGCCATAGAGTGGCAAATCATCAATTACAAATCCCTCTTCATCAAACTTGATTAGAGTGGCATTGTTAGCCCTTGCCCATTTGAATACTAGTTGTAGGTCGCTCGGTAGTTTCACTTCGTCGTATGAATAACCTTCAGTAACATAAACAAACAATCCATGTTGAAAAGGGTAGCAACAAACTTTAGCATCATCGCCCCCTAAAAATTGAATTGTATCAGCACTTAAATGACCCAAAGCCAAATCAGCATACTTGAAAATGTTCATACTATAAACCCCTTTTAGTTCTTTCCCCAAGATTAGAATCCATTATGTTGTTACCAGCATCATCCTTGTAAGCAACTCTAGCAAGGTCTTTTTCCAAACCTAATACAAAGAGGGCTAAAAGATAAGCACCTATTGAGGTTCCTTCATCTCCGCTCTCTACTGCTCTTAAAGTTGGAACACTTATACCGGCTTCATCAGAAAGTGATTTCATTGATTTGTTCCTTCTGAGTCTAGCCCTCTTTATGTTAAGTCCTAATTGTTTAAGGATTGCCCCCTGTTTTCTACTTACATTCATAACATTAACAGAAACTATCTTTTCACTTAACACGTATTAAGAGAAAGTATTCTTTCACTTAATATAATACAGGGGGTTCTCAATTAGAATGAATAATCGTAGTGTTCTTCCCTTTTACCAACAATCCATCCGCTACTATTCTTCTGTCCAAATCCTTTTCTAATCCATCTACCATTCTTGCGTAGTGTAAGGGTGCAGATGTTTCCTTCTGGGTTATTGGAGTATTCCCAAGTTTGGCAATCGCTCATGCCATAATTATCTACACGTTGGGCGTGGTCTCTTTGAACAACTATTTCCCTGGGCGAGATTACATCAATTACAGAGTATGCGTGTCGGTCTGACCAACAGCATTCGGTTACACCCATGCCGATTTCTGGGGAATTTGATTTGGATTCTGAATAAAGTTTATTTATAAATGAGCCGGTCATGCTGTTTCTTCCTCTTCTCTTTCAACTTCAAACACTTGCCATTCTCCATCTTGGAATAGATACTTGAATTCAGACCAAGAATCATAACCAAAAGAGGGCTTTGTATATTCATTATAGGAGACATTCCTAGATTTAGTATGTTCTAGGTCTTCGCCTCTGTCTCGATGGTAGAATACACATACATCATTAAGGGGGTTTTCAAAAGAGTGTTGAGTACCTTCGGGGGCATGAATGCTTTCAGCAAGACTGCTTAAGTAGCCCATGGATAAAAGTTCTGCAACAGAGTTTTCTGCAAAGTAGTAATTTTCCAAGATAGGAAGGTGGTGCTCTGGGTAGCCGTCCCAGTGGCAATAGATGTAATCAACAGTTGTGTCGGGCTTTACCATACCGATGAGAGAGCGAGTAGCCATAAGAGAAACCTTTCAAATAGAAGATACTACTATAGAGCTGGATTTGTTTTTTAGTATAGAATTAAAGCTTTGCTGGGGGATTTTCCGAAGATTCAGCCTTCAATTCATCGGGTGGAATTAGAGTAAGTTTGCCCTCTTTAAATGTTACCAGATTAGTATTTGTGTCTATAGCTGTTTGTCGGGCGATCGCTGCGGATCGGCGGAGGGCTTCAATAGCCGCTTCTAACTCAAGCTTGAATTCCTCACGAAGAAAGTCATCAAAGTTCGATCCTAAATGTTTTTCATTCATCTCATACCCTCTTTCTCTGCTGCTCTTCTTGCCTGTAAGATTTTCAATATAAATCTGTTACATGTCTGATGTGTTTTTGCTTCTTTTAAAATGTTACCTGGTTCATCTGTAACAACATAACCGCCCTCTTTTTTATATAAGAATAGTCCATCTGCCATGTAAGATAATTTCATTCTGGTTCTCCCCAACTATCAACATCCCAATCATCAGCAATTAGGTCTTTAGGCTCTAAATCAAGCCCCCAGCACATCAATTCCCTATCTTCTTCCTCATCTTCAGAATTATAGTGATACACAAAGACATTATCATCTTTATCGTAATAAAGGTATTTATCTTCCCAGGCAATTCTTGTAATTGGATTGCCTTCCATCAAAGCGTCAAATACTTCAGTGAATTTCATTTTATTATCTCCTATGCATCATATCCATCTGGCTCAAAGTGTGGCTCCTTATAAAAGAGATTCACTATAAATAAAAAGGGGGTTAAGAATAACCACATTATGTAATTGTCCCAAAGCGATTTAATTTTAATCATTTGATTTTGTACCAGCCCCCTTGATATAATTCTAGAAAAGAGATGTTGTGCCAAAATTCGCAACCTGAAGTTTCACCCATCGATTCTCTAGGGGGCAAAAACACTTTTACTTCTAAGTCACCCTCTTCTGAAATTCTTGCAAATAATAAATCTTTTTTCCAAGACCTTCGTCTAAGTTTGTGACCCCTTTGGAGTAATACAATAATTGTTTCAGCTCTCATAGTATTATAGTTGCCCCCTTTTTATTTAGTATAAAATTAAGCCTTTGCGGGCCTCAAACCCGATTGCTCAATTACTGGACATTCACATTAACTGCTCCACTACCAGTTTGTCTTAGCTTTCTCATTTCTCGAAAATTCTTATAAATGTACATCATGCTAGCTGTAAGCATTGGAATAGCAATGTATGGGAATAGATAAGAAATGATGAAACTTAAGTTACCGGTGATAATCCAATTGATAGTTCCTCCAACAAAGAGCCAACCAAAGAATAAATAATTGGACCCCTTATAAAAAGTTTCTACATACTTCATAGGCAACTTATTAGCTACTAACATTACAAACGCAACTACAGCGATAATCAACTGCGCAATCAACAAACGATACTCGATCGTACCAGGAACAAATGTCATAATTTAAAACCTCACTTGAAGATAAGAATAAAGGGGGCAAACTCGAAATTTAGTATAGAAATAAGGCTTTGCTAGCCTTGAGGCCGAAAATCCACCTCGATTTTCGAAAAACTTAAATTAGCCCCCTTTAATTATACCATACCATTAGGGGACCCTTGTAAGGTTGTAGAATAATGTTAGTAATTAGTAATTAACTAAAAGGAATTTAAAATGGATAAAAAACGTATTTTAGCTTCTCTCAATGAAGTAGCTACATCACTCGAAAATTCAGGGCTCTCAGTTCTCAAGGAGTTGGGCCACGGTAAGGGCGTAGCCGTCGTTGCCACCGATACCGAGGTGACAACCCAGCAAGCAGCGGACTTTCTCAACGTCTCACGCACCTACTTTGTAAAGCTCTTGGAAGAAAGCAAAATCCCCTACCGAACCGTCGGCCCACGGCGGCGCGTTCTGGTGGAAGACCTCCTCGCCTATAAAGCCCATGAGGAAGCAGAGCGTCACCGAGGACTTGATGAGTTGGTCGCGGAAGGCCAGAAGCTCGGAATGTACTAAATGCAAGCGAAGGAGGGTAGGAGCTGTCGAACCGGCCAAGCCACCAATAAACATCAACGCAAAAATACGACCCCAGTGCGGTCGCATAACATCTGAAAACCGAGGACGTAGCGCCTTTGCCTCGCGGCTACGCGCACGACCATCCTCAATAACCCGTTTAGGCGTTCCGGGGTTACCGCAAAACGGTCCATCCAGACGGCCATAAAGGTTATAAATGTCCACGATGATTTTGTGCTTGACACGGACCTC
>JACCED011365579.1_pt1 | contig 10434 bp, 4 predicted proteins | sample 7455021 | NCBI WGS metagenome assembly JACCED01 (sample SAMN15323456, study PRJNA562643) | freshwater metagenome | isolation source: river surface water | place: USA:Blue River Watershed | collected 2017-08-19 | reverse complement strand
GACAGTTGGAAACGGCCGGCACGGCTGGACCCAGCCAAGGAGCCATATCGAGATTCGTGACAATCCAAGGCCGGAAGGCCGCGCCGCCTTCCTGTACAGCCAAAGCTGTCTCGAATCTCGATATGACTCCCTAGGAATCGCCCGGCCGACGCGCGCGCGGCGGTGCAGGCCCACCACCGGCTGTTGCACGTTTCAGCCTGACCCCCTCTGGCTGTCGCCGCTCCTTCCTCGCGCGTTGCCGCGGTCCAAATCCTCGGATCCAACCACCACGAATCACGCGGACATCGCGAACGACTCCTTCAAGGCTTTCTCCCGGCGCCCCCCTGCGGCGTCAGCGGTTGAACGGCCGCTCGCTGATCCAGTGAAACCCGCGGTTGATCAGCAGCAGCTTGCTCTCGTCCGCACGCCTTAGCTCCACGGTGAGGGCCACGCCGTCGAGTTGCCCGGAGAGCACGAGTCGGTCCGGCGCGGGCTGCTGAAACCGGAATGCCTGCCGCGGCGCCTCCGGTAGACCCGCCGGCCGCAGCCACAGCCGGTCCGGATTCGCGCTGAGCCGCCCCTGGAAGCGCAGGCGCCGTTCATCCATCAGGATCACGGTCGTGAAAAGCCGACTTTCAATTAGCACCCGCCGCCAGCGCCGACCGTCCGAAAGCAGCGGCGGCAGTTCCACGCCCTCGCGTGTGAAGCGCTCGACTTCGTAAAGGCCGTAGATCTCGGGGCGCGCGGGGGGAGGCGTGGTCAGCCACTGCCATGTGCGCTCGCCGGCGGAATCCCACACGATGTTGATGACGATGAGGGCTTTGATGACGGAAACGTAGGGCCGAAGTCGCCCCGCGGGCCACGGACGCATGTGTTCGTCGCGCGGCAGTGGCGCGGGGTTGCGGTGCCAAACCAGCAGTTCGACCAGCCTCGGTAGCGCGGGCGCCGCCAATACGATCGAAACCGACAGCATCAGCCCTGAGTACAGTTTCACGGGAATGTCGAAACACAGGTTCATCGCGAACACGTTCGCCATCACGGCGACGAGCAGCAGCGCGCCGAGCGCAGTCGTGCGCCGGAAAAACAGCAGCAGACCGCCCACGAATTCGAGACCGCCGGCAAACGCGCTGTAGGGCCACGACAACCCCATGAATGTCCAAGCGAGCCCCATCGGCGACGACTCGCCGTAGGTTTCGATCAACCGCGCAAGTTGGGGCCCCGACATCTGTAGATGAAGCAGCTTGAGGATGCCGTAGCTGAGCATCGAGGACGCGAGGGTGTAGCGCAGGGCGATTCGAAGGAAGTCGCGGACCCAGCCGTCCGCCCGGCGGCCGTGGTCAAACCCGCTCCAGGCCAACGCCGCCACCGCCGCGAGTCCCAGCATCAGTGCGGCGCCCACCCAGTCGGAAAGTTTGTCGCCACTGCCCCCAGCCGAGAAATCCATCGGCTGGTCCATGCGCAGCACCACACGGCCGAACCACGACACCAGCACGCGCCTCACCGCGTCGTCCGCGCGCGACACCCAGCTGAAGCCGGGCACTTCGCTTAACGCGCCTGTCGCCGCGTAGAGCAGGTAAAACGAGGCGAAGAATCGAAAGGCCACGCGCCGCCCCCAGCCTCCGGGCGCCGGCGGGAATAAGGGCGCAGATTCGACGGACGGCGCGTTCACTGGGTTGGTCGGGGAATACCGGAAGGAAATCCGATCTTCAGCGGGTCGGGTCGGGAGGGGTTAAGCGAAGGGGCGGAGCCAAAACCAAGGATTCCCCTTGGTAACCCACGCCGAAAAAGGACGGTTGGCGGAAGAGCGGCAATACACGACCAAGGAAAATCAGCCGGATTGCAGGTCGCAATGGGCACCGGGAGCGGTTGGCGCGCGAATCTCACGATGAGCTCAGGCAAGGCTCCGGCTTGCAGCGGTCAAGGGTCCAGCCTTTTTCCGCTCACTTTGGCGTGTCTGCTTGAGCGCTGCCCGCCGACAGATTGGTTTGAAAGCCATCGTTGGCCGCAAAGTCCTGGCCGTCCGCTGGTAGAATATCCGATCTCCAGTGGGGTCAGGTCGGGAGAGGGGGGCTGGTGCGTGCTCGGCCGGAAGGCGAGGCCCTGCGTTTTGCTGTGCCCGTGGGCGTAGATACGAGCGAGCCGGCGGTTGGGCCCCGTTCACTCGGGTTCAGTCGCCGCCGGAACCTCCAGCGGCAGCTGGTCCGCTGAAGGTTGCATTTCAGTCCCACGATCGGCGTGACCAGGCCGGCATTCCGTTGGCGTGGGCGCCGAGGAGCCTCAGGCGGTCCATGCTGCGTACCGCTCGCGGCGCATCGCCTCCGGATCGAATCACCCGGCCTCGGCCAAGATCAACCATCAGCGGACTGACCCCGTGGGATTGGCTTCGGTGTTCATCCGTGGTTTTAACCAAACCCACGAGGCAGGATGCCTTGTCCACGTCGGAGAATGCGCGAATGTAGGTCGTGAATTCTCCGCGGCTGCAGCCGCGGCCACATCGGCCGAAGGCACATCGACCGAGCGACCCGTCCTTCTGAATCCCAACTCCTGAATTCCAAATTCTCCCCCCCAGCCCTGCCCTCCGGCGCGACACCGCCCGGTCAGCGCCGGCCGCGGGACGGAGTCTCAGGCGGCGGCACCTCCGTCGGCAGCTGGTCGGCGCAGAGTTCGAGGATCTCGATGGCGCTCAGACCCGACTGCGCGGCACCGTTAGTCGACAGTCGCGGAGCCTCGTCGATCGGACGGATCGAAAGCGGACCCTCGACCCGAGTGGTGGTGATCGGTCCGCCGCCGAAGCGCAGGAGGGAAGAGACGGCCGCCTTCGCGTAGATCGGGTTGCGCGTTTTCCAAAAAGCGTACGCCGCAAGTCGTGGCGTACCTTGGCTTTGCCGGCCCTGTTCGCCGAGGAAACGCCCCTCGGGATCCTCGGCGCCCGTCTGCTGGTCGCGACGCAGTACCTCCGCGGGGGCACTGCCAAGCCGGCAATACTGAAGCCACATCCGCTGCCAGCCCGCATGATCCAGAATCTCGTTCAACTCGAACACGACCTGGGAACCGGCCTGGATCGTCGCGAGGTTGTAGGAACCCACCTCGTCCGAAACCTGGAAGAGTTTCCCCGTCGCGGGGTCGTAACCGAAGACGAGGTTCTTCCCCGACTTCAGCCAGTACGGCATCGCCTGCAGGGACTCGACGCCCGCGAGGATCTTGTCGCGCCAACGCACGTCGCCCGTGCGTTCCCACTCAGTCATCCAATTGCTCACATAGGCGAACCAGTCGGGTCCGGCACGCACTCGCGCCGGGTGACGCTTCTCCGCCTCGGTGATCGGCTGCGCGATCCGCATCGGGTCGAGGGTGAGCGAAGTCTGGTCCGCGTTCGCCACTTCGCGCATGAGATCGCCGATGCGCTCGTCGGTCGTGAGGTAGTAGTATGGTCGCTTCAGGCCGGCCATGCTGATGCGCACTTCCTTCGCGCCGCAGCCCCAGTGCCGGACGTTGTGCCGCGAACCGAGCCCGGCCAGCGACCCGAGATGATAACAATCCACCTCGCTCGTGTGGCGGGTCATCGCCTCCGCCATCCGGAAAAGGTCAGCGCGGCCCGTTCGCAGGAAGCTGAACCACAGCCAGAGGTCGGTCCCGAGCTCGGTGTTATCCCAGGCCATCCCCCCGAGGTCGTAGTTCCACACGTGGCGCTCGCGGTCGTACGAGTGCATCACGTCACCGAAATCCCAGAATCCATACCAGCGGTGCTGCTCGATCTGGCGCTGGTAGAAGGCGAGCGTCGACTCGAGCTGCTCCTCGACCGCGCGGCGGAACGGGGTGCTCCGGTCCGGCAGGCTCCAGATTCCGAGGGCCCGAACCGCGTGCAGGTGCCGAGGTGTCGCCACCAGCAGCGGCAAAGCCGACCCCACCTTGGCCTGCGCGACCGTCTCCTCGCGCGAAGGCACTCCGGCCCCGGGGAGAAGCGTGAGCTCGCTCGTCCGCGCGACTCCCACCGGGGTGCTCAATCCAGGCTGCACGTCCTCATACGCAGCCTCCAGTCCGTGCGCCCGCGTGTCATAGTGCCGCATGTCCATCGCCGGGGCCTCCGGTGACCAGAGCCAGACCCGCAGCGCGGCCTCGCCGCTCGTCGCGCCCGACACCTCGAGCGAACCGGGAAAGGACTGCCAGAAGTTCTTCACGCTCACGCCGAGCCCGCCGCTCACGTCACCCACGAACACCAGCCCGCCGGCGCGGTGACCGGCTCCGCAGGGGATCCACGCGCTCTGCGGATTGGTGCGCTTCACCACCGTGAAACCATCCGCTGAGGCCTGCGTGAGCTTGAAAGCGTCCCACGTGGCCCAGTCCGCCAGCAGACCTTGGCCCTGGGCGGAATACTCCGCCCGGTTCGGCACCCGTTTCCCCTGCAGTTGCGCGGGGTAGACGTTTCCGCCGCCGCCAGGGTGGTTCACCACGCGGCCGCCGCGGCCGACCATCGGCTGCACAGGTTCGGCCCAGAGTCCGCCATCCTCGCCGGCGAAGCGCACATGCCGATTCTGCACCTCCTCCCGCAGCGGCACCGCGAACTCGATGCCCAGGCCGCGCACGAAGTCCCGCTGCTCATCACCGTCGTAAACGATCGTGTGCACCAGCCGCACCGTTTCCCGACCGGCGTAAAGGTAGAGCCGCACCACGAAGGGCAGCCAATCTCGCGAGCCTTCCGCCGCCCGATGCACGCCCTCAACCTTCAACACGGCCCGCACTGGGCCTTCCTGTTCAACCGTCACCCGCGTCGTCCGGCCCAGGAATTTCTCCCGCGGCGGCGCATCCTCGGCCGCCCCATCAGGTCCGCGCTGCAGCACGCACACGAGGCGACCCCGCCGCGCGACCTCGCGGCCGCCCACCGCGAGCGAATCGATGAGGTCACCGCCCCAGTTCGTGAGGCGCAGCCGCAAGACTCCGGTGTCGACCTCTACGCCCGTATCGCTCCTCCGCACGCGCAACGCGTTGCCCGCGTCCGATGCGGCCGCATCCGGAGCGATCGTGAAGGGACCCTTGGCATTCGGGCCGGCCACCGTGGCGAGCCCGACCCACTTGAGCGAGCCGTCCGGCCAATAGGCCAACGGCCAGCTTTGCGAAGGCAGGAGTTCGCCGGCGGCGCCGCGCAACGCGAAGCTGACGCCCGGCTTCACCGCACCGCGCGGCCACGGCACGCCCCAGCTCACCCCGGTCGGCGCGGCGGGTGGCTCGCCGCCCAGCCAGTCCAGCACCACCGGCTCCGCGGCGGCCATGCCGGCGGCAAGGAACGGCATAACGAGGAGGCGCACAAAGCTGGGGATGAGTTTCATGGTGGTAGAATCAGCGCGGAGGGAGCGGAACCACGTCGGCACGATGGAGCCAGACGAAGCACCCCGGCCGCCGGTAGCGCAACGCCGGTCCTGGCGGCGGACTTTCCCGCACGGACAGTCAACGCACCGCCAAGGCTCCGCCCGACGATCGCGCTTAAGCCGAAAGCGGGTGAAATTGCGCCTTCCCCTCCGCGGCGCTCCGCACCTTTAATCGCAGTCCCTTTCCTCCCGCGATGCCCTCGAAGCAGACCTCCGCCCCCACCACTCCCGCTCCCGCCATCCGGAACTTCCGCAAGCTCATGGCCGCCAACCGCGGTGAGATCGCGGTGCGCATCTTCCGCGCCGGCACCGAGCTCAACCTCCGCACCGTCGCCGTCTTCGCGCAGGAGGACCGGCTCTGCATCCACCGCTACAAGGCCGATGAAGCCTATCAGGTCGGCGCCGGCAAGGGACCGGTGGCCGCGTACCTCGACATCGACAGCATCGTCGCGGTCGCGAAGGACAAGGGAGTCGACGCCATCCACCCGGGCTACGGCTTCCTTTCCGAGCACGCCGAGTTCGCCCGCGCTTGCGCCCGCGCCGGCATCACGTTCGTCGGACCGCGCCCGGAACTGCTCGACATGATGGGGGACAAGACCGCGGCGCGCGCCCTGGCGCAACGGATCAACGTGCCCACCCTGCCCGGCACCGAGAACCCCATCACCGACCGCGACGAGGCCCTGCGCACCGCGAAGACCATCGGTTTCCCCCTGATCATCAAGGCGGCCTTTGGCGGCGGCGGCCGCGGCATGCGCGTCGTCCACCGGGCCGCCGACCTCGCCAACCTGCTCGACGAGGCCCAGGCCGAGGCCGGCCGAGCCTTCGGCAACCCCGCCGTCTTCCTCGAGAAATACATCCCGCGCGCCAAGCACATCGAGGTGCAGGTGCTTGGCGACCAGCACGGCAACGTCATCCACCTCCACGAGCGCGACTGCTCCGTCCAGCGCCGCCACCAGAAAGTGGTCGAAGTCGCGCCCTCCTTCGGGTTGCCCGAGAAGGTAGTGAACGAACTCTGCGACGCCGCCGCCCGCATCGCGCGCGAGATCCGTTACGACAACGCCGGCACGGTGGAATTCCTCTACGACCTCGACCGGCATGAATGGTTCTTCATCGAGATGAACCCGCGCATCCAGGTGGAGCATACCGTGACCGAGGTTATCACCGGCCTCGATCTCGTCCGCGCCCAGATCCTCATCGCGCAGGGCCACTCGCTCCACTCGGAGGAGGTCGGCATGCCCCGCCAGGCAGATATCCCGCGCAACGGCTACGCGATCCAATGCCGCATCACGACCGAGGACCCGGAGAACAAGTTCATGCCCGACTACGGGCGCATCATCGCATATCGCTCCCCGGGCGGCTTCGGCGTGCGGCTCGACGGCGGCATGGGCTACGCCGGCGCCGTCATCACCCCGTTCTACGACTCGATGCTCGTGAAGAGCATCACCAGCGGGCAGACCTACGACATCGCCCTGCGCCGCGCGCTGCGCACCCTGAGCGAGTTCCGCATCCGCGGGGTGAAGACCAACATCCCGTTCCTCGAGAACGTCATCGCCCACCCGCAATTCCGCTCGGGGCAGGCCACCACGACGCTGATCGACACGACGCCGGAGTTGTTCGCCTTCAAGCCCCGCCGCGACCGCGCCACCAAGCTCCTCAACTTCCTCGGCAACGTCATCGTCAACGGCAACCCGCACGCGAAGGGCTACCGGCCCGACAAACCGCTCCCCGCGGCTCCCGTGCCCCCGGCTGATCCCCGCGTCGCTCCGGCCCCCGGCACCCGGCAGCTCCTGCTGGAGCTCGGCGCGCGCGGATTCGCCCAGTGGACGGCGCGCCAGAAACGGCTCCTCGTCACCGACACGACTTGGCGCGACGCCCACCAGTCGCTGATGGCCACCCGCGTCCGCGGCTTCGACATGCTCGCCGTGGCCGACTCGCTCGCCCGCCGCTCGCCCAATCTTTATTCCCTCGAAATGTGGGGCGGCGCCACGTTCGACACCGCGATGCGCTTCCTCAACGAGGACCCGTGGGAGCGCCTCCGCCAGCTCCGCGCCCGCGTTCCCAACATCTGCTTCCAGATGCTCTTCCGAGGAGCCAACGCTGTCGGCTACACGAACTACCCCGACAACGTCGTCGCGGGATTCGTGAAGCACGCCGCCGCCAGCGGCATGGATATCTTCCGCGTCTTCGACTCGCTCAACTACCTGCCGAACCTGCGCGTCGCGATGGAGGCCGTGAACGACACCCACGGGGTCTGCGAAGCCGCGATCTGCTACACCGGCGACATCCTCGATGACCGCCGGGACAAATTCTCGCTCAAGTACTACGTGCGCCTCGCCCGGGAGCTGGAGCGGATGGGAGCCCACGTACTCGCGATCAAGGACATGGCCGGCCTCTGCCGCCCCTACGCCGCACAGAAGCTCGTGAAGGCCCTCAAGGAGGCGGTCGATCTGCCGATCCACTTCCACACCCACGACACCAGCGGCATCGCCGCCGCCAGCGTGCTGCGGGCGGCCGACGCCGGCGTCGATGTCGTCGACCTCGCCCTCGCCGCCATGAGCGGCAGCACCTCCCAGCCCAACCTCAATTCCGTCGTCGCGGCCCTGCGCCACACTCCGCGCGATACCCAGCTCGACTTGGAGGCCCTCAACGAGTTCTCCGATTATTGGGAAGTCGTCCGCGACTATTACCGGCCGTTCGACACCGCTCCGCGCAGCGGCTCGGCCGAGGTCTACCTGCACGAGATGCCGGGCGGCCAGTACACCAACCTCAAGGAACAGGCCGCCTCGATGGGCGTCGCCCACCGCTGGCCCGAGATCGCCCGCACCTACGCTGAAGTGAATCAGCTGCTGGGCGACATCGTGAAGGTCACGCCGAGTTCCAAGGTCGTGGGCGACATGGCGCTGTTCCTCTTCAGCCGCGGCATCAAGCCCGCCGACGTCGTCAACCTCGAGCCGGGATCAGTCCCGTTCCCCGAGAGCGTGATCGACATGATGCAGGGCGGCCTCGGCTGGCCCGAAGGCGGCTGGCCGGAAAGCGTCTCCCTCGTCGTCCTCGGCGAGAAGCGCCACCGCGAGGCCCGCGCCAAGTACGAGGCCTCGCGAAAGAAGGGATCCCGCGGCCGCGCGCCCGAACTCGACCTGTCCAAGACGCGCGCCGAGCTCACCGAGAAGCTGCGGCGGCCCGCGAACGACGACGACGTCTACTCGCACCTGATGTACCCGCAGGTCTTCGCCGACTTCGCGAAGCACGCGGCGGCCTACGGCGACGTCTCCGTGCTGCCCACGCCGGCGTTCTTCTACGGACTCCGGCCGGGCGAGGAAATCTCCGTCAGCATCGAGGAGGGCAAGGTCCTGATCATCCGCCTGATCTCGGTCGGCCAGCCCGACAAGGACGGCCGCCGCGCCATCAGCTACGAGCTGAACGGCATCGCCCGCGAGACCTACATCGTCGACAAGTCGATCTCACCGAAGTCCAAGGCCCGGCCCAAGGCCGACCTAGCGGATCCTCGCCAGGTCGCGGCCCCCATCCCGGGTCTGATCGCACAGCTCTCCGTTTCCGTGGGCAGCAAGGTGGCGAAGGGCGACAAGCTCCTCATGATGGAGGCGATGAAGATGCAGAACACGGTTTACGCGCCGGTCGACGGCGTGGTCGCCGAACTGCACGTCGCGCTGGGCGACACGGTCGAGTCGAAGGACCTCCTGCTGGTCGTGAAGCCCGCTTCGTGAGCGCAGGAACCGGGGCGGGCGCTTGAGTTCACCCGCCGGCCGCCCAACGTTCCATTCGGCATGACCCTCGACCGGTCCAGGTTGCACGGCGACTACCCACGGGAAGGAACCCCGGCGATGGTGTGGATGGTCTGCGCGCTTGCCGGAGCCTTCGTCATCCAATTCGCCCTCGAACTCGCCTCGCCGGGCGGGACCGGCGGCTTGGAGACCGCGATGGGACTCTCCGGTCGGGCACTGCAGGAGGGCCGTTGGTGGACGCCCCTCTCATTCTGGCTTCTCCACAGCACCAGCAACCTGTTCCATCTGGGCATCGTGGTGGCGGGGCTTCTGCTGCTCGGCCGAGAACTGGGCCCGCGGCTCGGGGCGAAGACCGTCTTCGTCGTCTTTGCGGCGGGGTTGTTCGCCGGCGCGACATGGTGGCTGGCCGCCAACTGGGGCAACTCCGCGGAACTCATCGGGGCGACGGCCGGTGCGTACGCGCTGCTCGCCCTGGCCGCGGGCGTTCTTCCCGACCGTCGCTTCGATGTGCTGCTGTTTTTCCTCTTTCCCGTTTCGTTCCGACTGCGGCACCTCGCGTGGATCCTGCTCGCCGTCGACGGTCTGGCCTTTGTCCTGAAAGACATCCTGGGGCGCCCCCTGCCCTTTGAGTACGCGGCATCGTCGCACCTCGGTGGAATGGCGGCGGGGTGGATTGCGTGGCGCTTCCTGCGGACCCGTGCAGCGCCCGCACAAGGCCAGTCTTCTCGTCCCGCCACGCCGCCTCCGGAAAACGCGTCGATGGAACGGACCCCCGCCCAGCTGCGCGCCGAAGTGGACCGCGTGCTGGACAAGATCAGCGCCCGCGGGTTGGGTGCCCTCACACCGGATGAACGCCGCACTCTCGACGAGGCCAAGCATCTCCTGAACGGCCGGTGAAACCCGCCGTCGATCGCAACCCACGCCGCGAATCCCTGTCCCAGCTCCCATGATCCTCCGTCCGCACCTAGGCCGCCTTGCGGCCGCACTGCTCTTCCTGTCGGCCGCGAGCGCCTTTGGGGCCGCGAGCGACAGCCGCAAGTTCAGCACCTCCCCCACCCTCGCGGCCGAGGCCAACGCCCTGATCAAGCTCCTCGCCGAGCTCCACTATAACCGCGACGCGGTGAACAACGCCGACTTCGCCCAGGTCATCCCCGACTACATGGGCGAACTCGACGGTCAACGGCTGTTCTTCCTGGCGACGGACCGGCAGCGATTCGAGGCGGAGTTCGGGAAGAACGTGTTCTACAACGCGGCCTTCCTCGGCAACATCAACGCCGCCTACGAGATCTTCTATGTCTACGAGGAACGCGTGCGCACACGGCTCGCCCGGATCCTGGCAGCGCTCGACCAGG
>JACCED012204833.1_pt1 | contig 10435 bp, 13 predicted proteins | sample 7455021 | NCBI WGS metagenome assembly JACCED01 (sample SAMN15323456, study PRJNA562643) | freshwater metagenome | isolation source: river surface water | place: USA:Blue River Watershed | collected 2017-08-19 | reverse complement strand
GAAATATTACAAGTATAGATAATAAATTATTTTTTTTAATTTAAACTTTATTAAATAAATTAATATTATTTTAATAATTTAATTTTTATAAAAATAATTTAATTTTTATAAAAATAACTATATATATTAGAAAATAATTATATATGATTTATAAATACAGGAATATTTACTTTTGGTAATATTTCTTTACTACCGGTTATAAAATTTTCAAAGATCGGTGAAACGGAAAAACCTTCAATATTATTAATATTAAATCGGTTAATCATAGTTGTAACAATAAAAGGTTCTTTAGTATTTATTTTTATAGGTTCAGTAGTAGTATTAACTACTTGATTATTTTCATCTATTTTAACTATTGTTGGTACATCAACAGGAATTTCATATTTTAATGAATTATCATTATTAACTAAATTAATTTTATTTTCTGATATATCATTTGTTTTATTATCAATAAAATTTGTAGGTACAGTATTAATATTACTTGATTCATTTTTACCATATACAGAAATTTGTCCTGATGATAAATCAAGTACAGTACGTGTAGATTGTGAATAAGTTGCATAATTATCATTTGTTTCTGATTTTACTGAATTTATTTTTTGTTTAACATCACATTGTATTGTACCATTTAAACATGTTTGAGATATATTAATATTTGTATCTGTTTTAATATTAGAGCCACTTATATCTGTATTAACGACTGATGAATCAGTTGTAACTTTTTTATTTTCATTTGGTTGTATTGGTAATGAAACAATAGTTGTTGCATTTAATTTTTGCGGGTTTTCATCTAAATTTGTAACAGAAGTTATTACTTTAATATTATTAGAAATATCACTAATATTATTTAATGGTTTAACAGATATATTATCATTTTCAACTTTAGCTTCTAATAATGGTTGTTGTGTTGATGTTGTTATAATATTTTTATTTTCATTATCTATTTTTTGTTGTGTAACAATAGGAACAATTACAACTGAATTATTAGGTGTAATTTCAGGTACAGTAATGGGAACTAATAAAGTAGTATTATATCCCATTTTACAATCACTATCATATTCTAAATCTGCATTTATAGGTATAACAATAGTACTTGTTTTTGATTCTTTAATTAAACCACCAAATGACATATCGCAAAATCCTGCTTGTGGATAATAATAATTATTATAAATTGGATTAACAAAATCATTATTTTTAATATTTTTCATTTTATTTAAATATTCATTTTGTAATTTAATAGTTATATCATCTAATTTTTCAGAATTATTGTATTCAGCATAAATCATTTCTAAATAATATATATATATATTATTTAGAAATTAAATTTTAATAATTTAATTAATTTTAATTAAGTTTTTCAATTGCTTTATTTATTATATCAGCATCAATATCATTTAAATTACACCATGAATCTATATTATTATTAGTAACTATTTCATTACCAACAAAATTATAACAATCTATGCCATCGTTTATTGTTTTTTTATTTTCTTCTATTGCTTCATAATTTTTTATACATTTTTTAGAATTTTTACTTATTAAGTCTTTTAATCTATTTTTAACATTGTTACATATATCACTAACATTATTAGTAAATAATTCAACATCATTATTTTTACTAATATATATTATAACTAACATTATTATAATAAATATTATTAATATATTCATTTTAATATTACATATTTTATTAATTATAATTATACTAATAATTAATAATATTAAATAAAGAATTTCATCGCACATATTAAATATATATATATATTATAAAAAAAATTGATAATTAAAAAACTTAAAATATAATTTTTAATATATATATTAAATAATAAATGAATAAATTAGTTGAATTAACTTATAATGATATAGAAAAAAATGAAGTTATTATTGAAAATTTTGTTAAAATGTTATATAATAGAAATTATTTTATTAATGATAATTTAAAAGATTTAATTAAAAATGCAATAAAAAATTTTAATAATAATGAAACTTTTATTAAAAATTATTATTTAAAAATCATACCTTATAAATTTAATACTATTAAAAAATCAGAAGATATTGAAGAATTTTTAGAAAAATATATTAATGAAAAAAAAATTTTAGTTGTTCCTATTGGTTCTACTAAAGTTGAAAAACAACTTTTAGATTATAATAATACAGAAGTATTTAATGAAGTAGATTTATTAGTTAATATTGTTGATAATAATTTAGTTCCTAAACATATTATATTATCAGATGATGAAGCTAATAATATATTAAAAGAATATAAAATTAATAAAGAAAATTTACCAAGAATTCTTTCTGGTGATAGAATTGCTAAATATTATAATGTTAAACCTGGACAAATTGTTAAAATTATTAGACCTTCAATTACTGCTGGTAATGAAATAGTTTATAGAATATGTGTTAATGGAAAAATACCATAAATTATTTTTTATATTTGTTATTTTATAAATATGGAACCTATTTTTTATATTACAAATTCAGGAATAAAAATTTGTTTAATAAATATGGAACATTTAAATACTATTAATATAACTATACATTTACCTATTGGGGCATCATCAGAAAATAATGATGAAATTGGTATAGCTCATTTTTTAGAACATATGTTATTTATAAAAACTAAAAAATATGATGAAGATTATATTGATGATATTATTGATTATTATGGAGGAAATATAAATGCTGAAACATCATATGATAAAACAATTTATTATATTTATGGTATGGCTAAATATACAAAAGTATTTTTTGATATTTTATATGAAATATATTTTAATTCAATAATAACCGAAGAAAAATTTAATAGAGAAAAAAATATTATTATTCAAGAAATTAATGAAAATTATAATAATGATGATATAGCTATAAAATTTATGTTTAATAATAGATATTATAAAAGTGTTAGTGGAAATATTCAAGATATTAATAAAATTACTTTAGAAAAATTACTTAAATTTAAAAAAAAACATTATAAATTAGATAATACAACTATTATTTTTTTTGGTAAATTAAATATAACTGATATTTTGAATGATATTAAAGAAAAATTCGGTAATTTAAATATTTATACACCTAAATATTTTTCTTTAAATGATAAATTAATTAAATTTAAAAATTGTAATAATCCTATAGTTAAAATTTTAGAACTTAATAAACAAGTAACAATTAATTTATATTTTAAAACAATTAATATTTATAATAAATGGTATTATAAATTTAATATATTAATAAATATATTAAAAATATATTTATATAAAAAATTAAGATATGATAAAGGTTTAATATATCAAATGGATTATGATTTTGTTATAAATAGAAATACAGGATATATTAATATATCTTTTGATTGTTCAAAAAATAATATTATTCAATGTTTAAAAATAATATTTAATTTATTATATAATAAATTAAAAAATAAATTAATTAAACATAAATATATTGAAAAAAGTATTAATATATATCATACAAAATTATTATATTTATCAGAAAAACCTAAATATAAATTATCTTATATTCTTAAATCATTAACTTATAATATTAAAAATTTATCAATTAATGAAATTATTAATATTATTAAAGATACTAATGAAAATGATATAAAAAAAATGAGTAAAGCTTTATTTAATTATTCTAATACATTTATAGTTATAAATTAAATAATATAAATTTATAATCTTAATTGTAATACACTACTTTTACTAAATCTGATTACTGCCATTAATCTGTTCGTCAAATAGTAAAAGTGCTTCTACTCCTGTAATATGTTGTAACTTATTTCTTAACTGCTTAATCTGCATATTAAACACTATTTTAAATTCAGAATTTTCTGGTTCGTTAGGTGGTAAATGTTCTTCAGCTTTATATAATGCAATAAGCGCATGTTTAATACGACAAATAAGTTTAGCTTTATCAGGTTCTTTCCATGCTTTAAAACACTCAAAATATTTAAATAACATCGTTGAAAAATCTTTTGTAAGCTCATATGGTACATCTTGAAAACTATGTCTAGATGATATATGTATTGTCTTACATATATTTTGGAAAGTTGTTAATAATGGTATAGTAGCTTCAATAAGCGTATTTTCTAAAGTACCTATATCCTTAAAAATACGACTTGGATGATAAACAATCATTAAACTAGCAAGAAATATACGAACATTAATATTTTTTAGTGTAAGAGAACCATGATGAAAAATACATAATTGATGAATTCTTTGAAGACAAGCTTTACATGCAGATAATATTGATTTTTTCTTAAAAATACTACTAGTGAATCAAAACTTATAGTTTCTACATGTTCAATTGTAAATTCAATTAAGAATAAATGTTCGATTAAACGATATGTAGTCAAATGTTTAAATTTATTTTTCCATAAACGCTGTAAAAATACAACAGCTTCTTCTTTTTTCATTTTAATATAATATTAATATATATTTTAGAAAGTTATATTTTCAATTTTTTCATAAACAAAAACATTTTATAATTCTTAAAAATTATCATCCCACCATGCTTCAATAAATGATAAATCTTCATCACTAACTTCTGAGTTTACATCTGTAGTTTCTTCTAAATATTTAATAATATTTTCAATTAAATTACATTTACCATAAATATTATTAATATTATTCTTAATATCTTCTGACATATTATTTAATTGTTGAAGTAAATAATATTTTTTTTTATTAATAACATCATCACTATCAGTATCATACATATAATGACAATCATAATTTCTAGATAATCTTAATTTTTTTAAATTATTATTAAATGGATATTTTAGATTAGATTCAAGTTTATCATATGAATTTAAATCTTGTAATGCCATAATAAATTTAGATTTATTAAATATATTTTCTAATTTATTAATTTTAATTTTTAATTCTTTATTTTCTATTTTTAATTCATTAATTTCATTTTCTAGATTAGTAATTTTAATATTTTGTTTTTCTATAATTTGTTTTAATTCTTCATTTTCATTTAATAAAGTTTCATTAACTATTAATATTTTATGATAATTAAATTCAATATGTTTTATTTCATTTAATGATTTCTCTAATAATTGAATTCTATTTTCTATATTATCAAATAAAATATTAATATTTTTATTATAAATATTAAATGTTGTCATTATTAATATCTATATTATTAAATATATTTTTATATATTATCAAATAAAATATTAATATTTTTATTATAAATATTAAATGTTGTCATTATTAATATCTATATTATTACATATATTTTTATATATGTAAATATCAATTTTTTTATAAAATATTAAGGGTATAATTTATAATTATGCATATAGTAGTAATTAATAAAATAATAACTAGATAATCATTTATTAATAAGTATAATTATATATGTTTTAAAATCAAAATAATATATTTAAATATTTATTTGTATATATCATTAGAGATGACTAAATTATATGCGCATAAAGTTGGTTTTACATATGAATATTTTGTATTAAATCAAATTAAAGCTGATTTTGATAATGTATGGCAAAACATTATGATAATATTATAATATTGTCTCCATTAAGATATCTAGCATTTCAAACATTAGAACAATATAAAAAATATTTAGGAACTGAATATTCACCTATATTAATTTCATTAGATGGTAAAAGAAAATTAGAAGATATTAACAATTATATTCACGATAAAAATATTATTAGTTCAACATATGATTCAGTAGATATTTTAATTCAAATAATTGGTAAATTAAAAAATATTTATCTTATTATTGATGAATTTCATAATTTATCTGATAATAATATTAATGATATAAATAATGATATGTATAAAATATTAAATTATAATTGTGATAAAGTTTTTGTATCAGCAACACCATTAAAAGTTTTAATGTAACGGAATAAATGAAATTTATAATTATAATTGGAAAGATGCAATCGCTAATAAATATATATGTGATTTTACAATTTATATTCCAGATAAAAATGAGGATTATCAATTATTTGTAGATTTAATTAGAAAAACATGTAATAATAATTTAAATAATAAAATTATAAAAAAAACATATTTCATGTTAAAAAGTCTTTTATTTAATGGAGATAAAAAATGTATTTCTTATATGACAAAAATAGAATATGCTACTGATATGTGTAATATATTAATTTGGATGAGTAAATTATTAGGAGTAGAAATAGAATATTGGCAAATAGATTGTAATACTAAGAAAACAATAAGACAAAATATAATAAATAATTTTATCAAGTCAACAAAAATAGCAATAATTATAAATGTTCATATATTAGACGAAGGTATAAATATAAAAGAATGTGATTCTGTATTTATAACAAATCCAAGTAAAAATATAATAAATATAATTCAAAGAATGTGTAGAGCAAATAGAATAACTGAAAATAAATCAAATTGTAATATATATTTATGGTATAAAGAAAAAAAGACAAATGAGATTTTAAATTATATAAATGATAATACACAAGATTTTATACAAAATAAAGTATTTATTTATAATACAGAAAATAAAATAATAGAAAAATATATAATAAAAAATAATAATAATAATTTAATTAATAATAATAATAATATTTTATTAAAAGATAAATTAATTGAATTTATAAAAAATAATAATTTACCAATAAACTTTAATTTATTATTAGAAAAAAATACTATTAAATTTGAAAACAATAATATAAATATAATTATTGATAAAAATAATATAATATGGTTTAATGCTAATGAAATTGCATTAACTTTAGGATATAAATATCCTAAAGATGCAATAATAAATAATGTTGATAAAAAAAATAAATTAAAATTAGAACATATAAATATAAATTATAAAATAAATAAACATCCTCATTCTATATATATAAATGAAAGTGGTTTATATTCTTTATTGATAAAATCAAGGAAAAAAATTATAATTAATAAAATTTAGAAAAAAATACTATTAAATTTGAAAACAATGATATAAATATAATTATTGATGAAAATAATATAGTATGGTTTAATGCTAATGAAATTGCATTATCTTTAGGATATAAATATCCTAAAGATGCTATAATAAATAATGTTGATAAAGAAGATAAATTAAAATTAGAACATATAAATATAAATTATAAAATAAATAAACATCCTCATTCTATATATATAAATGAAAGTGGATTATATTCTTTAATAATACAATCAAGATTAAAAAAAGCAAAAAAATTTAAATTATGGATAACAAGAATTGTATTACCTTCAATAAGAAAATTTGGATATTATAAATTAAAAAAAGAACATGAAAGTAGTATTAATGAAATAATGAATAAAATTAAATTTTTAGAAAAACAGAATAATAAATTAAAAAATGAATTAAAAATTGAATTATATCCGAATGGTTCATTAGTATATATAATAGATTATACTGATGAACAAGATAATATATATAGATTAGGAAAAACAGATAATATGAAAAAAAGAAAAAATATTTATAACACACATACAATTTATAAAAAAAATATAATATTAATAAAAGAAGTATTATGTCCATTACAATATGAAACATGTTTAAGATCAATGTTATATAATTATAGAATAAAAAATAAAAAAGATTTTTATGAATGTGATATAAAAATAATAAAAAAAGCATTTAAAAAATGTGATGAAAGTATAAAATGTATGAATCAAACAGGTGGTGATAATTTATTAAATTATGAAATAGAAAAATTAAAAGAAGAAGAAGAAAAACTGAAAATTTTATTAAATAAATATAATAAAATTTTATATAATTAAAAAGTAAATTAAGTGTATAATTGTACTTAGAAACTAATAATATTTAACATTAGTTAAATATTTTTTTAAACATGTATTATCATATAAATTACAAAAAAAATTTAGGAATATTACTTTTTTTAATTTTGTTTCCATATGTAATTTATTTTTATAATTTTTAATGTTATAAATTATAAATCTAAAATTAACATTAGTTAAATATTTTTATATTATTAATTCCACCAATTATTAATTCTATCTAAATCTTTCTTATTTATATTATTTGAATTTATTATAAATGTATATGATTGATAATATTTTATAATTTCATCTATTATATTGTTATTCCAATCATAATCATATTTCATATCTTCTTTATATTCAGTTGATAAACTTTGTAATATTGATAATATTTTTTGCTTTTTTTTATTTTTAACATCAATTGAATCCATATTTTTAATATAATGACTATTTGAGTTTCTAATAGTTTTTATTTTAATTAAATCATTACAATCAGTTAATTTAGTATCTAAACTATCACAATTAATTATATCAGTAATAGCTTCAAATATTTTATTTTTAAATTTATCATCTTCTAATTTATTAATTTTAATTTTTAATTCTTTATTTTCTATTTTCAATTCATTAATTTCTTCTTTTAATTCTTTATTTTCAATTTTTAATTTATTAATTTCATTTTCTAAATTAGTAATTTTAATATTTTGTTTTTCTATAATTTGTTTTAATTCTTCATTTTCATTTAATAAAGTTTCATTAACTATTAATATTTTATGATAATTAAATTCAATATGTTTTATTTCATTTAATAATTTCTCTAAAGATTGAACTCTATTTTCTATATTATCAAATAAATTGTTAATATTTTTATTATAAATATTTAATGTTGTCATTATTAATATCTATATTATTAAATATATTTTTATATATGTAAATATCAATTTTTTTTATAAAACTTATATAATAGGTAAATTTATAATTATACATATAGTAGTAATTAATAAATTTTAATCTTTATAAATAGCAATAAAATAATTATTATTTATATTTCCTCCAATTTGATATTTATTTTTCTCTTTTAAATTTATACTTATATTTGACATATCACCACATTTATTTATAAAATTTTTTATAATATCAATATTTATTTGATAAACTTCTTTATATTTGCGATATTGATATTTTTTCATAAAAATTTTAATACATTTTTCAACTGTATCAATATCATCAGACTGATAAATATATATAGGTTTAATATCATCTTTTTTATCTGTATTATATTTTAATAATCTATTTTTTAAATTTTTTGTTCTTCCAATTTTATATAATGACATATCATCGGCAGTTTGAATAATATAAATTATTCCTTTAGTATGATTAATTTTAGGTTTTTGATTATATTCTAATTTATTAATTTTATCTTTTAATCCTTCAATAATATAATTTTTATATTTATCAATTAATTCTTCTAAACTATAAAAATATTCTCTAACTTCAACAGCTTTTTTTGTGCGACTTTGCATACATAATAATTTAAAACATTTAACAGTTAATAAAATATTTTCTATTGGTGCACCTTTTTTACCATTATTTTTTGTTTTATTTATTATATAATCAACATTTAATTGATAAGAATTTATTAATGTTTCTTTTAAATGATCTTTTCTTGCATTTAACCATTTAGATATATTTTCTAAATATATTATATAATAAAATCATCTTTATTATTTAATTCATATAAACCAAAAAAATCATCTATAAATTTATTAGATATTTTAGAGTATGTTTTTAAAAAATCAATGATATTCATTATATAATATATTTAGATATTTTTATTTTTCCGGATATCCGGGAAAATAAAAAATATTATCTATAAAAATATTTTTTTGAACATGTATTATCATATAAATTACAAAAAAATTTTAGGAATATTACTTTTTTAATTAGAAAATCTTCTAATTTTGTTTCCATATGTAATTTATTTTTATAATTTTTAATATTATAAATTAAAAATCTAAAATTAACATAAAAGATATTATATTTGTAAAATTATTAATTCCACCAATTATTAATTCTATCTAAATCTTTCTTATTTATATTATTTGAATTTATTATAAATGTATATGATTGATAATAATTTATAATTTCATCTATTATATTATTATCCCAATCATAATCATATTTCATATCTTCTTTATATTCAGTTGATAAACTTTGTAATATTGATAATATTTTTTGTTTTTTTTTATTTTTAACATCAATTGAATCCATATTTTTAATATAATGACTATTTGAATTTCTAATAGTTTTAATTTTAATTAAATCATTACAATCAGTTAATTTAGTATCTAAACTATCACAATTAATCATATCAGTAATAGCTTCAAATATTTTATTTTTAAATTTATCATCTTCTAATTTATTAATTTTAATTTTTAATTCTTTATTTTCAATTTTCAATTCTTTAATTTCATTTTCTAAATTAGTAATTTTAATATTTTGTTTTTCTATAATTTGTTTTAATTCTTCATTTTCATTTAATAAAGTTTCATTAATTGCTAATATTTTATGATAATTAAATTCAATATGTTTTATTTCATTTAATAATTTCTCTAAAGATTGAACTCTATTTTCTATATTATCAAATAAATTGTTAATATTTTTAT
>JACCED011357453.1_pt1 | contig 10436 bp, 9 predicted proteins | sample 7455021 | NCBI WGS metagenome assembly JACCED01 (sample SAMN15323456, study PRJNA562643) | freshwater metagenome | isolation source: river surface water | place: USA:Blue River Watershed | collected 2017-08-19 | reverse complement strand
TCAGGAATTCTCTGCTTGCCATAAGACAAAACTACCATATTAATTAGGGTTAATATGTAGATAACCCCCAATTTCTCTTGAAAATACCCGAAAAAATACCACTTTGTTGCATAGATGCAACACTCAATGAATTTCTTCTAAAAATCCACAGAGAAACAACCTCACAGCCCCACAAGCATCTAATAACAGCCATCCAGATGTTGCAGTATGACCAAGTCCCTAGAGTTCTAGGTACGTTTATTTCACATTTTTGGAGATTTACGAATGAAAAAATTATTAATCGCTTCTGCAGCACTAGCAATGGTTGCTGGTTCAGTTCAAGCTCAATCATCAGTAACTATTTCTGGTCGTATTGATCAGTCTGTCGGCGCACATGACGTTGGTACTGCTGGTCAGGGTAATGTTAGTAAAATCAACTCAAACGTATACGCTACAAGCCGTATTACTTTTGCTGGTGTTGAAGATTTAGGCGGCGGTTTGAAAGCTGGTTTCTTCTTGGAGACTGGTTTATCTCCTGATGCTGGTACTGCAGGTAGCACATCTACAACAGGCCAATTCTTTAGCCGTGAATCAAACATGTACGTTAGCGGTGGTTTCGGTGAAATCCGTGTTGGTAAAATCACTGTTGATGCAACAGATTCTGACGTGTTTGTAAATGCTACAACATCTCGCGTTGCTGGTGCTAACCAAGCTTTGGTTGGTAAGCGTATTGGTGGTGTTGCTTCTACAACTGCTACTGGCATTGATTCTATCGGTGATAACCTAGACAACACAGTAGCTTACAAGCTTCCAACATTTGCGGGCGCAACAGTTCAATTATTCCGCTCTGCTGGCGAAAACACATTAGGGTATGACACTGGTGCCGTAGATGGTGCTTCAGTTCGTTACGTTAGTGGCCCATTAAAAGCTACAGCTGCAAAAGTTAGTAAGAAAATTAGTTCAGGTAAATCACATGACCAAACATCATTTGGTTTAGCTTATGACTTCGGTGTGGTTCGCGTTGGTGCAATCCAAGCCGTATCTGATTACACAGAAACAACTGCTAACGATAAGGCTAAAGCTACTGTATACAGCGTAGCTGTTCCAGTTAACGCTAAGGTAACTGTGATTGGTGCTTACCACACGGCTAAGAATGATCTAGGCACAGCTTATGATGGTAAAGCAACAGTTGTTGGTGCAACTTATGACTTCAGCAAGCGTACAGCTGCTTATGTAACATATGCTGCATCTAAGAACGAAGCGTCTGGTAACTACTCTGTTTCTGGTATGACAGGTACTTCAGCTGGTGCAGACGAGAAGTTGACATCTGTTGGTATCAAGCACTTCTTCTAATCTAATGCTGGCCTAGCCAGTTTTAGTTAGATGTCATTGAACCCACTCTTCGGAGTGGGTTTTTTATTTTTAAGGTTTTAACTTTTATATCGTTCTTGTTTAGAATGTCTGAATGAGTATTCAAAAATCTTCTGACTTGGTTCTAATTAGCGAAGTGGGGCCGCGTGATGGTTTGCAATCCGTCAAATCTATTATGTCAACCGAGAATAAATACCTTTGGTTGAAAACTTTATATGAAGCAGGTTTAAAAGAGGTTGAAGTTTGTTCTTTTGTTCCACCCAGTGTATTGCCTCAAATGGCAGATGCTTCTGAGGTTGTCAATTATTCAAAAGCATTGAATAAGGGGACTGTTCTGGCGTTAACCCCTAATTTAAAAGGGGCCCAATTGGCAATCCAAGCAGGAGTTGATAAGTTGACCGTCCCTGTTTCTGCAAGTGAAGCTCACTCAATAGCTAATGTCAAAAAAACATGCCAAGAAATGATTTCTGAGCTTAAGAAAATAGTTGAATATAAAAATCAAATATCACCAGATGTCCTTATTGAGGTAGGAATTTCTACTGCATTTGGTTGTACCCTGCAAGGGAGTGTCAGTGAAGCAGATGTGATTTCATTGGCTTTTGAGTTAGCGAATATTGGGGTTGATGAAATTGGTTTATCTGATACTGCTGGTTATGCTAACCCTGCGCAGGTCAAAAGCCTATTTAAGCTATTAAAACAAGAAATCGGAGATAAAGCGGGAGCTGCTCATATGCACAATACAAGAGGCCTAGGGCTTGCCAACTGTTTAGCAGCATTTGAGGTGGGAGTTACAACATTTGATTCATCACAAGGCGGTCTAGGAGGATGTCCCTATGCGCCAGGAGCTTCAGGGAATGTCGTGACAGAAGACTTGGTTTTTATGTTTGAAGCCATGGGTGTTAAAACTGGAATCAATTTTGATCAGCTATTAAAAGCCCGAGAAATTCTTCAGGCGGCACTCCCTAGCGAAACAATTTATGGTATGACCCCTCCAGCGGGATTGCCTAAAGGTTTTATTTTTAATGATTAAAAAATCATTACCCTATGAGGGCATTCGGGTCATTGAATTTAGTCATATGGTTATGGGACCAAGTTGCGGCATGATTCTTGCCGATCTTGGTGCTGAAGTTATTAAAATTGAACCTATTGAAGGTGATAGAACTCGAGATCTCTTAGGTTCGGGTGCTGGATTTTTTTCAATGTTTAATCGCAATAAAAAAAGTTTTGCGGTTAATTTAAAGACAAAAGAAGGCTGTGCATTGGTGGAGAAATTAATTGCTAGCGCAGATGTTGTCAGTGAAAATTTTCGATCAGGTGTCATGGCCCAATATGGTTTTGACTACGCCTCGCTTCATAAAAAATATCCAAGAATTATTTACGTCTCACATAAAGGCTTTCTTCCAGGCCCGTATGATCATCGAACTGCTCTAGATGAAGTTGTTCAAATGATGGGTGGTTTAGCTTATATGACAGGGCCTGAAGGGCAACCTCTAAGAGCGGGTAGTTCAGTCAATGACATCATGGGCGGTATATTTGGTGCAATAGGCGTCATGGCCGCTATAAAAGAGCGTGATCAAACAGGGGTAGGCCAAGAGGTTCAGTCTGCTTTATTTGAAAACAATGTATTTTTGGTAGGCCAACACATGATGCAATATGCAAGTACTGGCGTACCTGCATCACCCATGCCAAGTCGTATTTCGGCTTGGGGAATCTACGATGTATTTAAGGTAAAAAATAACGAACAGATATTTTTAGCTGTGGTTTCTGATAGTCAATGGGATACATTTTGTGATGCGTTTGGCTTGACTCAGTTAAAGTCAGATGATCGTTTAAAAACTAATAACCTAAGAGTTCAAAATAGAACGTTATTGTTACCAATCTTGAGAGACATGCTGCTGACAATGGACATTAAAATTGTTGCGGAGATTTTTGAAAAAAATGGTTTGCCTTATGCGCCAATAACTAAGCCGCAAGATCTATTTGATGACCCGCACTTAGCTGCAACAAATGGTTTAGCAGATTTGGTGATGTCTTCAGGGCCAAGGGCAGGCGAAAAGACTAAAACACCACTTTTACCAATTACTTTAGATGGTAATCGTTTATCTATTAGATTAAGTCCTCCTAAACTAGGTGAGCATACTCAGCAATTAGCTCAAGAGATTGGTTATTCTGAAGAAGAATATAAAGACTTAATTGCTAAAAAAATCGTCAAATAAAAAGCCCTAAGATTAGGGCTTTTTATTGAGAAAGAAATTTGACGTTTAATCCATCGTAATCTTTGCTTTTGAAATAACCGATCCCCAACGCGTTTGTTCTGATTTGATGAATCTTGAAAATTCTTCAGGGGTATTTCCAACCAAGGTGGCGCCATCTTCTACCATGCGCTTGGTTCCTTCTTTAGACTTAAGAGCTATGGTGATTTCTTTATGAAGTTTATTAATAACATCTTTTGGGGTGCCTGCTGGAGCCATCACACCATACCATTGTGAAGTTTCAAAACCTTTGTAACCACTCTCAGCGATTGTTGGAACATGAGGCAGTGACGGGGCTCTCGTAGCTGATCCAACTGCCAGGGGAATCAGGGTGCCACCTTTGATTTGACCAATGAGTGATGGTAGTCCATTGAAAGTTGCTTGAGTTAAGCCACCAATCAAATCGGTGAGCATCGGACCAGAGCCTTTATAAGGAACATGCATTAAATCAATGCCCGCTTCTGATGCGAAGTATTCCATGGCTAAGTGACCTGCGCTACCATTACCAGCCGAACCGTAATTAATTTTATTGGGGCTTTTCTTGGCTTGATTGACTAAGTCAGCAAGACTTTTTATGCCACTTGATTTACCAACTGCAATGACGTTTGGAACTTTTGCAACCAATGTAACTGGGACAAAATCTTTATTGGGATCGTAGGGCAATCTGGAGCCAAACAAGGCTGGATTGGCTGCTAATGTTCCTACATGCCCCAAAATAATCGTGTAACCATCCGGGGCAGCTCTTTTAACTTCTTCCATCGCAATATTGCCTGCTGCCCCGGGCTTATTTTCAACATAGACCGATTGCCCCATTTGAGAGCTAAGGCTAATTGCAATTGATCTGGCAATAATCTCTGAAGTTCCTCCCGTTGCAAAAGGAACCACAAATCTAATTGATTTCTCTGGATATGCAGCGTATGCATTGGCAGTCGTTAAAAAAATAACGGTGGTTAAAATTTTTTTAAACATATTTTGTTTCTAAATGCTTAGTAAATTATCTAATGGCCTTGCCAACACGTTTAATTTTGGCAAGCTTAATTAGAGGGGGAATGACTAATAAAGCTACTGAAATCAACATGATTGATCCAGAGATTGGTCTTGTGAAAAATGTGCTCCATTCTCCTTGGCTAATTGTCATCGCTTGACGCATTGATTGTTCAGCCATCGGCCCCAGAATTAATCCAATAATCATGGGAGCTGCAGGAAAATCAAAACGACGCATGATAAAACCCAATAAACCAAAAAAGAATAAAAGGGCAACATCAAATGATGAATTGCTTGATCCATAAACGCCGGCAGCAGAAATAACGATGATTCCTGCATATAACCATGGCGGAGGAATTTTAAGTAATTTGACCCAAAGTCCAACCAGGGGTAGGTTGAGAATCAACAGGATAACGTTACCAATATATAGGCTAGCAATTAAGGTCCAAACCAAACCACTTTGCTGAGTAAATAATTGTGGACCCACTTGAATGCCATACGACTCAAATGCCGACAAGATGATCGCAGCTGTCGCAGATGTAGGAATGCCTAAAGTTAATAATGGCATTAAGACTCCAGCTGCAGAAGCGTTATTTGCGGCTTCCGGGCCAGCAACACCCTCAATGGCTCCATGACCAAATTCTTCCGGATTTTTTGAAAGTTTCTTTTCGGTGTAATAAGAAAGCAGAGTTGGTAATTCTGCTCCACCAGCTGGCATTGCTCCTACAGGGAACCCAAAGAAGGCACCTCTAATCCACGGTTTCCATGATCGTTTCCAGTCTTCTTTACTTAACCAAAGACTTCCTGAAACTTTTAGAACTTCGGAGTTCTTATTTTCTTTTCCTTGCCAAGCGAGGTATAAAGCTTCCCCCACAGCAAAAAGTCCAACTGCTGCAATGGTTACTTCAATGCCATCTAAAAGCTCGGGTTGGCCAAAAGTAAATCTTGCTTGCCCTGTTTGTAAATCAATACCCACCAACCCAAACAATAGGCCCGCAAATAAGCTAATGAGACCTCTCAATGCAGAGTTACCTAATACGGCAGACACCATGATTAAAGCAAGAACCATTAAGCTAAAGTACTCAGCTGGACCAAATGCAAGAGCTAGGTCAACAACCATTGGTGCAAAAAAGGTCAGCGCAATCGTTCCAATAGTTCCGGCAATAAAGCTTCCAATGGCAGCGGTCGCTAAAGCAGGTCCAGCGCGACCTTTTCTGGCCATTTTGTTTCCTTCTAATGAGGTAACAATTGTGGCGGATTCACCAGGGGTATTTAATAAAATCGAAGTTGTTGATCCGCCGTACATAGCGCCGTAATAAATACCAGCAAACAAAACAAACATCGCAGTTGCTGGCACTTTAAATGTTAAAGGAAGCAGCAATGCAATGGTCAATGCTGGCCCAATACCTGGTAGAACTCCAATGAGAGTTCCAACCAAGCAACCAATGAAGCCATACATTAATGTCAGCGGTTGCAATGCAACTGCAAAACCTTGCATCAAAGAGTCAAAAGAGCCCATAATTTTTATTTAAAAAGGTAAACGAACAAGAGGCCCTAAATCAACCCCCAGTAAAGCTGAGAATAGCCCCCAAAAAGCGAGCGAAATAGATGAACAAATAACAACAGTTTTTATTTTGAGTGGGGCATCAAAAGATTTAGCAATGCCAATCCCGCAAATTGAAGCTGGAATTAAAAAACCTAATGGTTTTATTAAAACTATAAATACCATGCCTGCCATTAAAAAATAAAAAACTCGATGATTACCTCCTTCAAGAGGAATGCCATCGTCACTTTCAATACAGTCAGGATTTTTGTTCTTAAAGGAGAGTATTAGATAGATAAGTCCGAGTATGGTTAAGGCAGCAATGACCACTGAGGGGGCCAAGATTGGCCCAACCTCAGAGTACATTGTTGACTCAGGAATGATTGTTGTTTGCCATATGCCAATCCCACATAAGGCTAACAATAAACCGGAGACAATTTTGCTGTTCATGCTAGACCAAGATCTTTCAAGACGGCCTCAGTATCGGCAATACTTTGTTTGATTTGTTCGTCAAACGCTGCGCCTGCTGTAAATACATCAGTCCATTTTCTCTTAGTGAGAGTTTCTTTCCAGCCTTTAGAGTCATGAATCTTGGTGACTAAATCAACTAAAGCGGCTTTTTGTTGCGCATTGATGCCAGGCGCAGCAAAAACACCGCGCCAGTTAGCAGCTGTGACATTGACACCTAATTCTTTTAGAGTGGGGACATCAATACCTGGAATACGTTTGTTTCCTGAAACAGCAATAGCACGCATGCGACCTGCTTTAATTTGCTCTTCAAATTCTGAATAGCCTGAAATTCCCGCAGTGACTTGACCACCCAAAATCGCAGCATTAGCTGGGCCACCGCCTGCAAAGGCTACATAAGCAGCATCTCTTGGGTTTTTACCCAAAGCTTTAATAATTAAGCCCAATAATTGATGATCTGTACCTCCTGCGCTACCACCTGCAACTGAAACAGCTTTCGGATTTGCTTTAAATGCGGCTTCTAAATCTTTCCAGTTTTTAATTTTTCCGTCGGCTGGAACAGCAATAACACCCGCTTCTTCAGTCAATTTTGCAATGGGAGTGACATCTTTCATGGTCACAGGGCTTTTATTCGTGATGGCAGCACCTACCATCACAGAGCCACCAATCATTAATGAGTTACCTTGGCCTTTACGTTGATTGACGAAACGTGGCAATCCAACCATACCACCAGCACCACCTACGTTTTCAAACTGAAATGCTCCAACTAGACCGGCTTCTTTAGCTGCCGCTTCAATAGCGCGACCAGTTCCATCCCAGCCGCCACCAGGCGCCGCTGGAATAAACATATTAATTGAGTCAAAAAGAGGCTTTGCTTGCGCAAAAGCATTCAATGGCAACAAGCTACTAGCACCTAAAGCAGTGCTATATGATAGAAAATCTCTACGTGATAGTTTCATTTTTTACTCCAACATATATATAAGTGGTTAAATTGCAAAATAACTAACGCCATACAGCTATGACAACCAAATCATCACTTAAACCACTGTCAATTAGCTGTCAAAATGACTAAGGTTTTACCCTAATGAAAGTTCTTTTAGTCGAAGACACACAAGAATTAGCCCTATGGCTTGGTTCTGCTCTCAGAAAAATGGGGCTTGATGTTACTTTAGCCATGGATGGTCAAGAGGCAGCGAATCTTCTCTTTAGCCATGAATTCAAATTGATTATTTTGGATTTAAATTTACCCAAACGTGATGGTCTTTCCATCTTGCAAGAGATTAGATCCCGTAAAGACTTTGTACCAGTTTTAATTTTGACTGCAAGAGCTGATGTTAGTGATCGTGTTAAAGGTTTAAATGCGGGTGCTGATGATTATTTACCAAAACCTTTTGATTTAGAGGAGTTTGATGCAAGGGTTCATGCTCTTTTAAGAAGAGCGCCACAAATAGTTTCTGAAATTGAATCATACGGTAATCTTAGTTATGAGAAATCAACCCAAAGTTTTTTTAATAAAAGCGAATTAATTAGCTTAACTCCCCGAGAGGGAGCGTTATTACGATTGTTATTTGAGCGAAAAAATAGAGTGGTAGCTAAAGATTTTTTACATGAGCAAATATTTCAGTATGAGAATGCAGCGCCGGATGCGGTTGAAGTTTTAATTTATAGAATTAGAAAAAAAATTAATTCAGACCTTAAATGTGAAGTCACAACAGTAAGAGGAATTGGTTACATGCTGAGGATTGATGCATGATTTTTAGAATCAAGTCTCTCAAGCAGGCGCTTTTTATTTGGTTGGTGCTACCACTGGTTTTATTAATCATCATCAATGCTATTTTTTCCTATAGGAATACTGTAGACGCAGCCAATAGCGCCTATGATCGTTCCTTGTATATTGCTGCAAGAACTATTGCAGAAGAGTCAAAGTTAGAAGGTGGACGCTTAAAAATTGAGGTGCCAGAGTCCGCCACATATTTATTTGAAAGCAATATTGGCTCAAGATTTTTTTATCAAATTATTGACTCAAATAATCAAACTTTGGTTGGTAATGCAATACTTCCTAGCCCATCCCAAATCTCAGACGATTCTGTTAATTACTTTTCATTGGTTAGTTTTTATGATGAAAATCTCAATGGCTTACCAATTCGCCTAGCAATTTTGAAGCACTCATTGGTTGAGTCAGTGGATGTCAATCAAAAATCAAGTACTAAAGGGCTAATTACCATTAAGGTTGCCGAGACTCTAGAAGCAAGAAATATATTAATTTCACATATGCTCAGAGAGCTTCTGGTAGGTCAAACAATTTTGCTAATTGCTTTAACTGGCTTGATATGGCTTGTAATTAATAAAAGTCTCAAACCGATTAATCATTTGAGTGGTTATTTGGCGAGTCGTGATGAGGCAAATTTAAGTACCATAGAGACTAAATTTTTACCAAAAGAACTAGTGCCTTTCATTGAAAGCTTAAACATTTATTTGTCTAGATTAGCCAATCTGCTTAGATTGAGGAAAATTTTTATAGGTAATGCTGCACATCAATTGAGAACTCCTTGGGCAATTGTAAAAACTCAAGTTGGGTTAGCTAAAAAAGAACCGATGGGCAAGGAGCTTGCAAACATCATTGAGGGGCTGTCAAAAACCGCAGATAACTCAGTTAGATTGACAGAGCAGCTTCTTTCTATGACAAAAGCTGAACATGGATACGATATTGATTTAACAAAAAATATTGATTTAATTGCCCTGTCAAAACAGTTAATCACTGATTACTATCCTCGAGCACAAAAATTGGGGATAGATTTGGGCTTGGATTTACAGGCCAATACATTAGTTGTCAAAGGTTCCGAAATTTTATTGTCGGAATGCGTTGGTAACATAATTGATAACGCCATTCGATATTGTCCAGCTGGTACTCAGGTCACCATCAAAATTGATCATGATTCATTAAGCGTTATTGATAACGGCTATGGCATTCCACTTCAATACCAAGATAAAGTCTTTAAACGGTTTTTTAGGGGTGATAGCAAAGAGCCAGGAAGTGGATTGGGCTTGTCGATAGTCAAAGAAATTGTTTTTCAACATAATTTAAGGCTAAGCCTAGAAAGCCCCTACACACTGGATGGTGAAAATTACCAATCAGGTACAAAAATTACCCTATTTATTTAAATTTAGAGCACATAATTAGTGCATACCCATCTACTCTTATTTCTCAATATCTGCTAAAAACTACAAATCCGGCTTTTTGCCTGATTGGGTCTGTTTTCAGTTCGTTTTAATAACAATGAAGGAGCAGTAATGAAAAAGAATCTATTAGTTGCAGCATTATTGGGTTTGGGCGTCATTGCATCAGCCCAAGCTGATACATTAGCCAAAATCAAATCATCTGGTGCAGTCACCATGGGTGTACGTGAGTCATCAGGCGCACTGTCATATACAGTGGGTGACGGCAAATATGCTGGTTACCATGTTGAGATTTGTCAGCGCGTTCTAGCTGATGTTCAAAAAGAGTTGAAGTTAAATAAGTTAGATATTAAGTATCAAGCAGTCACCTCACAAAACCGCTTGCCTTTAGTAGCTAACGGTACAGTAGATATTGAGTGTGGTTCAACAACCAATAACGCGACTCGTCAAAAAGATGTTGCATTTGCTGTGACAACATATGTTGAGGAAGTTCGTATTGCTGTTAAAGCAAATTCAGGTATCACATCATTGACCCAATTGGCTGGTAAAAAAGTGGCCACAACAACAGGAACAACATCAGTTCAATTGTTGCGTAAGCACGAGCGCGCTACAGGTGTGAACTTTGATGAAGTATTTGGTAAAGATCATGCTGATAGCTTCTT
>JACCED010398665.1_pt1 | contig 10438 bp, 11 predicted proteins | sample 7455021 | NCBI WGS metagenome assembly JACCED01 (sample SAMN15323456, study PRJNA562643) | freshwater metagenome | isolation source: river surface water | place: USA:Blue River Watershed | collected 2017-08-19 | reverse complement strand
TTGGGCATGCGGGTCATGCCGCCGACAAGAACGACCTCGTTGATCTCACCAGCCGACAGGCCAGCATCCTTCAGCGCCTTGCGGCAAGGCTCGATCGTCTTCTGGATGAGGTCATCGACCAGCGCTTCGAATTTCGCGCGGGTGAGCTTCATCGTCAGATGTTTCGGGCCGCTCGCATCAGCGGTGATGTAAGGCAGGTTGATTTCGGTCTGTGTGGCAGACGACAATTCGATCTTTGCTTTTTCAGCCGCTTCCTTGAGGCGCTGCAGGGCGAGCTTGTCCTTTTTAAGGTCGATGCCCTGCTCTTTCTTGAACTCGTCGGCCAAATATTCGACGAGACGCATATCGAAGTCTTCACCACCGAGGAAGGTATCGCCATTGGTGGATTTCACTTCAAAGACGCCATCGCCAATCTCAAGGATCGACACGTCGAACGTACCGCCACCAAGGTCATAGACCGCGATGGTGCCAGAGCCTTTCTTGTCGAGACCGTAAGCGAGCGCTGCCGCCGTGGGCTCATTGATGATGCGCAAAACTTCGAGGCCCGCAATCTTGCCGGCATCCTTGGTTGCCTGACGCTGTGCGTCGTTGAAGTAAGCGGGGACGGTGATGACGGCCTGCGTCACGGTCTGGCCGAGATAGGCCTCCGCCGTCTCCTTCATCTTCTGCAATGTGAAGGCGGAGATTTGCGAGGGCGAATATTGCTTGCCGTCTGCCGTCACCCAAGCATCGCCATTGCCGCCCTTGACGATCTTGTAGGGGACCAGCTCCATGTCCTTCTGGGTCATGGGGTCTGCAAAGGTGCGGCCGATCAGGCGCTTGATGGCGAAGAAGGTGCGCTCCGGATTGGTCACCGCCTGACGCTTGGCCGGTTGGCCAACAAGGCGCTCCCCATCATCCGTGAAGGCGACGATTGAAGGCGTCGTGCGCGCGCCTTCGGCATTTTCAATAACCTTGGGCGACGACCCTTCCATAACGGCCACGCAGGAATTCGTCGTGCCGAGGTCGATACCGATTACTTTAGCCATGATACTCATCCTTTCATTCGCAGAACCCCGGACCCCGAAGCGATCCGGTCTCTGGAAAACCCGCGGTTGTGACCGTCAGGTGATCCGGTCCCCGATGGTGCTGAGATTGGTATTCGCACCGCTAACTGCAAGGGTCTTGCGATATGTGGAGGCTATATAGGAGGCGCATTTTTTAGGCGCAACCGAGCTGGGCGGAGTTGGGCCTTGTTACTGCCCCATCGCCTGTTTTGCCGCACGCGCCAGAAAACCGGAACGGGTCAGTCCCTGCTGCTCTGCATGCCGGTCAATCGCCCCTAAAACGTCTTCCGGCAGCGAAATATTCACCCGCACGATCTTGGCAGGCATGACCGGCGCAACCATCAACACGGCGGTAGCATCCCGGTTTTGCGGATCGGCCATAACGGTCTCCAGACTGGAGGCGGCTGGCACTGGCTCCCCGTCCTCCACCATGCCCCGGATGTGCAGGCCCAAAGCCTCCTGCCCCATCTCTACGGCCTCGTCGAGCGTGGCCCCCGCCGTGATGCAACCGGGGAAGTCGGGAAAGGAAACCCCGTAATCTGAACCGGGCTCCCGGTGAATCAAAGCGACATAGGACTTCACGGGTTCACCTCAACTTCAGGCCGGACTGCTTCTCAATGCTCCGTAGCGTTCCAAGCGGAATATCTCTCTTGGGATGCGGCACGGTCACCCGGCCGGGGCGCATGGGGTGCTTGAACTGAATGTGGCTCCCGGCTTGGGCAACCTCCCGCCAGCCTGCTGCCAAAAGCGCTCGAATAACATCTCGGCTCGTCATGAGCATCCAACGAACAAAAAATCGTGTGTATTTATACATACGATTTGACCTTGCGCAACAAAAAACCCGCCCCTCTCGGGGCGGGCTCATGGGGATTTTCAATCCGGGGGAAATCAGGCCCGGTTGACGGTCAAACCGAGCTTTGGCGGCTTGTTCAGGGTCTGGAAAATCACGCAATAGCGCTCGGTCAGCTTGATGAGCGAGTCGATCTTGTCCTGCGGGGCATCGGTGTCGAGATCGAAGCTCAGGCGAATTTCGCGGAAGCCGACGGGGGCCTCCTTGTCCACGCCCAAAGTACCGCGGAAATCGAGATCGCCCTCCGCACGTACCGTGCCCGACTTCAGCGGAATCTCAAGTGCCGTCGCCACCGCCTTGAGGGTGACGCCAGCACAAGCCACCAGCGCCTCCAAAAGCATATCGCCCGAGCACAATTCTGCCCCAGAACCGCCCGTCGCCGGATGCAGCCCGGCCACGGCCAGCGCCCGCCCCGTCTCAACCTTGCAGGCGATCTTGGACTCGTCCAGCGTCCCATGCGCCTTCAGCGTGATGACGGCGGCGTTGGGATCGGTCTTGTACTTGTCCTTGTAGGGCGCCTGCATGGCGCGAAGGGCGGCGGAATCCATCTGGCTTACTCCTGTTTGGCAGCCCTCAAGGGACGATCAGGTCCTTGGCGCGCTGCACGACCTCTTTCGGGGCCGCATAGATCGCGTCCACCGTCTCCTGGACCTTTTCGCCGGGAAGCGGGGCAATATCAAGATTGACCTGCTTGGCGTCGTCCAAAAATGCCTTGTCCTGCAGCGTTGCCATGAAGGCCTTGCGCAGAAGGGCGACCTGCTCTGCCGGCACGCCGGGCGGAGCAACATAGGGACGGCCAAAGACCTGCTGGCTGACGATCAACTCAAGCGGCTTGCGGTCGCTTTCGCGCAGCAGGAAATTCCACATCATCGGCACACCGAGTGCCTGAAGTTCATGCTCAGGCTGCAAGCCATTCTGCACAAGGATATTGATTGTCTTGTCGCGCAGCCATTGCGGCTTTTGCGACTTCAGGCTCGTCCAGTCGAGACCGCACAGGCCGTCCACTTCACCACGCTCCATGGCAAGCAGAATGTCTGCCGTACCCTTATAGCCGTTGATGACTTCGAACTGGGCACCCAAAGCATGTTTATTGAAGGCCGCATAATCGCGTGTTGAACCACCCGCCGCACTGGCGCCCATCAGCACTTTCTGATTACGCGCATCCAGCATGGTCTTTACCTTTGAGCGCGGCCCGGTGATGCAAACGCGCGTGCCACTGTCGGCGGTGGCAAGATAGTTGAACTTGGTCGGGTCAAAGAGATTGGCCGAGCGTTCTTCAAACATCGGCGCCATGATGATGCCGGGGAAGATCGCGCCAATCGTCGTGCCATCTTTCGGAGCAAGGCGGAACAGATTGGCTGCCGCCGTGCCGCTGCCTGCGCCGGGCATGTTGCGCGGAACCATGGTGGGGCTGCCGGGAAGGTGGCGGGGCAAATGTTTGGAAATGGTGCGCGCATAGATATCGTAGCCGCCACCAGCATCACTGCCGATGATGAAGTCGATCTTCTTGCCAGCATAAAAGTCCGAGGCCTGTGCGGTCGCGCTGAGCGCAAGACAGGTGACGCCAATCAGCGTCAGGCTCTTGATGGACATATTCCCTCTCCTCCAACTGTTTGCGGCGGCTATAGGGGAGACCCTGATCTCACGCAAGTTTCGATCTCGTGATCCGCAGGAGAAAATCCTCCAGATCATCCGTGACGAAATCGACATGATCGGGGATCTCGCGGGGCTGTTCCCAGGTCTCACGATGATCATGCTGACCCTTTTTGGGCACAACCAGTGCTGTCACCATACCACGGGCATGAGGGACTCGTAGATTATGCACGATGTCCTCAAACATGGCCGCTCGCGCTGGCTCCACATCATGTTTATCGAAGAAGCGCTGATAGGTCTCCTGCGCCGGCTTCGGCAAAAGATCAGCTGCCATGATATCAAAAATATCCTCAAACAATCCGCTGAGGCCGAGTTGCTCGGAGGTGCGCAGCGCATGTTCGCGCGAGCCATTGGTGAGGATGAGCTTGCGACCTGGCAAGGCAGCAATCGCTCGCGCAAGTCCCTCATTCGGCGCAAGGCTTGAGCGGTCAATGTCGTGCACAAAGCTAAGAAACTGCTCTGGGCTGATCTTGAATTCTTCCATCAGACCATTGAGCGTCGTGCCGTGCTGCTTGTAGTAGAATTTCTGCAAGGCACGGGCGGAGATCGCATCAATGCCAAAGAGCTGGCACATGAATAGCGTGATGCGCATATCAATCTTCGGCCAAAGATCGCTGTCAGCTGGATAGAGTGTGTTGTCGAGATCGAACACCCATGTATCGACATGGGCAAAGCGCTCTGCCAAATGAATGTCTGGTTCCACAGACCTGAGCTTGGCTGCCGTTCCCGCATCGGGCGCGGTGACATCAATCAGATGGTCGGTTTCGTCAGACAGATTGCGGGTCAAAGGCGCTCCTGCTCAGCCGGGACACAGAAGCTAGGCACAATCGTGCATCTTCCAAGTCCCGGCCTTGAAATAATCATCGCGTGATGAGTGTGCCAGCACCACCATCTGTCAGTAACTCGATGAGCACGGCATGTGGTGCCTGACCGTCAAGAATGACGACCCCCTCCACACCCTGCTCAATCGCATAGATGCAGGTCTCCACTTTGGGGATCATCCCGCCGGTGATCGTGCCATCCGCGATCAAGGCCCGGATTTGCGCGACGGAGAGTTCCTTGATCAGCTGCTTGTTCTTGTCGAGCACGCCCGGCACATCTGTCAGGAACAACAGACGCTTCGCCTTCAAGGCCCCTGCAATGGCGCCGGCGAAAGTATCGGCATTCACATTATAGGTCTCGCCGTCCGCGCCCTGACACACAGGCGCAAGCACCGGGATCAGCTCGCGGCCGAGCACCTGCTGCAATACCGTCGTATCAACCTTGGCCGGATCACCCACGAAACCAAGATCAAGCTCCACATCGCTATTGGAGGCTGGATCATGAACGCGCGTCACCTTGGTTGCGGTGACCATATTGCCATCCTTGCCGCAAAGGCCGATGGCACGCCCACCTTCTGCATTGATGAAGCCGACGATCTGCTTGTTGATCGAACCGGCGAGCACCATCTCGACGATCTCGACAGTTGCCTTGTCCGTGATGCGCAGGCCTGCCGCGAATTCAGATTTGATGCCGAGCTTCTTCAGCATGGCCCCGATCTGCGGCCCGCCTCCATGCACGACGACCGGATTGACGCCCGACTGTTCGAGCAAAACCATGTCGCGTGCAAAGCTGCGCGCCACATGCTCATTGCCCATGGCGTGCCCGCCATATTTCACCACAACAATGGCATCGTCATAGCGCAGCATATGCGGCAACGCCTGCATGAGGATCTCGGCCTGATGCTGGGGGCTGCTCTTGGAAACGTCGGTCATCGTCACCATCCCGGCAAAAACACGAGGCTGGTTCTAGCGGGTCCGGGGTGAAAGCTCAAATGGGGGGTTAGAGCCCCATTTGCGCAAGCATCTCCACGATGCTGGCGCGCAGTTCGGGGATGCCTTCGCCGGTCTGGGATGAGGTGAAGATCACATGCGGATAGGCAGCTGGATGTTTGGCGAGATCCGCCAGAACTTGCGCGATGCGCGGCTCGCGTTCGCTCTTCTTCACTTCGTCGAGTTTGGTCAGGATGATCTGGTAGGAGACAGCGCAGGAATCGAGGAGCTTGAACATCTCCCGGTCCACATCTTTGACGCCATGGCGGCCATCAACCAGTACATAAACTCGTTTCAACGATGAGCGGCCGCGTAGATAGCTGCGCATCAACTTATTCCACGCCTCAACCTTCGACTTGGCAACTGCTGCATAGCCATAGCCGGGCATGTCGATCATGCGAAGACGTTCATTGGGCGGCTCAGCCCCCAGAGCGAAGAAATTCAGCTCCTGCGTGCGGCCGGGCGTGTGGGAGGTGCGGGCGAGCGATTTGCGGTTGGTCAGCGCATTGAGCAGCGATGACTTGCCGACATTCGAACGGCCTGCAAAAGCAATCTCTGGCGGCCCCATGGGCGGCAGGCCATCAATCTTGGATGCCGCCCACATGAAGTCGCAATAGCCCGCGAAGAGCTTCCGCCCTTCTTCCACAAAGTCGCGCGTTGCGCCGGGCTCTGCGCTCATCATCTCACTTCTTGGCGAAGAGACTTGAGAGATTGTCCCACAGCTCAATCTTCACGCCGGCCTTGCGCATGATGAGTGCTTGCTGGCCAACAGACAGAAGGTTGTTCCATGTCCAGTAGATGACCAGACCCGCCGGGAATGTGCCGAGCATGAAGGTGAAGATCACCGGCATCCAGGCGAACATCTGCTTTTGCACAGGATCGGTCGGCTCCGGGTTCATCTTCATCTGGATGAACATCGAAAAGCCCATGATGAGCGGCCAAATGCCAATCGCAAGGAAGCTTCCGATGAGCGGCAGTTGCGTCGGATCAAAGGGCAGCAGACCAAACAGATTGAACAGATTGGTCGGATCCGGCGCCGACAGGTCCTGAATCCACCCAAAGAAGGGGGCCTGACGCATCTCGATGGTGATGAAAATCACCTTATACAGCGCGAAGAAGACCGGGATCTGTACTGCGATGGGCAAGCAACCAGCCACGGGATTGATACCCTCGCGCTGGTATAGCTCCATGAATTCTTTTTGCTGCTTGGCCTTGTCATCCGCATAGCGCTTCTTGATTTCTTCCATTTGCGGCTGCACCGCCTTCATCTTCGCCATCGAGAGATAGCTCTTGTTGGCGAGCGGGAAGAAAACCAGCTTGACGATCACGGTGACGATGAGAATCGCCACACCGAAATTGCCAACGAAGTGGAAAATAAAATCGATGAGATAGAAGAGCGGCTTGGTGATGAAATAGAACCACCCCCAGTCAATCATCAGATCGAAATTCTTGATCGACAGCTTTTGCTGATACTCGTCGATCAGGCGGCTCTCCTTGGCACCAGCAAAGATGCGCGTATCGACCTGCGTGCTCGCACCAGGAGCAAGGGCAACAGCATCGAGCAGAAAATCGCTTTGATAGGTTTTCACCGCATCGCCACGCGCGGTGAAACTGCCGCGGAATTTCTTGGATTGGTCGGGCACGACAATCGTGGCCCAATATTTGTCCGTGAAGCCGAGCCAGCCACCCGTGCCGTCATTGGTGACAGTCTGCTTCGTCTCTTTCTCGACCGCGTCATAGGTATATTCCTTGACGCGCGAGTCACCGAAGATGCCAACAAAGCCTTCGTGCAGGACCGCATAGCCTTCTGTCTTCGGCTTGCCGCGGCGTGAGACAATTCCGTAAGGATAAAGGGTTACCTCAGACGCGCCCTTGTTCACGACGCTGTCCTTCACCGTGAACATATATTTGTCATCAACCGAAATGCTGCGCGTAAAGACAAGGCCCTGACCATTATCAAATGTCAGCGTCACCGGCTCGTTCACGCTCAGCGTCTGCTTGTCAGCCGTCCAGACCGTATCGGCACGCGGCAACACGATGGTGGCGCCTGGCTGTCCGACAAAACCTGTCTCAGCATAGAAGGGCGACGGCGCATTGGCCGGTGACAGGAGCACGATATTCGGGCTCTTGGGGTCCACCGTCTCGCGATAGGCCTTCAGGGAAACATCATCAATACGCCCGCCGCGCAATGCGATGGAGCCCGACAAGGCCGGCGTATCAATCTTCACGCGTGGCCCAGCCAGAGCGGCTTCGCGGCTTTGGGCCTGCTCAGGCGCAGCAGCCGAGGGCACGGCGCCGGGGCTCTGCGGTCCTGCCGCCGGTGAAGCGGGGGTCGTCGCGTTGGGGCTGGTGGGGGCCTGTGGCACGCCCGGCTGCGTCTGGGCCACAACCTCGCGTGCCTTGTCCACCTTGGGAGCGGCGAAATAATGCTGCCAGCCAAGAATGACCAGCAGAGACAATCCCATGGCAATAAAGAGGTTCTTCTGGTCTTCACGCATCGTAGGTCAGCCGTGGTTCTGGAAAAGATGAGGGGAGCCTCAAGCTCCGGTCTTGCGGCGGCCGGGCCTTGGGCCAGAACGCCGGTCGGGATCATGGATTTTGGTCAGGCTGCGCGCCAATTCCTGCTGCAACTCGGCGAAGGGCGTGCTCAGAGCCTCCCGACGCGCCACGATCACGTAATCATGGCCTTGATGCAGCGGAAGGTCCGCGGTCAGGCGCAGTGCTTCCCTGAGGCGACGGCGGATGCGATTACGCTCCACCGCCCCTCCCACCTTGCGGGTGACGGTGAGGCCCACGCGTGCAGGCTCTGCCCGCGCATCAGTCTGCGGTGCTGCCTGCAATGCGAAAGCGCGCGCAGACATGCGCGCGCCTTTGGCCGCTTTCAGGAAATCAGCGCGCCTCTTGAGGCGCTGAGGCCCTTGGCATGGCCGGTCAACTCGTGCGGAAACGGGACCGGTCATGGGCAAGCGCCCCCGCTGGAGCCAAAAAGGATCAGGCCGACAGCTTCTTGCGGCCACGCGCGCGACGGGCGGCGATGACCTTGCGGCCACCGACCGTGGCCATGCGGGCGCGGAAGCCGTGACGGCGCTTGCGCACGAGCTTGCTGGGCTGATAGGTCCGCTTCACGACAATGCTCCGGTTCTTCATAGGGACATGCGCAAGCTTGGCAGCAAGCCGCGGGCTGTCCCAGGTGTCTGGATGGCGCCGAAACCGCCCTATGAAGCCGCACCTTGCGGAGCCTCAAGCGGACGGATGACTTCGGCGGGGCCGAAATCGAGTGCGGCCTTATAGGAGCAAGGCCGCTCTTGAGTCAATCAGAAGAGGCCGCCTCAAAGGCCCCGGCAGATGATTTTCCGGCAGAAGCGATGTAAAAGGTCCGCGAGCGACCTTGCTGCGTATGGGCAAGGGGCAGGGAGTGCCCGCGTCAGGCCTGAAGAGGGTGGCCATGAGTAATATAGCAGCAGGAGAGGCCTCTGGCCCCCAGCCTATGCGGCCCCCGCGCAAGGTCCGCTTTGGGCTTGCGAGCCGCTTGCTGGCGCTGGTCGTCCTCTTCGTCATGTTGACCGAAGTGGCCGTCTATATTCCCTCCATTGCGAATTTCAGGAACAACTGGCTTCAGGACCGGTTGAGTGCAGCCTATACGGCCGCCCTTGTCTTTGAAGTGACGCCCAGCAGTTTGCCGCGCGAACTCAATTCGGCCATTTTGGAAAGTGTGGGCGCGCGCAGCATTGCAGTGAAGAACAAGGAGACGCGCCTTGTACTTGCCGCCGCTGGCCCACCGGTCGTGCCGGACGCGCGCTTTGACATGCGCGACCCGCCATGGATCGAGCCCATCACATCAGCCTTCGAGACATTGATGGCAAAAACTCCGCGCGTGATCGCGGTGATGGGTAATGCCCCGCTGGGTGCAGACTATCTTGAGATCGAGATCGACGAAGCACCCTTGCGGGAGGCCATGTGGGCCTATTCCTTCAATGTGCTGCTTTTGTCGCTGACCATTTCCGCGATTGTCGCCTTCCTCGCAGTTGTTGCCATTCATTTCATGGTGCTGCGCCCGGTTCGGCGCCTGACCACGAGCATCACCGAATTCGGCCGCAACCCCGAAGCATCTGAATGGGTGATTGAACCTTCCGGCCGCAGCCATGAAATCGGCATTGCAGAAGACGCACTGGCCGTGATGCAGCGCGACCTGCTACGCGAACTCCATCGCAAGAAACGACTGGCGGCGCTTGGCCTCGCCGTTGCGAAAATCAACCACGACATGCGCAACATGCTGGCATCTGCGCAGCTCTTGTCAGACCGTCTGGTGGAGACTTCTGATCCGATCGGGCAGCGCATTGCGCCCAAACTTGTGGCAACCCTTGATCGGGCGATTTCCTTCTGCCAATCCACCCTTGTTTATGGCCGCGCCGTCGAGCGTCAACCCAGGCAACAGAAACTCTCTTTGCATTCGCTGGTCAGCGATGTGGCGGAAACGGTGTCGCCCTTTGCACCGGGCATCGAGATCGACAATGCCGTGGCGCGGGACTTCTATATTTTCGCGGATCAGGAACAACTCTTCCGCGTCCTGCTCAATCTCGTGCGCAATGCCGTTGATGCCCTGGCCAATGCGGGACCACAGCCCGGCACCTCACCTATTGTACGCCTGCGCGCGCGCAAGGAAGGCAATAACAGCATCATCGAAGTCTGCGACAATGGCCCCGGCGTGCCGCCGCCTGCACGCGCCAATCTGTTCCAGCCCTTCAGCGGCTCCTCACGCCCCGGCAGCACAGGTCTTGGCCTGTCGATTGCTGCCGATATTGTGCAAGGCCACGGCGGCAACTTGCGCCTTGTGACCGGGGAAGGCGAACGCGGCCTTGGCGGCGCCACCTTCCGCATCACCCTGCCGCGCCGCCGTACCAAGCCCCAAGTCGCGGAACTGCCCGAAGAAGCAGCCTGATTGCGATTTGCAATGGGGAAATTTGCAGCCCCTATTGCAAAGACCACCATAAGCCGCTACACGGAGCCCGCCGGTGAGCCAAGCCTCCCGGTCGGCGCCCGTAGCTCAGCTGGATAGAGCACCAGACTACGAATCTGGG
>JACCED010744912.1_pt1 | contig 10442 bp, 12 predicted proteins | sample 7455021 | NCBI WGS metagenome assembly JACCED01 (sample SAMN15323456, study PRJNA562643) | freshwater metagenome | isolation source: river surface water | place: USA:Blue River Watershed | collected 2017-08-19 | reverse complement strand
GCCCTTGCCATGCAATCTAATAATTGGGGGTACCGCTTCCCCACTTGAAAGGAACTCTGCGTATTCAGATATGCCGCCGCTGTGAGAGAACGTAACAGTCTCGTCGGTGCGCATGTCGGTTACGACAATTTTTAGGCTTGGCACCAAGAAAGTTGTTTGGCGAGCCCTGGCATGAATTGCTTCAATATCAAAAGCGGCGTCAGCTGTAAATATCTGGCGATCGGCCCAGAATTTAATGCGGGTTCCGGTGTAAGTCTTCTTTTCAGGTTTACCAAGTTTTCTTAGCCCGCTTTGCTTGGTGAACTTAGAATTCTCATCTTTGCCAGCAAATAAACCGGGGGTTCCGCGGAAAAATGACATGGCATGGGTGTTTCCGCCACGATCAACTTCAACATCTAGCCTGCTTGAAAGCGCGTTAACTACAGATGCGCCAACACCATGTAAACCGCCAGAAGCGGTGTATGAACCGCCGCCGAATTTACCGCCAGCGTGAAGTTTGGTCATAACAACTTCAACACCAGTTAGCTTAGTTTTTGGTTCGACGTCTACTGGAATTCCGCGGCCATCGTCGTGAACTTCAGCAACGGTATCTGAGTGCAAAATAACTTTGATGTTGCGGCAGTGGCCAGCTAGGGCTTCATCAACTGAATTGTCGATAATTTCCCAAAGACAATGCATAAGACCACGGCCATCAGTTGATCCGATATACATACCTGGACGCTTACGAACTGCATCTAATCCCTCAAGGACAGATAAATGTGCCGCGCTGTAATCACTGGATGAATCAACATCTTCTGAAACTTGTGCCTTGGCTTTAGGTGCCGGTGATGCTTTTTTCTTTGCAGCGGACGCAGATTTCTTAACAGCCATAACCTTTTAAGACTAGGCAATATTTGGCGATATTCGCGGATTACGCGCCGACTTTGTGCATTTGAGAAACTCTTCGCCAGTAGTGAACTTAGCGAATGCGGCGTGTCTGATGTCAGTAAAGCCTGCCAGAATTACAGAATAGAAAACTAATACGCGAAGTATTTAAGAACTAACGAGGTGCCAAGTGACTGCAACAATAACCCGCACGCCGATGACTGCATCGGATCGTTGCGACCGTTGTGGAGCACAAGCACATGTTCGAGTATTTCTAGAAAGTGGCGCTGCCTTGCAGTTCTGTGGACACCACTTCCGTGAACACGAAGTGCGCCTACGTAGCGTCGCGGTTGATGTTCAAGATGAACTAGAAAAAATCGATCAATAAAGATTTAAAAGCAAAAGGCCTGGCATTTCTGCCAGGCCTTTTGCTTTGTCTTACTTAGATTTTGATGGGCTTGCTGAAGGTGTTGCACTTGGTGATGTGCCAGCAGCCTTACCTGCGGTGAAAGTTACGCTACCTTCATCCACAGGGATTAGCTCTACCCAAGTATTTCCAGGAAGAGTTCCAATAATTGCACCGGCTTTATCGGTCATAGTTACTGGTGACTTAACATCTGGTTTTGACCAAGTGATTGCGGTCATCTTGTTACCGGCAAGCACGTAACCTTCACCAGTTCCTTCAAGAACTGTGCGTGGAACGTATCCGCCAGCTGGGTCTTTGTAACCTGCATCAACAGTGGTGATCTTCATTACTACAACGTTGGTTGCTGAAAGCTGCACGCCTGATTTGTCCATGTGGGCCTTAGAGCCATCGTCACGAACCCAAACGCTCTTGGCTTCATCCCAAGTCCAATTTGGCTTGTTGCCTTTTGAAAATTCCAAGGCAATCTTTGCGGTTGGTTCACCTGTTGCAGTTGCAGCGGTTAGAGCTGTTGTTGGCTGAACAAACCATCCAGTTGCCACAGACTCAGCAGCGGCGTTGCTAGCGATGATGTCTAGAGGGTATTGGAAAAGGTTGTGCGGGGCTGGATGGTAGTTGGTTCGGTGGAAACCAATGCCACCTTCATAGATGCGAACAATGTTAATTGGCATGTTCTGATCCATGTACGCAATGGTCACGCCAGCAGCACCTGATGCCACAAAGTAGTCGGCAACTGGGCTAGCGATCGAAGCATCTACGTGACGAGCTGAGCGAACTGGGCCAGCTTCTTCAGGAACATTTGATTGGTAGAAAGTTGCGAAGCGAGTCATCCCGCCTTCAACTAGTTCTTCCACGACTAAGTCAGCATCGGCTAGACCTGATTGTGGGCGAACTGACGGATCGTTTTCGATCTTCATCATGATTACTGGCTGAGCAGCTGCGCCTTCTGGTCCAGGCATCTGTGTAAGCGGCCAGATGTTTACAGCAGCAACTGGTTGATCCTGCGGGGCAACTACTTCTTCTGCATCATTACCGCAGGCAACTAGAACCATGCTGGTAGCGACTGCGATCACGGCAAATTTATGCGCCTTGAAGTTCATCTTTGTTATTCCTCGGGTTTGGTTGTTTCTAGTCTAGATAATCACGTAAGACTTGAGAGCGACTTGGATGTCGGAGTTTTGACATAGTTTTGCTCTCAATTTGGCGGATACGTTCGCGGGTAACCCCGTATACCTTGCCAATTTCATCCAAAGTCTTTGGTTGACCGTCAGTTAAGCCGAATCTCATTTTCACAACGCCAGATTCGCGCTCAGAAAGTGTGTCTAGAACTGAATCAAGCTGCTCTTGCAAAAGTGTGAATGACACCGCATCAGCTGGAACGATAGCCTCAGAGTCTTCGATTAAGTCACCGAATTCGCTGTCGCCCTCTTCACCAAGTGGTGTGTGAAGTGAGATTGGTTCGCGGCCATACTTTTGAACTTCAACAACCTTTTCAGGTGTCATGTCTAGTTCACGAGCTAATTCTTCGGGTGTTGGTTCGCGGCCAAGATCTTGAAGCATCTGGCGTTGAACACGAGCCAACTTGTTGATGACTTCAACCATGTGAACTGGAATACGAATAGTTCTTGCTTGGTCAGCCATCGCGCGAGTGATTGCCTGACGGATCCACCAAGTTGCGTAAGTCGAGAACTTATAACCCTTGGTGTAGTCGAATTTTTCAACGGCGCGGATTAGACCTAAGTTACCTTCTTGGATTAAGTCCAAGAAAAGCATGCCGCGGCCGGTGTAACGCTTGGCAAGAGAAACTACAAGACGAAGGTTTGCTTCAAGTAAGTGGTTCTTAGCACGCTGACCATCTTCAGCAATCCATTCGTAGTCACCTTGGCGACGATCCTTAAATGGCCCGCGGGTTGCTAGAAGTTCTTCAGCGAAAAGTCCTGCTTCGATGCGCTTAGCAAGTTCAACTTCTTCTTCAGCGTTAAGAAGTGGAACTTTACCGATCTGCTTTAAGTAGTCCTTGACCGGATCTGCGGTGGCGCCAGCAGTTACAACTTGTTGAACTGGTTCGTCGGTGTCATCAACATCTGAAATAACAAGTGCGTCGGCATCTGCAATTTCAGCCGCAGCAGTTTCAACATCTGCTAAATCTTCAGCAATAATTACTTCTGCTTCTGCTTCAACTTCAGCTGCTACTTCGATATCAACTTCGAGATCTTCAATTTCGATCTCTTCTAAATCTTCTATGTCCTCATCATCATCCGAGGCTTTCCCTTTGCCTTTACCTTTTACTGGTTTTTCGGCAACTGCTTTTTTACCTGGTTTGGTAGCAGCAGATTTTTTGGCTGGTTTTGTTGCTGCAGCTTTTTTAACTGCTTCTTTTTTTGCTGAAGTCTTAACAGCTGATTTCTTAACGGGCACTGCAGTTTTAGTTGCACTCTTTTTTGCAGTTGCGCTTTTAGTTGCAGCTGCTTTACTTGGTGCAGATTTTTTTGCAGAAACTTTCTTTTCAGCAACTTTTTTAGTTGGTGCTGCTGCTTTCTTCGCGGCCACTAATGCCTCATGTTTCTTTGGTCGACCAATAACAAGGGCCCTTGTCAAGCAACTGCTTAACTTGGGCGGCACCCATTTCTAGGTACACCCCAATTCTACAAGCCTGGCTGACAGAACTTTAACCGCCCCGAATTCGCCAAAAGTGAACCAACAATTGGCTACTTAACCAGCACTGAACGGCCCTGTTTAATCAAAAGCTCCTGGGTCACGCTTTGGGTTAAGACTTGCCCACCTGTGGCAAATGATCCAATTCCTTCGATGTCATAAGTGGCTTGCCAGAAAGTGGTCACATTTAAATTAAACAAGCCAGGGCTTCGATAAAGGTGGGAAATCTGCTTGCTTGGGTATGGGGCGCCGGGAACTGACTTCCATTCAACGTTTCCATCACCCCAGATCCAGCGCCAGTTCGCGAATGCATGAATCGAAACTTGGCGACCTACTAATTGAAATGGACTTGGATTAAATTCGCGGGCCTGATTTACCCAAGCGATAACTGGAATTACGGTTAGTGATCCATCTGGCGGCGCGGTATTTAATTCAAGCGAAGGCACATAAGTAATTACTAAATCTGAAATGCGCCGCTCTACATCTGCTCTAGTGGGTGGCTTGCCACTTCCCCAGCAAACACTGCTAATTACTGAAAGTGTTGATTTGCTGATTCCAAACCAAACTCGATATTTAATTTCACCTGCTGGGCAAGAACTGACTGAATGCTGACATAAACCTTCAGCGTCATACATACAAAAAACTGTGTAAGCCCAAGTGCAACTGGCGCAGCTGGCAACCGCAGTTTTTGAATCCCCGCCGCCGCTAAAACTGCTGGGAAGCAATAATCCACCAGTTCCGATATATGCTGCGGTTTCGTTATTGCCAACAACTTCGGTGGCTTTTGCTGGTGTGGCCAATAAGCCGCAAAACAATGCGGCAATAATCAAAACTCGAAATGGCGATTTCATGTAATAAGTCATGCAGATTTCAGCAACTGCCCACCTGAACATTTACCAAACTGTGGATTAAGCCGCCCCGGATAAACACTGTTCTGGGCTAACGGCAGCAAGTGAATCTGCCCACACCCTTGGCGGAATGCCATGCACTAGAGCAACATCTAACAGCCGGGCAAGTGAATAGGTTGGATCTGCAGTTAAGGCAATTATTAATGCTTCTTTGGTTTGTTCCAAGTCTTCATCAAGCCAATGGCAACCAGCCTTAATAGTGCCAAGTGTTGCCTTTTCATGTTCCTGGCATTTTGTTAAAAGTAGCTCTAAATTTTTGGCAGTTTGGTATCGAAATTCTTGGTGGTCGTATAGATAGCGAAGAACTCCATCTCTAATTGGTATTTGCATAAGAGCATCAATGACTTTTTGAGGTTTTTTAATTTTTGAGTCGGATTGAAGTTCCGCACAAACAAAATCGCGAAGTTTTTCTAATTGGGTTAAATCCATTTGCGAATGATGACAAGTGAACCGACGTAAGCGGAATCACTTGATTGTTTCTTGTGGGAAATTTGCAGGTGTGAAAAAGCACTGGGAAATAAAAGACACCCAGTGGTCCGGTGGCTTCCCCTCCGCCGTCACACTGGGTGCTAGAGATAAATGTAGACAGGGTCCTTGGCGCGCCTTGGTAAGACACGCCGAAATGAACCTTTGTGAAAAAGGGTGCAAGCAGGCATCCAAAAACCGACCCCACTGCGTTACTGGCGGGACTGATGTGCCAAAGTTTTTCTATGAAGTTAGACCACGTCTCTTACGCAGTGCTCAATAACGAGCTTGGCGACACTGTGCAGCGTATTGGTGCTGAACTCGGCGCCTCTTTTATTGATGGTGGCAAGCACCCTCGCTTTGGCACTCGCAACTTCATCCTTCCGCTTAGCAATGGTTCATACATCGAAGTTGTTGCGCCACTTGATCACCCGGCTGCTGAAAGCGTTCCTTTCGGTCAGGCAGTTCGTCGTCGTGCTGAAAGCGGGGGTGGTTGGATGTCTTGGGCACTACAAGTTGATGACTTAAGTCCCCTTGAATCTCGCATCGGCCGTGATGCTGGCGAAGGGCACCGAGTTCGTCCAGATGGTGTTGACATTCGTTGGAACCAAATCGGGGTTATTGATCTACTAGAAGACCCACAACTGCCGTTCTTCATCAAGTGGAACGATTTAGGTCAACACCCATCCAAGTCCGGTTCAAACCCAATTTCAATTACCCAAATCGCACTTTCAGGCGAGAAGTCAGCAGTGAGTTCATGGCTTGATTCATCATTTGATGTGGTGACAAACGAAGTGAACCTAGTTTGGGTTAACGAAGATGAAGATGGCATAGCAAGTGTCAGCTTCAAAACGCCTAATGGCGAAATCGTAATCGACTAAAACAGACTTGTTAATTGCCTATTTATCTAGGTAATAAATCGGCTTTTATGCCAAGCCTTGGCTGATCAACTGTTTGGACATATTGCTCAACTGGGCCATAACTATTAATTAAATGTGGCAGGAATTTGGCCACCACTAGTGCGTCATCGTAAGCGGAGTGGGCTAATTGCTGATCAATTCCATAGTGCCCAGTTACGGTTGCAAGTTTGTAGTTTGGCAGCTGAAGAACCTGGCGGCTTAGCCAATAAGTACAAAGCCCTGGCATTCGGTTTAATTTAACCCCTGCGCGGTAAGACTCAGCTGAAATAAATCCTTCATCGAATTTGGCATGGTGGGCGACAAATACTGCCCCATCAAGTAAATCTGCGAATTGATCGTAAACCTGTTTGTAAGTTGGCGCGTTTTCGACCATGTCAATTGAGATGCCATGGATATGTTTAGCGCCAGTTGTTCCAGTTAGCGGATTAATTAAAGTCGAAAGCGATCCCTTGATTGTTCCATCGGCGCTTAATCTAACCGCGCCAAGTTCAACTATGCGATCTTCTTTCCACGCGGCAAACCCGGTGGTCTCAACATCAACGACAACGTAATCTGCTTCGTAATTTAAGTGACCGCCAGTTCCGCTGTAGTGCAGAAAATTGCCTTTCTTGCCAGGTATCGCAAAGCGATCATCATCTGACATAAAGGTGCACTCCTTTTTTGGTTACTTGCAATCTACTTTGCACATCAGACAACTTGGTAAGAGGCTGGCTAAAACCTAACTAGAAAGAAAATAGGCTTGGGTTATGAAATTTAAGTGGCTACTCATCGCAATTGGCAATAGCCTTCTGGTTTCAGCTTGTGCTGGCGCCACTGATTCAAATGGTCTAGCCACCGGCACAGTAATCACATCAAATACCAATCCGGCAATCCCGACTTTGACTTCGGAAAATTCAACGGTTGATTGTTCTGGCTGGGCAAGTGGTGCTAAAACATTTATCCGACAGCAAGGTCACATCACCATCAATAAAACGATTTATGGTGTTGCCACATTTGCCTGCGGTCAACCAGATTCGGAATTTGGTGATGAATTTGTCGAATCCTTTGTTTATGACAAAGGTATTTGGGCAGGTAACGGTCTTGTATCTGGCACTAACGAAAAATTTGTCACCACAAGTGCCTGCGTTTCAGGCACTGAAATCATTTGTCCAGCTGCAAATACCAAAAATGGTCCAGATGATTTAACGTATGGAAAATTAATTATTTACCAAAAAGATGGCGGCCTAGCTTGGCGCTACGAAGCAAATAAATAGACCAACTCAAATTATTAATTAAGGCCTTGATTGGTGCCAAAGCGCCACATGTGAATTCTCTGCTACAAATTCACTCATCGGCCCTTCAAATTCCAGCACAACACATTCACACGGTGACATCACTTGGCCATACCCAGCTCGGCTGGCTAAATCGCTAACCCCAGGATTGTGGGCAACAATCATCACATCTTGATGTTCTGCGCCAAGTTCTCGAATTAGTGCTTCCAAGGTTGAACTGCCGGCGTTATATGCGCGATCATCGCTAATCATTTCAATGTCTAAACCAAGACCTGTAAAAGTGTGTTGGGTGCGCCTTGCTGAACTGACGATCGCAAGGTCTAACTCATGCAGGTTTAGTTTTAACCACTGCCCCATTAGCTGGGTTTGCAACTGACCGTATTGCGTTAAGGAACGTGAGTGATCACGCATTCCTGGTTCGGCCTGGGCGTGCCGAAGGATATAAACGCGACTCACGGACCAGCACCAACCTTGGAAATGTTGATCGCAGCAATCTGCGCTCCTCGCTCTAAGGCAGCAGAACGATCAGCATCGCTTATTGCAAACCAATCGGAATGTTCAACTAGAACCGAAATGAGCCCTGCTAAGAACGAATCACCTGCGCCAGTGGTATCAAGCACTTGCACTTCTTTAGCTGCAACCTGGCAGACTTCTTGACCAAAGCGCAACCACTTAGCTCCCAAAGGACCTTGCTTAACCACAAGATCGCTAACTTGCGACGTCCAGTCTGGGTGATCAAGAAGAGCGAATTCATCTTCATTAGCCAGAATCAAATCAGCATGTCGTAAATACTGCCTAACTAAATCAACGCCAACTTCAGCAATTGGTGCGCTAGACGCCGCATCAAGAACAAACCTTGCTGAATTATTTTGAACTATTTTGGCCACATCCAAGGCAAGTGTTCTAGTTTCAGGGCGCAAGAATGAATAAGTACTCATGACAACAACCGATGAAGAATTAATCAGTTCGGTTTCACTCTGGCCCAATTTGAAATGCAGATTTGCAGCCGGATCGGGAAGCATTGTGCGCTGCCCATCCTGGCCAACCAAAATAATGCACGTGCCAGACCTGCTTCCAGAAATTACCTGCAGGTTTGATGCATCCAGGTTGCCTGCACTTAATTGCTCACTAATCCACTGGCCCAATAAGTCATCGCCAATAGCTGCCAAAAAATTAACATCAGCTTTTGTTGTCGCCAGCCACATCGACATGTTGCACGGTGATCCGCCAAGGTTTATTGAATTTGAAGTCTGCGTATCTGAATTAGCTTGCAACGGTTCACGCAGCAAACTAACGATGTCAGCGTTGACATCACCAATAACGCAGATTTTTGACATCTTTATTTGCTTGCAGCAGCAGCAATCTGGCCAGCCAATTTGGCATTGGCATTAATTAAAGTCACATTGACTTCAAGTGATTGATTGTTGGTTTGGGTATGGAACCAATCAAGTAAGAATGGTGTGACATCTTTACCAACCACGCCGCGCTTATTAGCCTCAGCAAGTCCTGTAGTTAAAACGCGGTCATGAAGTTCAAGATCTAATTCATCACTTGGTGAAACCGGCTTAGCAATAACAACAGCGCCAGGTGCTTCAATGCCATCGCGGTTTTTGCCAACAGCTGCTGCTTCTTCTGGTGTATCCACTCTCCAGGGCACACCAAATCCGCTATCTGCTCTGTAAAAGCCTGGGAACTTATCTGTGCCATAACCAACAACGGTCACACCAATTGTTTCTAGGCGTTCAAGTGTTGCCCCGATATCAAGAATTGATTTAACGCCAGCACAAACAATCGTGATCTGATTCATCGCAAGAGTCATTAAGTCAGCAGAAACATCCCAGGTTTCAGCTGCGCCACGATGTACGCCACCTAAACCACCAGTTGCAAAGAACTTGATTCCAGCAAGCATGGATAAATGTGTTGTGGCTGAAACCGTGGTTGCGCCATGTCCACCTGTTGAAAGGATTGCACCTAGATCACGGGTTGAAACTTTAACCACGTTGCTCTTTGGGTCACCTAAGATTTCAAGTTCTTCTGGGGTTAAACCAATACGAACGATGCCATTGATGATGGCAATTGTTGCTGGGATCGCGCCGCCATCGCGAACGCTCTGTTCAATTTCGCTAGCGACAACTAAATTGCGCGGGCTTGGCAGGCCATGGCTAATAATCGTTGATTCAAGGGCCACGACTGGCTGACCAACTTCAAGTGCAGCAGCGACCTCTGGATGAATTACAAAACGCGATTTATCTAAACCCATATTGATAAGCCTATTAGTGGGCATTTCAGGTGCTACTGGCAGACTGTGACTATGCGAATACTTAGAACCATTGCACTATTACTTCTTGGCATTTCACTTGTTGCCTGTGGCAAGGACTCAAGTTCACAAACTTCTAGCTGTCTAAGAACCAATACTGGTTACCAAATGTGCGTTACCCCAGATCTTTTGCTGCAGCTAACCGGTGAAGAAATGAAAGCAGAAGATGGCATTTTTCAGGCAGATGTCTTTAGCTACGGAGCGATTAGCGCAACCACTATTTATTACACAGATTTAACAGCTAAAGAAAAACATGTTTTGCTATCGGTGTTCTTATTCCCTGAAGACAAGTTCGATGCTGCTGCCAATCCAAATGAACCACCAATGTTTGGCCAGGAAGTGATCCGCGAAGGTGGAAATGTGCTTTCGGTTGCCGGACCACAGGATTCAATGTTTGATCCAGAAAGCCAAGATGGCAAAAATATCACGGCTTTGTATGAAGCGATGTATAAAACGGGAACTTGGGTTAAATAAAAAGTTAGGCGCTTAACTTAGCCAGGATCTCATAAGGCAAAGATTGTTCGTCTATAAAGCCTTTAAGAGATGAGACCTCGACAGGACCAGCAAACTTCATTAATTCAACCCCAACGACTTCCCCATCAGTATCAACATCAACAT
>JACCED012511072.1_pt1 | contig 10447 bp, 9 predicted proteins | sample 7455021 | NCBI WGS metagenome assembly JACCED01 (sample SAMN15323456, study PRJNA562643) | freshwater metagenome | isolation source: river surface water | place: USA:Blue River Watershed | collected 2017-08-19 | reverse complement strand
ACCACTTTTATTGACACCTATTCTAATACTATTATTTGTACCATTACCAGAACCTACAAAAACTGCATCGCCACCAACACGAAGATTACCACCAATACTAATATCACCTGGTATAAGTACATTATTACCTACATTTAAATTACCACTTATATCCTCTACTATTATTTTACCAATTTTAGTATTATTAGTATCAAATAAACATAAATTATTGCTACCATCATAAGCTAAATAAATTTTAGAATCATTTGATATTAATTTACCTTTAATTTTATTAAATGCAGCTGTACCAGTAGTATTACTATATATACTAGATATAGATTGAATTGCTTCATTTGATAAAGTTGGTGTAGTATCTAATCCTTCTTTGTTATTTTTAATTAATAAGTAAGCTAATAGTATTATTACGACTATTACTACTATATGTTTTGTTTGCATTATAATAATAAGCTATATTTTTATTATAATTTTTATTATGATTTATATTATATTTTATATTATATTTTATATTATATTTTATATAAGTTTATTTATAAAATAATTATTAAAAAGTTAATTATATATGTCAAATAATATAGAATTAATAAATATAATTGATATATTTCCTAATTTTAATAAATATAATAATGATAAAAAGATAAGATTATGTATTAATAAATTAAATAAAATAGATAAAAAAATATTTAATTTTGAAGATATTATGTTTAAAATGTGGGATAACTATTATATTTCTAATAAAATGGGATTTATTGATAAATTTGATTATTATGATTATATGACATCTACTCCAAAATATAAAAAACTAATGTATAAAAAAATATGTTTAACTAATTACTTACATAGGAAGCCATAATTTAACATATGGAATTATTGGAGCATTAAATGTTGGAATAAAAATAGAATTAACGCCATATAAAGTTGGTGAGTAGTACCACATAGAGATTGGTTGCATTAATCTTCTTCTGTAAGCAGCAAAGTCAAAGTCGTCATCCGAGTCAGAAGAAGAAGATGATGATGATGAGCCTCTACGTTTGTGTAATGATTTTGATTTTGTTGGGTGTGAGCTCTTCTTGGCAGTTGTAAGACCACCTGTTTGTTTAATTTTATTTAATGTTTTCTTTTCGTATGATTCTACTTTTGAAATAAAGCTCTTTTTGTCTGATGCTGATAATTTAACATCGTATTCAGCAATAGCAAAGTCTACTTTTGATCCACCTGCTAATTTTTCTGATATTTTATAGTGTAATAAATTATTATTAGCGTCTTTTAATGTAACATATGTGTGCGGTAAGTTATTAGTAACATGAGCACTGATATCATTCCAAAATTGTGATGCAGCATCTAAACCATTTTCAGCGACATATTCAGTGTTTAATTGTCCAATAATTAAGGGATTGACTACTTTAAAACTTTTCATTTTATACTATTTATAGAGATTTTATAAAAAAAATTGATTTTTAAATATTTTTTATAACTATATAATTAAATATATTAAAATATATATAAAGATATTTCGATAGTTATAATCATAAATATAATATGAAAGACGGGCGCATCTTTGAATACACTATAGAACATATATCAATATTTAAACATCTTTTTGAGATATTATCAAATGTATTGCATGAGCTTGAAATAATTCATATTCAACCGGATAAACCGATTGATAACGAAAAACAAGATAGTGATACAGAAAATGAAGAAGACCAAGAAGATAGTGAAGAAGAAGAAGAAGTTAAACCTAAAAAGATTGTAAAACAAAAGTCTAAAAAGAAAGATGATTCTGATAGTGATGCATCAGATCAAGATGATAATTCAGATGATGATAATACAACTAATAAAAAGAAACTTATTAGCAAAGTTGATAAACATCTAGATAAGCTAGATAAGATAGATAAAAAAGATAAACCAGAAGAAGGTAAGAAAGGTGGTATTAAAATTGTTGAAGTTAATGATTATGAAAGTATTATTATCTTGATTAAACTTGATGCTGAAAACTTTTTTAAATTTGATTGCAAGAAACCAACTTTCTCAATCGGTCTTGATCCAACTAACATGTTTAACATTCTTAAAAACATCGATAAAGAAGGACAAGTAACTTTTTATGTTAATGATGCTAATAAACAAACACTTAATATAGAACTTCAAAATAATGAGAAAAAGAGTCGATCAATCTATGACTTTAAACTGATGGAACTGGATGAACGTAAGATTTCTCCTCTCCCCCCAGAATTTGATATTAACATTCAAATGAAGACTAAAGACTTTCATGATATCTGTAAAGAATTATCGTCTTATAGTCAGTTTATGATTATTGAGTGTACTGAAAAGAAAATCGAGTTTAAGTGTAAAGGAGCTAAACGTGAATTTGAACATGATCCAAATGGTGGTGATAACTGTGTATTTATTCGTCTTAATCCAAACCGTAATAAAAACAAACCAGTAATTGTTCGCGAAATTTATGATCTTAATGACATTTGTATGTTTAATAAATGCAAAAACTTATCAACTAATATTCAAATTCTATTACGTAATGAATATATTATGTTTGTTCGTTATAAAGTTGCATCATATGGTACTATGACAGTTGGATTTAATCCAGCTAATGAAAAGCTAGTAAATAAACATGCCAACTATGATGATGCTAAATTTGATCCATTTTATAAGCAATCGGAGATTAAATATAAGCAATAATTATTTTATTAAATAAAAATAATAAATTATTTATTTATAATAATATAAATTATTATTATAATGAAACAAAAGTATATTATAATTATTTTAATAATAGTATTATTATTAGTTTATTTATACGTTAATAAAAAATCAGAAGGTCTTGATTCAATAGTATTATCAAAAGAAGGGCTTGATGCGTGGGCAATTCCAACAACTAATCCAACTCTTGTAAATAAAGTAACTATTGGAATACTCGATACATATACTTATTCAAATAATATTACAGTAACTATAAATAATTATGATAAAACTGTTGTTATGAATGTATCTGGTGTAATTATGAATGGTATAATTAATGATACTGCAAAGGCTCAATTATTATTTGATACAATTATTACTAAATTTAAAACTCACCGTGGTTCAGGTTTTTTTAATAATAATAGTAATTATAATATATATAATGGTAATACAGGGGTATCATTTGATTTAGAATATACAAATAATTTAACTGCATCATTTCAAAAAACTCTTATGCAAAATAATCCATTAAAAGGTACTCTAAATATAATATTATATGATAACACTACTACTACTATAAATAATATAAATTCTGTTTTATTTAATGATATAGATATACCACAATCTTTGATAAATTATATAAATACAGAATTATTAAAAATAGAATCAAGATCTGGATCTGGTTCTGGTTCTGGAACAAGCACAGGAACAGTCACAACATCAGGCTCAGGCTCAGGCTCGGGAACTGTTATATCTAAACCAACTCTTGTAAGTACAAAAGAGAATGAAAATAATATTACATTAAATTATTCAAATGGTACAATGATAGTTGTAAATAAATTAGATAATACTTTTACGGGATCTGCTATTACTGGAGTATTTAACGGTAGATTAACAAATAATAATCAAATATCTTATTTTTTTAATACTATTACAACTGGAATAGAAAAAAATAATGTAAATGATTCATCTGGTAATCGTATAATAACATATAGTGATGATTCTGTATCATATAGTACATATTATATTTCTAATGATAACTTTGTAAATGTTATTATAGAGTTATATGATTCTAATAAAATTTTTATAAATAAAGCAGTACTTGAAATGAAAATGAATAACACTATGTCTAATACAGAACAATCTAAGCCAGTACAAAGTGTACAAAGTGGTCCTAAAACAGCTTTAGGATTAGTAAGTCCAAATAAACGTTATATATTAATATTAAGTGACGATGGTTCATTAAAAAAAATAGATAATGTTGATAAAAAAGCAAAAAGTTTTAAATTATAAAAAAATAATTATAATATAAATTATTATTATTATAATGAAACGAAAATATATTATAATTATTTTAATAATAGTGTTATTATTAGTTTATTTATACGTTAATAAAAAATCAGAAGGTCTTGATAATGTTGCAACTCCTTCTTTAAAACCAACTCTCACAGGTACAGGAGAAACAACAAATAGAACAAGTACGTCATATTTTTATTCGGATGGTACACATATAACTATAAATAATTTAGATAATACATTTACTATCATAAATAATAATAATAAGAGTGTACCAATAAATAGTGGTAAATTATTTAATAATAATAATGTATTAGATTTTTTTAATACTATTATGACTAAAAATACAATAAGTGACATAGTAGATACACAAGGAATTCGTATAATAACTTATTCCGATAATTATATATCAAGGCTTTGGAAAGCTACATACCCTATAGATAATATGTATGTTACATATTATGAAATAGTAATATATGATTCCAGTAATAATTTAGTAAATAAAGCAACATTTGAAACTAGAACTCCAATAACACGTTTACCACTAGAAGCAAATAAAAATATTTTTGATTATGTTATTGCAAATGTTCCAGGTTTTCAAAATAATCAAGATATATTATCAAAATTAGGGGATATAACTATTAGAGATGGAAATATAGGGACTATTATCATAGAACCACCATCAGAAACACAAACTTATGGTGTAAAAATAACATCTGATAATTATATTAATACATTTATTATTGCTAGTTCAACTACTAAATCATTTATTGGCTTAATTAGTAATATTGGTTATAAAAATGATACTAAAATTCCAATTTATAAAATAAGTAGTATAAGCATGAATTTTCCATTATCATTTACAATAAATAATCCATTAGGTTACTTTAAATTAAAATCTAACTCTATTACATTATTTGAATCGATATTACAAGGTACTGATACTAATAATGTTAATAATATGATGTCATTATTTAGTAATAGTGATGGATTATTATTTATAGTTAATGGTAATAAAACAGACATACCATTAAAAAATATATTAGACTCAATAAATGCTTATAATACTAATAATAATTGGGGAAAAAACATTTCATATAATTCAATAGGGTATGATGGATCTGTTAGAGCAACTGAGAGTGATGCTATTGGATTTGGTTTACAAACTATATTAAATAATGAAATACGAAAATATGAAAGTAGTTTAGCAACATCTATATCTAGTGGTCAAGCAGATTCTGTAGAAAATAGAGCAGTAGCAACATCGACAGCAACAGCAACATCGACAGCAACAGCAACATCGACAGCAACATCACAAGGTGGTCCTAAAACAGCTTTAGGATTAGTAAGTCCAAATAAACGTTATATATTAATATTAAGTGACGATGGTTCATTAAAAAAAATAGATAATGTTGATAAAAAAGCAAAGAGTTTTAAATTATAAAAAAATAATAATTAAAGTTCATATTCTGGTTTAATTTGTTTATATTGAATTGACATTGTATAATCATCTCCCATTACTCCCATTAATTGTTTCTGTAATTCTGTATTAAATTTATTAATTAATTGTTTTGGTAGCTCATTGATAAATTTATTTTCTTTATGAAATGTTTTTGTCCAAATCTTAATAAGAATACCACGTTTTTTAAAATTATAAGAAATACCATTAATATCGTCGCTATTTGCTATAAATGTTTCATTCATAATAAGTAGACATACTGATATAAATATTTCGGTTGAGATATCAGTTTTAAATCCTCGTTGAATAGAATCAATCTTTAGTGAACAAATTCCACCAAATTTATTATTAACATCTTCCCAAATAGGTGCAACTTCTCCACGCATAATGAATAGCTGATTTTTATAACAATCATAGAATTGAAAATTATTAAAAAATCTCCAAAAAGATCCAATACTATTAATAATATATCTCTTCTGATAACTTGGTAGAGTCCAATCAGTATTATCTGATTTATGTACCCAAACTGTCCATGGTGTATTTAATTTTAAATCATTACCAATGTCACCATAATTTGCTGTTTCATCATAAATTTGTTTATGATCAAGTATTTTTTCATCATATTTAGAGTCATGACGAAATTTATTATCTCTTGATTTTAGTGTTACAAAATCTGACATTTTAACATCACTTGAAATATTTAACATCTTTTGATCGCCATCTTCTTCTGATTGTTGGTCTTGATTTTGTTCTTGCTCTTGCTGTAGTTCTGCTACTTCTTCTTTCTCTTGTTCTTGTTCTCGCAGTTGTTCTTGCTTATCTTCTGGTTTAATTTCTTCTTTGTGAAGAAGATTTTCTTCTTCTTGATCATGATCAGAATCAGGTTGTAATAGCAGAAAAGGATTTTGAACCTTTTTATTAGTAGTAGCAGTAGTGCTATCTTTATTATTTTTCATACTTCGTTTGCTAGCCATTTATAATTTATAATAAATAAACTAATCTTTAAGAGGTATTATATATAATAATCAATTTTTTATATTAGCTTTGCTAATATAAAAAAATAATGAGCTTTAACTGTAATTTAATAAATAAAGCTAATCTAATAAAAGCAAGCAATATATCCTGATATACCTAAGTCTTCTAAAGGACACATATAAATATTATGTTCTATTGTTTTAAGTTTATTAATAATACTTGTAAATATATTAATCTTAATTTCTTTTTTAATAAACTTATCAAATAAATACTGATGAGTTTCGTTTATTAGTTCTAACAAAGAATATTGATTATCATCTATTATTTTTTTAACAAGTTTATTTGAATTACTAATATTATTTTTAGTAACTATACTATATATCTTATCAATATCTTGGATTGATGGATATCCAAAACATAAAGATACATTATCATAATTAATTATATCATATGACATAGATATTGATTGTAAATTATTAATTGCTTTTCTCATATCTCCTTTTGATATTTTTAGTAGAAAATTTAATCCATCATCTGTATATTTTATATTGTTAGTAACACACAATTTAGTAATTGCAGTAGTCATATCTGGCATACTTAAATTAGAAAATTTAAATAGAGTACACCGAGATTGTATTGCTGGATCTATATTTTTAATTTTATTACAAATCAAACAAAATCGAGCATTTTCTGTATAATCTTCTATGATTCGTCGTAACATAGAATGAGCACTAAATGTCATCGAATCTGCTTCATCTAAAATAACTAATTTAAATGGTTGTTCTTTATAAAGACATTTTGTTACTACAAAATTTTTAACTTTGTTGCGAATAATCTCAATACCTCTCTCTTCACTTGCATTAATTTGCAATACCATAAAATTATAATAATCTTTATATGCTTCTCGTGCATAAGAATTTATAATAGATGTCTTACCTGTTCCAGATGGTCCGTATAATAGCAAATGAGGTAGTTGTTTATTCTTCAAATAATTATTTAATGCATCTTTAATATTTGCATTTCCTATAATTTCACTAATATGATGAGGTCTATATTTTTCTATCCATGGTAGTGTTTTTTCTTCTAGTCTAGTTTTTTTATATTTTTCTTCTAATTGATGATCATCTATTTCTATCTTAACCGTAAAATTAATTTCATCATTATTATCATCTTTATTATTATCATCTCTATTATGTTTCATTAACTAATTAATTATAATCATTACTAGTTTAAATAATATTATATAAAATATTAAAAATGCAATTTTTTATTGAAAATTAGTCTAAACTTTAATACTTGTTATTAGCAAGAATTAAAGGGGGTTATAAAAAAAATTGTAAATATAATAATTTATATATAATATTACTTAAATTAATGTTAACTAATATATATTAATAACAATGGACAACCCTATTTATGCTTATGATCGTCATATAAAACAAATTGACCACATAGATTTTAATGTAATGCCAAATGAAGAAATTGTAAATCGATCGGCTTTTGGTCGTGATAATCCAGGCACAGAGTTTCCAGATCTTTATGAAAATGGTGAACCACGTAAAGGTGGTCTCGCTGATCCTCGTTTAGGCACAATTGATATTAATACAATTTGCGCTACATGCGGATTTGATACAAATTTTTGTCCAGGTCACACTGGTCACATGAATTTAGTAGAACCATTTTTTCATATTGGATACTTGGGGCATATTAAAAAAATACTTGACTGTATTTGTCTAAAATGCTCTCGTGTTCTTATTCATAGAAATGAGATGAAAGTCGCAGATATATTAAAAACTAAATTTGGTAAAGCTCGTCTTGCAGAAGTTTATAATGCCGTAAAAAATATTATATCATGTCCAAAGTGTGGTACTACTGTATCTAAGATTCGATCAGAAATTAAGAAAACAACAGCAACTATTTTAATGGTTGCAGAAACTGATCTTGAAAATATTAAAGATGAAAATATACAAATGCTCGGTAAGAAAAAACTTAAATTAGTTCTTACTCCTGAAATAGTATATGAAAAACTTAAAAATATTAGTGACGATGATTGTGTTATTCTTGGTATGGATCCTAAACGAACCAGACCAGAAAATATGATTCATACTGTATTTTTAATTCCTCCACTTGCTATACGTCCAGCTGCTAAAGGCGATTTCTTAGGAGGTGGTATGATGGAAGACGGTCTTACACATCGTCTTGTTGATATTGTTCGATCTAACTATCGAATTATGAAACAACGTGAAAGCGGTGGCGAAAACGTATCTAAGTTTGCAAATGATAACTCAAATCTTTGCCAAATTCATATTGCATCTTATTTTGACAAAGACCAAATATCTTCTCAAAAAGGAGATCAAAATAAAGAAAGATCTTTAGCACCTGGTATTAAATCAAAAGAAGGTCGTATTCGTAGCAATCTTATGGGTAAACGTACTGACTTTACTGCTCGTACTGTTATTACATCAGATCCTGTTATTGATTACAATGAAGTACGAATTCCAGTTAAGATTGCAATGATTCTTACTTTTCCAGAAGTAGTAGGACCATATAATATAGATTATCTTACAACTCTTGTAAGAAATGGTCGTACTAACTATCCTGGAGCGAACTTTGTGTTTCAAGCAAGTAATATTTCTTCTGGTCAACATGTTCGACCATTAGATCTTCGAATTAAAAAAGAACAAGTAGAACTTCGATATGGTGACATAGTCGAAAGACATCTACAAACTGGTGACATAGTACTACTGAATCGACAACCCACTCTGCACAAACAGAGTATGATGGGTCATAGAATCAAAGTTATTAACAATCCAGAACTAATGACGTTTGGTCTTTCGGTGGCTGTCACAAAGCCCTACAATGCCGACTTTGATGGTGATAGACTTTTGTCACCAACAGCGGACTGCCAATAAAGTTGCTAAAATACTTTATTGGGAAAACAGTGTAAATTTAGCCTTGATATAATCCGCTAGTCTATTTTATAAGTTAAAATAGGCGAAATTCCCAAATTGCGGGAAATTCCTAAAGCTCAATGTACTAACTCATATCCGAAAGTTTATGAGGGGGGCGCGTAATGGCGTTCGTTTGCTTCTTCAAATAAAATAAAAATAAATTAAGTTAAATATTAAATACTATTATAATAGTATATTATGGAACAAATATTTGAATTAAATCAAATAGATAAAATAGTAGGTCACATATATTTAATGACTAACACAGAAGAAAATAAGTCTTATGTGGGTCAAACAAAAAGTCATCGTAAAAATAAAGGTAAATTTCGTCCCTTTGGTTATATCGGAAGATATAATGATCACATTAGTGAAGCAATCAATAATACTAAAAAGAAACAATGTAGTTATTTAAATAACTCAATTCGTAAACATGGAAAAGAAAAGTTTACAATAGTATTGATTGAAACATGTGATGTTAATGTATTAGATGAAAGAGAACAACATTTCATATCTCATTATAATACATTATATCCAAATGGATACAATTTAACAATAGGTGGTAAAACACAACATTGTGATAATGATATAGTTAATAATGCTGAATTACAGAATCCAAAAAAGCGCGGACGTGAATTTGGATATAAACATTCAGAAGTAACTATATTAAAAATGAAAGAAAGATTAACTGATAAAAATTTGTTAGATAATAAAAAAACAAATATGAAATCAGTTATGAAATCTTTTTATGATAATAAAAAGATAGAATTATTATCACAATATACCTTAGATGATGACGTTGATAAATATATAAGACCTGTTATACATAAACAAACAAAAGAACTCCATGATTATATTATAAAAATAGATGGACGTAAGTTAACTATTCGTTCTAATAATGATACATTAGAACAGAAATATGAACGTCTATTTAATATTTTAACAAAAATAAAAGAAAAACAAAATGAAGAAGCATAAGTAAAAATCATTGAGATGAGCGAAAGCGAAATGGAGGATCCGCAGCCACTGACCTAAATCCGCAAAATAAAAAACAAAATAAAAATGACAGGATATGGTT
>JACCED011000410.1_pt1 | contig 10449 bp, 8 predicted proteins | sample 7455021 | NCBI WGS metagenome assembly JACCED01 (sample SAMN15323456, study PRJNA562643) | freshwater metagenome | isolation source: river surface water | place: USA:Blue River Watershed | collected 2017-08-19 | reverse complement strand
TTAAATCAGTGGTATTTCAAAATTACTGATTACGCTGATCGTTTACTTGATGACATGGCGCAATTGGAAGGCAAGTGGCCAGACAAAGTTCTATTGATGCAACGAAATTGGATTGGTCGCTCTTCTGGTGCAAATGTAACTTTCCAAATTGAAGGGCGCGATGAGCCAATTTCAATTTACACAACTAGACCAGATACTTTATTTGGCGCTACCTTTATGGTGGTTGCAGCTGATTCTGAATTGGCCACAGAGCTTGCAAGCGCATCGCCTGCAAAAGCAGATTTTGAGAGTTATCTGGATAAAGTGCGTGCAGCATCAGATATCGAACGTTTAGCTACTGATAGACCAAAGACCGGTGTTTTCTTACAGCGATATGCAATAAATCCGGTAAATGGTGAAAAATTACCTATTTGGGCTTCAGATTATGTCTTGGCAGATTACGGAACTGGCGCAATTATGGCTGTGCCAGCACATGATCAACGCGATTTAGATTTCGCTAAAGCCATGAATTTACCAGTGCGCGTAGTTGTTGAAACCGGAGAAGAGGATCCCAATCTTTCAGGCATTGCAACTGGCGGAGATGGAAAATTAATCAATTCTGGCGAATTGAATGGTTTAAATAAGTCTGATGCCATCGCAAAGATTATCTCTATATTAGAAGCTAAAAAATTAGCATCAGCATCTAATAATTACCGTTTACGTGATTGGTTGATTTCTCGCCAACGCTATTGGGGAACACCAATTCCAATTATTCATTGTCCAAAGTGCAAAGAGGTACCAGTTCCGCTTGAGCAATTACCAGTTAAATTGCCACCAGCTGCAGGTTTAGATTTAAAACCCAAAGGTAGTTCTCCACTTGGTGCAGCCGATGATTGGGTAAATGTTCCTTGTCCAAAATGCGGTGGTCCGGCAAAACGCGATGCAGACACTATGGATACTTTCGTTGATTCATCTTGGTACTACTTACGTTATGCAGACCCAACTAATCCAGAGGCGCCTTTTGATCAGAAGAAAATTGAAGAGTGGTTGCCAGTAGATCAATATGTGGGCGGCGTAACGCACGCTATTTTGCATCTTCTTTACAGCCGCTTCTTTACCAAAGTTTTATTTGACATGGGAATGGTTAAATTCAATGAGCCATTTACACGTTTGCTCAACCAAGGCATGGTGATCATGGATGGCTCTGCAATGTCAAAGTCTCGTGGCAACTTAGTTCGCTTGTCAGATGAATTACAGAATCACGGTGTCGATGCGATTCGTTTAACAATGGTTTTTGCAGGCCCACCTGAAGATGATGTTGATTGGGCTGAAGTTTCACCATCAGGATCTGTTAAATTTCTATCAAGAGCATGGCGTCTATCCGGCGATGTAACAAGTGCTCCCGGAATTGATTTCAACAAGGGTAATTTGGAGCTACGTAAAGCAACCCATAAGGCGCTTCACGATGCAGCATTTGCAGTCGAATCATTCCGATTTAACGTAGCAATTGCTCGCGTTATGGAATTAGTTAACGCAACTCGTAAAGCGATCGATACTGGCTGTGGCGCAGCAGATCCAGCTGTGCGTGAAGCTGCAGAAGCGATCGCCATTATGTTGTCACTCGTTGCGCCATTTACCGCTGAAGAGATGTGGGAGCGGTTAGGTCATAAACCATCAGTGGCACTTGCGGGCTGGCCAATTGTTGATGAATCACTATTAGTGGCAGATGCTGTAACAGCAGTTCTGCAAATAAACGGAAAAATCAAAGAGCGTATTGAAGTTTCACCAACTATCACTGATACTGAACTTGAAGCTTTAGCGCTAGCGAATCCTTCGATTAATGCTGCCCTTGATGGTGTAAAGCCGATAAAAATCATTACTCGCGCACCAAAATTAGTTAACTTAGTTATACCTAACTAGTTTTCCCCAATCATTTAATTTTCCAAGCAATCCACAAACTCTACATGGTTTCATTATTTCCATGCAGACAAGAACTATTGATGCGCTCCGTTTATGGTGGCGCGATGTTAATTTCACTGATACACAACGCAAAGCTCTTGGGGCGTGCGCAATATTTGCAATTTCCTTAAGTGCATTCTTCATATTTAAACCACATGACGCCGAAGCCATAGCGCCACAAGTGCCTACAATCGTTGCGCCGCCAATGATCGTTGTTGACGTTCAAGGAGATGTTAAAAGCCCTGGGGTTTACGAACTACCAACTAATTCCCGAGTAAATGATGCGATTAAAGCTGCAGGTGGAGCCAAACTGAGCGCAGATCTTTCATATCTAAATCAAGCGCGTATGGTCAAAGATGGTGAACAGATTTATGTAGATAGAAAAATGACTATTACGACTTCAAGATCAGTTCGTAGAAGCTCAACTGCGCTAAACGGAATTTTAAGTATCAACCGGGCGACAGCTAAAGAGTTGGAGAAACTTCCCGGAATCGGTCCAGTTTTGGCGAGCAGAATCATCGATTATCGAAAATCAAATGGAAATTTCCAGAGCATCGATGATTTACGGAAAGTACAAGGGATTGGCGCTTCAACATTAGAGAAGTTCAGATCCAAGATTCGCGTCTAGCTTTAATTGGCGTATCTATTTGGATAGGTGCGCTAATTCAAAGTTGGATTGCACCGTGGCGCATCTGTTTAATAGCAGGTGCGCTCTCGCTTTTGACTAGACGAAAGAGCCGAGTCGTTGTGCTTGCGCTATTAGTTGGCGCATCAGTGATGAGTATTAGGGAGGTTTCTTTGGATAACTCTGATATTCACAAGCTACTTGGACAGAAAGTTACTTTGAATTTTACTGTGACTACTGATCCTAAAAAGACTTCTTCCGGAAAAATTTCGTTTATTGCAAAGGCTAAAGGAGTTCCGGTCCGAGTTATAGGTCTTGGAGATGAGTATCTTCCAACTACTAAATTCAAAGCTACAGGAAAGTTATTTGAAAGTGACGAACCGCGTGTAGCGGCGCTATTTTTGTCTTGGGAGAAATTTCAATTAATTGAAGAAGCTTCATGGTGGCAACGAAAGCTAGGAAAAATTAGAGAAGGCCTGCGAGAAGTATCTCTTAGTGAACCATTGATACCTGGAATGGTGTTAGGTGATACATCTTTGCAGAGCGCATCTTTTACTGATGCTATGCGACGTTCTGGATTAACACATCTAACTGCAGTCAGTGGCGCAAATTTCGCAATCATTAGTTCGTTTCTACTTTGGTTGATGCAATTTCCAATTAAAAGAGTTCGAATTCGGTTGGCAGTAACTTCGGTTGCGCTGATTGCTTTCATTGGTCTCGTGCGACCTTCACCTTCAGTTCTTCGCGCTGCAGCGATGGCCGCTGTGGTTATTTTTGCCAAATCTCATAGGCAGAGAAGTGATTCCATTCCATCTTTAGGTTTTGCGATTGCAGTTGTGGTGATTGCAGATCCTTGGCAATCAAGAGATCCAGGGTTTGCACTTTCGGTACTAGCTACAGCTGGTTTGCTTCTTATTGCGCCAAAAATCAAAGCGCCAAAAGGTTTTGCCGAACCAATAGCGGCTACTTTGCTCTGTTCACCAATAATCGTTTCCTTAAGCGGATATCTTTCAATTACATCAGTAATCGCGAATGTTCTTGCAGCACCACTAGTTGCACCGGTAACAATTCTGGGATTTATAGCCGCGCTTACACCGCCCATAGCTCCAATTTTGATTACCATCGCTAAAATTCCGGCGAGCTTTATTACTAAAATTGCTTATCGCGCGGCAGAATTTCCAGTTATAAATTTGAAGAACTCATTTTTATTAATTGCAATAGCGGTTATTATTTATTTTGGTCGAAGATATTTAATTCTCTTAATACCATTAATTTTGTTAATGACTTATTTGCAACGTTGGCCTAATAATGATTGGCAAATAGCAAATTGCGATGTAGGGCAAGGTGATGCTCTTGTATTAAAGAACGCTCCAAATAGCGCGGTGGTTATAGATGTGGGTCCAGATCCCAAATTAATTGACCAATGTCTAAAGAATTTATCCATTCATGAAATACCAATTTTAATTCTTACTCATCAGCACGCTGATCATGTAGGAGGACTGGTTGGCGCAACGAATGGCAGAAAAGTAGGGCGAATAATTCAGAATGCAACGCGTGGAGAAATTCTGAAATTGGGTGAAATGAGAATTGAATTCTTATGGCCGGATAGTGGTTCTCATTACTTTACAGACAACGGTGGCGAAGGTAGCGAGATAAATAATCAGAGCATTGTTGCGCTAATAACAACAAATTATTATTCGATATTAACAACTGGAGATTTAGAACCAGATGCTCAGAGTTTGATTTCTCCACCTAAGGTGGATTTTTTGAAAGTAGCTCATCACGGATCGAAATACCAAGATTACAAATTCAATAAAGCAGCTAATCCGGAAGTAGCGATAATAAGTGTGGGTAAGGGAAATAAATATGGTCACCCATCAGATCAGACTTTGAAGCTATTTAAAAAGGTAGTGCGGACCGATAAAGATGGCGCCATAGCAATCGACCCGATTACAGGTAGCGTTTCTTCTAGTAAGGTCGGCTTATTCGGATTACCAGTACTTTGGAGGGTGGCTTGAAAGACATTTACCTGCTACTTGGATCCGAAGCTGCTCTCGCAGATCGTGCGCTTGGGAAATTGTTGGCAGAGCTCAAACAAGAGCGAGCTGAGATAACTACGCTCTTTGCAGGCGAAGTGTCAGTAGGTGAGATATCTGATGCGCTATCTCCATCTCTTTTCTCGGAGAGACGTGCGCTTATATTGCGTGACTTACAGGATTTAGCTGAAGAGGCAAAGAATGAAATCACTAGATATTTAGATGCAACCGATGAAACTTTAACTTTAGTCTTGGTACATAAAGGTGGCGTGAAAGGCAAAGCGCTGCTTGATCAAATTAAGAAAGCTAAACCAGAAATAATCGCGTGCGAACCATTAAAGAAAGAATCTGAAAAGGAAGAGTTTGTAAGAAATTTATTTCTAGATTTGGGTCGTAAAGCTTCTCCAGCTGCTGTAAATGCGCTAGTGAATGCAACGGGCACAGATTTACGCGAATTAAGTGCGGCGGTATCTCAGTTAGCTTCAGATTCTCCTGCGGGATTGATTGAAGAGTCACACGTCAATAAATATCATCAAGGAAAAGTTGAAACCACCGGATTTGATGTTGCAGATAAAGTTATGGAAGGGAATTTGCCTGAAAGTTTAATTACCTTGCGCCATGCGATAACAACCGGCACTGATCCAGTCATGATTACAAGTGCGATTGCATCTTCTTTGCGAGGAATTGCAAAAGTTTCTGGAAGTAATCGCGGGCAGAAGTCTTTTGAATTAGCTGGAGAACTAGGAATGGCTCCATGGCAGATCGATAAAGCTCGCCGCCAATTAAATGGATGGAATGCCAATACTTTGACTGCGGCCGTAGCTGCAATTGCTAAGTGTGACGCGCAGGTAAAAGGTGGAGCCAGTGACCCGATTTATGCGCTCGAACAGGCGCTTACTCGTATCTGCGCTGCCAGAAGCGGCAGGATTTGAGCCTAAAGATAGGGCGCTGGTAACCTTTGCAACCTGTCCGCTCCCGGGCGGCATAGCGAAATTAAGAGAAAAAGATTTCAAGGAGTTACATAAGTGGCAAACATTAAGTCGCAGGTTAAGCGAATCAAGACCAACGAGAAGGCTCGTCAACGCAATAAGGCGGTCTCATCTGGTCTAAAGAGCGCAATCCGTAAATTCCGCGATGCAGTTGCTTCAGGTGACTCTGCAAAAGTTCAGAGCGAACTTCGTAGCGCTTCACGTCTTCTAGATGTTGCTGTTGCAAAGGGTGTAATTCATCGCAACAACGCAGCTAACAAGAAGTCAGCAATGGCCAAAGCCGCTGCTGCTAAGAAGTAATTAGCTAACTCAAAGCCGCCATGCCGGCAATTCCGTTAAGTAAGGCTCCACAGCCTGCTTCCACCGACCCAGCGCAAATTCGAAACTTCTGCATCATTGCGCATATTGATCACGGCAAATCAACTCTCGCAGATCGCATGCTTCAAATTACTGAAGTAGTTGATCCTAGACAGATGCGAGCTCAATATTTAGATCGCATGGATATCGAACGCGAACGTGGAATCACAATTAAGTCTCAAGCTGTTCGTCTGCCATGGCGTTCAGGTCGCGATGGTAAGGATTACATCCTTAACATGATTGATACACCCGGCCACGTGGATTTCACATATGAAGTTTCTCGTTCTCTTGCCGCATGCGAAGGTGCAATTCTTTTAGTTGATTGTGCGCAAGGTATCGAAGCTCAAACTTTGGCTAACCTTTATTTGGCGATGGAGAACAATCTACAAATTATTCCGGTGCTAAATAAAATAGATTTACCTGCCGCTCAACCAGATAAATTTGCAGCTGAATTAGCGAAATTAATTGGATGCCAACCAGAAGATGTTCTACGTGTTTCAGGCAAAACTGGTGACGGTGTTGAAGAGTTGCTTGATGAAATTGTTGATCAAATCCCAGCTCCAGTTGGACAGAAAGATGCACCTACTCGTGCGCTAATTTTTGACTCTGTTTACGATGTTTATCGTGGAGTCGTAACATATATTCGAGTTATTGATGGCAAATTATCACCACGTGATCAGATTCAAATGATCTCAACGGGCGCTCGCCACGAGTTATTAGAGATTGGCGCAATCTCTCCAGAACCAATTGCATCGCAAGGTTTAAGTGTCGGAGAAGTGGGTTATTTGATTACGGGCGTTAAAGATGTACGGCAATCTAGAGTCGGAGATACTGTCACTCTTTATCAAAAGCCTGCAAAAGAACCTTTAGCTGGATACAAAGATCCAAAACCAATGGTTTTTTCTGGTCTTTACCCTATAGATGGCGCAGACTTTCCTATGCTCCGCGAAGCTTTAGACAAATTGCAGTTAAATGATGCGGCCTTAGTTTATGAACCAGAAAGTTCTGCTGCCCTTGGCTTTGGATTTAGATGTGGCTTTCTTGGCTTGCTCCACATGGAAATTGTTCGTGAAAGACTAGAACGTGAAGCTGGACTAAATTTAATTTCTACAGCACCAAACGTAGTTTATGAAGTAAAACTCGAAGACGGTAAGTCACTTACAGTAACTAACCCATCTGAATATCCAAGCGGAAAAATTGCAGAAGTTCAGGAACCAATTGTAAAAGCAACAGTTTTGGCTCCAAGCGATTACATCGGAACCATCATGGAACTATGTCAAGATCGTCGAGGAGTTTTACTTGGTATGGATTATCTCTCCGAAGATCGAGTAGAAATTCGATACGACTTACCTTAGGCTGAAATTGTCTTTGATTTCTTTGATCAACTTAAATCGCGTACCAAGGGATATGCCTCTTTAGATTATGAAGACAAAGGAAATGCAGCTGGCAATTTAGTCAAAGTTGATATCTTGCTCAATGGTGAAACAGTTGATGCATTTAGCGCGATTGTTCATCGAGATAAAGCATATGCATACGGTGTAATGATGACTCAGAAACTGCGCGAATTAATTCCAAGGCAACAATTCGAAGTTCCAATTCAAGCTGCGATAGGTGCAAAAATTATTGCTCGTGAAAACATCAGAGCAATTCGAAAAGATGTTCTTGCAAAGTGTTACGGTGGAGATATCACTCGTAAGCGTAAGCTCCTTGAAAAGCAGAAAGAGGGCAAGAAGCGCATGAAGATGGTAGGACGTGTAGAGGTACCTCAAGAAGCTTTCGTTGCGGCACTTGCCACAGATGCGGATATCGAAAAGGTTAAAGCCGCTCGCGATAAGTAGGTAGATTTATGTCCAATTTATCGTTTTACGTTCATATCCCTTACTGCGTAAAACGATGTGGGTATTGCGACTTTAATACCTACACGCCTGCTGAATTACGCGAAGGCGGAACTCTCGAAACTGTTTCACAAGGGTTTGTTGACTCCTTAATTGCCGAAGTCACCTTTGCATCAAGAACTTCAACTACCACCATCCCAACAATTTTTTTTGGAGGCGGAACTCCATCATTGATGCCGGCTCAAGAACTGGGCAGAGTGATTGAATTACTCAAGCAACGCTGGGAATTCACTTCAGATATAGAAATAACCATGGAATGCAATCCGGATACTTTAACTTTGCAATCGCTTGAAGAGTATCGTGCAATCGGAATAAATCGAATTTCAATGGGTATGCAATCGGCCAACCAGACGGTACTCCAGGTGCTAGATCGCACTCATAACCCAGAGAATGTAGCCAAATCAGTGGAGAACGCCCGAAAAGCTGGATTCGACAATATTAGTTTAGATTTAATTTATGGCACACCTGGTGAAACGCTTGAACAATGGGAATCTTCAGTAAAGACAGCACTTTCTTACACTGTCGATCATCTAAGTGCATACGCTTTAATTGTAGAAGATGGCACTAAATTATCTGCAAAAATTAAACGTGGTGAAATAAATAAACCAGATGATGACTTGATGGCGCAGATGTATTTAATTGTTGATGATTTAGCATCAAAAGCCGGCTTAACGTGGTACGAACTAAGTAATTGGGGTCGACCTGCTGCACATAACTTGGTCTATTGGCAGAATCAGAATTGGTGGGGTTTGGGTCCAGGCGCACATTCTCATATCGATGGAACACGTTGGTGGAATGTAAAACATCCAAGCAAATATCAGGAGAAGTTAGCCGCTTTTGAATCTCCCATGCAAGATCGTGAAGTTTTAGGCGAAACAGAAAAACGTGATGAGAAAATAATGTTACAAATTCGATTGCGAGAAGGAATTGCCAAGGATGAGTTAACTGAAACACAGTTGAAAATTCTCGAGAACTATCCGGAGCAAGTTATGAGCGTTAATAATCGCCTGGTATTGACCCCTCAAGGGCGCTTGATTGCAGACCGAATAGTCCGTGAATTGATCTAGGCTATAAAATCTGCCAATTATGAGCCGCCGCCTAGAAATTCTTCGCGCAATCGTCGACGAGTACGTTGCTACTCAAGAACCGGTTGGCTCTAAAGCTTTGGCTGAAAATCACAATCTCGGTGTTTCGCCAGCGACAATCAGAAATGAAATGGCAGTTCTTGAAGAAGAGGGTTTAATTACTCAACCGCACACATCAGCAGGAAGAATCCCAACAGATCTTGGTTATAGAACTTTTGTTGATCAACTTTCGTCAGTTAAGCCACTATCTGCTCCGGAACGCCGCGCTATCGAAACTTTCTTAGAAGGTGCGCTCGATTTGGATGACGTGGTAATGCGAACAGTGAAATTACTTGCAGACGTTACCAAGCAAGTTGCAGTTGTGCAGTACCCATCTCTAGTGAAGTCTCGAGTTCGTCACGTCGAACTTGTCCTTTTAAATTCTGCTCGTACCATGTTGATTTTGATTACAGATACCGGTCGCGTTGAACAAAGAGTAATTGAATTAGCCACTGAAGTTGATGACGAATTCTTAAATTCGATGCGCATCAAACTTAATAATTCTATTTCGGGTCAACGATTGCCAGATGTTGCAGATCGTCTTACGGCATTGATGGATTCCTTAAATCAAGGTGATAGAAGAAATATGGCAGTCGTTATCTCAACATTAATAGAGATGGCGCTTGAGAAGCCAGAAGAGAAAGTCGTGCTTGCAGGTACGGCAAATTTAACTAGATTCCGTCAAGATTTTTCTGCTCAAATTCACCCAATTTTGGAAGCGCTTGAGGAGCAAGTTGTTCTGTTACGTCTTTTAGGAGGCGCTTCAAGTGGCGTTCAAGTTTTAATTGGAAGCGAACAAACCGAAGTTAATTTAAGAGAAACTTCAGTGATATCTACAAGTTATGGCGAGGTAGGGGCGTTGGGAGTAATTGGACCAACACGTATGGATTACGCAAGCTCTATGGCTGCAGTTAGCGCAGTTGCAAACTACGTAAGTAGGTATCTACAAGATTTCACGGGGGATATTGCAAATGGCTGATTTGTACGAGACCCTCGGAGTAACTAGAGATGCAAATGCTGATGAAATTAAACGTGCATATCGAAAATTAGCGCGCGAATTGCATCCAGATATCAATCCTGATCCAGCGGTTCAAGAAAGATTCAAAGAAGTAACAGCTGCATATGATGTTTTAAGTGACGATCAAAAACGTCGTCAATATGACATGGGTGGAAACCCATTTGGTGCAGGTGGCGGTGGATTTAATGGTGGCTTTGGTTTCAATGACATCATGGACGCTTTTTTTGGACAAGGTGGGCAATCTCGTGGTCCGCGTTCAAGAGCAAGAGCCGGACAAGATGCTTTGATTAGAGTTGAAGTTTCATTAGAAGAGGCCTGCTTCGGAACTGATCGTGAATTAAATGTAGAAAGCGCAGTACGTTGCGAAAAATGTTCAGGAACTGGTTGCAAAGAAGGAACCAGCCCATCAACTTGTGGCATTTGTAAGGGACGCGGCGAAACTCAACAAGTAACACGTTCTATTCTTG
>JACCED012504668.1_pt1 | contig 10450 bp, 14 predicted proteins | sample 7455021 | NCBI WGS metagenome assembly JACCED01 (sample SAMN15323456, study PRJNA562643) | freshwater metagenome | isolation source: river surface water | place: USA:Blue River Watershed | collected 2017-08-19 | reverse complement strand
TGCCACAACAGTTACAACAAAGTAACCCGCAACAATATCGGCCATTCGCTGCATCGGTGCTCTGGAGCGTTGGGCTTGAGCAACCATTTGTACAATTTGTGCCAACATCGTCGCTGAGCCAACTCGTTCAGCTTTAATGACTAATGCACCATTTGTATTCATGGTGGCGCCAATAACTTTATCTCCAGCGCGCTTACTCACTGGCAAGGGTTCACCTGTCAGCATTGATTCATCCAACGCACTTGACCCCTCAGTTACGACCCCATCTACTGGCACTTTTTCGCCAGGACGCACCCTCAGTAAATCCCCAACATGGACACTCGCTAAAGGAATATCTTCGTCTGTCCCATCGGATTTAAGCCTTCTCGCTGTCTTTGGTGCCAATCCCAATAGCGATTTAATCGCAGCAGAAGTTTGAGAGCGTGCCTTAAGTTCTAATACTTGACCGAGCAGTGTTAAAGAAATAATAACGGCAGCAGCCTCGAAATAAACTCCAATCCTCCCCATCGACATAAATGACGCGGGGAATACTTGAGGCGCAACAGTCGCTATTACGCTATACAAAAACGCAGCGCCCGTTCCAAGACCGATCAGTGTCCACATATTGGGGCTGCGATTAACAACAGACTGCCAGCCTCGATAGAAAAAAGGCCAGCCCGCCCATAAAACAATTGGGGCAGACAAAACCATCTCTACCCAAGTTTGAATATGGGATTCAAATAAATTCAACTTGTGACCAAACATTGCAAGTGGGGTGACAATGATTGTTAATGGCAATGTCCACCAGAAACGTCTTTGAAAATCGACTAATTCCGGATTTTCCTCTTCTTCCAGCTCAGGCAACAAAGGTTCCAGAGTCATACCGCAAATTGGGCAGTTCCCAGGATGGTCCTGCCTGATTTGTGGATGCATCGGACAGGTATAGATTGTGCCTGCCTTTGGAACAGAAACTGACGAATCCTTCAGGCTTGCATCGAGGTACTTCTCAGGTGAACTAACAAATTTATCTTTGCAACCATTGCTACAAAAATAATAGATGATATCTCTGAGCGAAAAGCTGTATTTCGACTGATTCGTAACTGTCATTCCGCATACGGGATCCTTAATGGAACCGTCATCAGAGGAATGACCATGATGCATATTCTCATGATTATGTTCGTGACCATGTTCGTGACTATGAGTTTCATTCTGAATGCTCATTCATAATTCCTTATTTATTTTGGGTCTAATAAAATTGGCTCATCAGAAATTTCGTTCTCAGTCTCATACGATTTCGGAAAATGTTTCTGCAGGTGCTGACTTACTTTTTCGATGGCAGATAGAACTCCAGATTTGCATTCTTTAACAGAAAATTTAGGTTCAATTTCGCGACAAATATTGCTCCAGACATCAGCATCAGTTTTTGAATGGATGCCCCTATCCGCAACGATCTCAACGGAACGGTCTGCTAATAAAACGTAAATTAGTACTCCGTTGTTGTGCTCTGTATCCCATACTTTTAAATTTGAAAAAACCTCAATAGCTCGATCTCGTGGGCTCAGGTCATTTAGCAGCGCATGTAACTCAAGCGCACCTTCAACAGCAAAACAGATTTGACCCGAATGTTTGCTTTCACTCAGACCAATGGCCAGCTTGATTTTGTTTAAATCATCTTTTGAGAAGAAATGTCCCACCTTGCCACCGTGCGACCATAAGTGTCTTATTAATCGATTCACGTTCATACCTACCATCTCCCAGATGATCCACCGCCACCGAAACCACCTCCACCACCACTAAATCCACCTCCGCCACCGCCTCTGCTACTGTATCCACCAAAACCATGTCTACCAAAACCGATTCCAAGCAAAGCAATTAAAAGGCCAGCTACACCGGCAAAGATTGCCATTGAAACTGCACCAAAAATAAACCATGCCATTACGGCAACAAAACCTCCGGTTACCATGGAACCAGGTAGTCTTCCCAATACCGACCTGAGTATTTGCCCCAGCACTAACGCGACAACAAAAATGATTGGCAATGCTTGACGAATATCTCTCTCATCTGCACGCTTATCACTTATCGACGATGGCAAAAACTCACCATCAACCACACCAATAACAGCATTCACACCAGCAGAAATACCGCCATAAAAATCTTGCTGTTTAAATCGAGGAACAATGATCTGATCAATAATTCGCTTGCTGGTAGCATCAGTAAGGGCCCCCTCTAAGCCATATCCAACCTCAATTCGAAGTGTCCTATCAGACTTGGCTACTATGAGAATCACACCATCATCAATTTTTTTGCGTCCAATTTTCCATTGATCAGCTACCCGGATTGCGAACTGTTCAATAGATTCAGGTGCCGTAGATGACACCATCAATACTGTAAGCTGACTACCTTTTCTTGACTCAAAATTTCGTAAGGTTTGATCTAACGTATTTTTTTCGCTAGCTGAAAGGGTTCTGGTTTGATCTATAACACGCCCCGATAAAGCAGGCACAGTCTGTTGAGCCTGTGAAAATTGAGACAGGCTCAACAGTGCGGATAGTGATAACAAAATCAAAATCCGCTTGAGCAGATTTGAGAAATAGCTCAAAGGATTCATCACAATCATTTCGCTGAAGGGGTCTCAAATGAAACACCAGGAGGTGTTGCCAAAGCCTTTTCATTCTCAACAGTGAAATTTGCCTTTGGTTTATAACCAAAAACCATTGCAGTCAAATTAGATGGAAAAGAGCGAATTGTTGTGTTGTACTCCTGTACTGATTTTATATATCGATTGCGGGCAACTGTAATACGATTTTCAGTTCCTTCCAGTTGAGCTTGGAGATCCCTAAAACCCTGATTTGCCCTTAAGTTTGGATAGTTTTCGGAAACAACCAACAATCTTGATAAGGCGGATGTGATTTCTCCTTGAGCCTGCTGGAATTTTTGGAAGGCTTCAGGATTATTTACCAACTCGGGAGTTACTTGAATAGCGGTTGCTTTTGCCCTTGCTTCCACAACTTTAGTAAGTGTGTCCTGCTCAAACTTCACCTCACCTTTAACCGTACTCACTAAATTAGGTATGAGGTCAGACCTACGCTGATACTGATTTAATACCTCAGACCAACTGGAGGAAATCAGCTCATCCTGAGACTGGATTTGGTTGTACCCACATCCTGACAAAGATACTGTTAGCAGGACTAGCATTCCGATAAGATATTTACGCATTTATTACTCCTTAATTAAATGAGTTTTTCAACTGCAATTAAATTCACCTTAAACAGAATTAGAAATTAGGTATAAAGCGCGGGGTCTTTAATGCATATTGATCGTAAGCAATTCCAAACTGAATTTTCATTTCCTTTTCTTCAGCGATCGATAATCGTCCATACATCAACAACAAGATAGGGAACATTAAAATCGTGAGTAGTGTGGGCCATTGAAATAAAAATCCAAGCAGGATCATCACAAACGCAACATACTGTGGATGTCTAATTTTGGCATAAGGCCCTGTGGTAGCAAGCTGCTTATTCTTTTGGGCGTGATATAAAACATTCCAAGAACTTGAGAGCAAATAGAAACCAAATGCAAGAAATATATAACTGGCAATATGAAGCACTCCAAAGTGAGGGTCACCCTTTTCCCCCATTAGCGTCGACCATAAGTGCCCAGAGTTATGGCTAAAAATATCAAGATTAGGAAACTTTGTTTGCAACCATCCAGACATAAGATAAATCGTCAGCGGAAATCCATACATCTCGACAAAGAGAGCAACTATAAAGGCTGAAAAAGCCCCAAAAGATCTTCAGTCTCTAGTCGTGTTTGGTTTAAAAAAGCTAAAAGCAAACATAATAAAAATTGCTGAATTTAATATCGCCAACGTCCATAGGCCATAGGCATTATCAGTCGCTTCCATTATTTGACATCCTTTTTATCAACATCCGAATCCCTATGTTCATGGTGATGTCCGCTATGCATAAACAAATGCATTAAAGGGCAAGCCAGAATCAATAAAAACGGGAGAACCGCAATCGTATGTGCATAGTGTTCAGTGAATAAAAAATATGCTGCCACAGCACCGATCACGAGATACCCAATTGAATACTTAGAACCCCAAAATTTGGGTGGATTAGCTTTATCTGAGTTGTGATCCATCATGTTTCTCTCGCAATGTTGTTTGTCCAACTTACCCGCAGCAACAACCACCAGATTTTTTTTGCTGTGTTTTTACGCTTCCATCGATATCAACTGATGATGGATAGCCCTCTTCAGTAAGCGCATGAATCAGATCATCAAACTTAGAACTTGAACGTTGCAAATTCACTTTTCCATTTTGTAGATCCACATGAATATCAGTGACATCATCAAAGGCTTCAAGTGCCTTAGTCACATGTTTAACGCATGATCCGCATGTCATACCACCTACATTCAAATTAATTTGATTCATTTCAAAACCCCTTTTGTATTTTCATCTGTTGATTGCTCTTGATGTGAGCTGTGATGATGTCCACCATGCATGAGATGCATAAGAGGACAGGCTAGCAATATAAGATAGGGCCAATAGCCAAAAATATGTCCTCCGTGCTCTCTGAGCACAAAAAAAGCAACAATCAGTATCGCCATCAGAAATGCGACACCGACAGGTCTACGCCAAAAAGCTTTGACGCTTGTTTGCTCAGATGGAGCGTGATTATGGATATTCATGGCTTTGGCTCTTCCTCAGATAACTAGGCTGTAAATAGCTATGCGTTCTTATTTACTCTTGGGAGTACTCATTTGATCCATCATCATCTGCATCATGTTTGTCATCATTTCCATACGCTTCTGCATCATTTGATGTTGCATATGCATTCCTTCCATCATCGGCATGCCGTCCTTCATTGGCATACCATCCTTCATCGGCATACCATCTTTCATTGGCATACCCATCGTCCCAGCATCGCGCATCATTGACATCCCAGATTGCATAGCTTTCATATTCTCTGCCATGATTGCGCTGCGCTCTTCAGGCGTTTTTGCATTGATCATTTTTTGATGAATTTCCTGCATGGCCTTCATTTGCTCATCCATTTTTTTCATCATGTCTTGTGACGCTTGATTGGATGGCATATTTGCTTTTGGTGTTGCTGTTGCTGCTGGCGATACTGGTTCAGGGTGATGGCCTGCATGCTCATCTTTTGCTTGAGCCATTACTGCAGATGATGAAACGGCTATGAGGCTAGCCACGATGAACGAATTTAAGTTTTTCATGATTATTTCCTTGAATATGAGTGTGGAGAGTGGCATTAAAGTCACCACTAAAATATTGACATTAAGGAGCGGATTTGAGGTCTGTAAGGACAAGTTTTCCGCCTTCTTGGACAACGATGAACTTCACTGTTTCACCGACTTGTACTTTGTCTATCAACGTTCTATTTCTGACCTGAAACACCATCGTCATTGGTGGCATATCAAGATTCTTGATTTCTTCATGTTTGATCGTGATTTTTGAGTTTTCAAGATCAATTTTTCTGACGACTCCGTTCGTCATTTCATTTACCTGAGAAATTGCGGGCGATGAAACTACGGCCAACGTCCCAAGCAAGACTGAAACTAAAGTACGTTTGATTCCACTCATTTTATTTATTCTCCTTTAAATATATTTTTGATATACAGAAGTACTTCCGTCTTTTTTGACGAGAAGAACGTTATAGGCCTGGGTTCGATTTCCGTATTCAGCGCCGTCCATGCCGGCAGAACCTATTGGCATACCAGGCACAGAAAGACCGACCGCCTTAGGTTTCTCTGAAAGTAATCTCTGAATTTCACGTACTGGCACATGCCCCTCAATGGCATAACCTCCAATCAGTGCTGTGTGGCACGATCCTAACTCAACAGGTATTCCACTCTTAGCGCGAGCATCGGTATTGCCAGTGTCATGCACAATCACTTTGAATCCTGCTTTTTGGATAATATTGATCCAATCCTGACAACACCCACAACTTGGACCTTTCCAAACTTCCATCACCTGTACCGGCGCTGCCCATACCCGAGGAAAAACGCTTACAAGAGCTGATAAAAGCAATCCACGACGTAAAGCATTCATATTTTTTTGCATCATGATCTCTCTAAAATTATATTTACTTCGCTGTACCAACTCGAACAGATCCCTTCATTCCAGCGTCATAATGTCCAGGCAAGAGACAAGCAAAATCAACCGTTCCTGAAGTTGTGAATTTCCACATCACGGTGCCCGACTTGCCCGGCCCAACCGACACCATGTTGGGATCATCATGTTCCATCTCGGGAAATTTCAGCATTTGCTGATAGTGATCCTTGAGATCCTTCTCTGTACCAAGAACAAACTCATGTTTCACTTTGCCACTATTGGTCAGGACGAATTTGATTGTTTCACCCGCTTTGACCGAGATACTGGAGGGGCTAAATGTCATTGAATCGGACATCTCAATCTGTACCGTCCTCGTCACTTGAGAAGCTTGCCCTGGCTGACCAATCGCAGCGTTATCTGCCCCATGAGAATGAGCACCCGCATGGTTTCCTGCAGCCCAACTCGAACCTGCAAAACCTAATAAGCTAATCATTAATATCAATCGAATTTTTTTAAAGTGATCAAACATTTTTTATCCTTAGCAAAATTTGTGTCTAGTGAATTTGTGAAATTAGTGACTTGAGTGGTCAGAGCGATTCGTAGGCTTACGTACTTGAACCTCGGTGTCTTTAATTGCTGGTTTAACCCTTGGCATGGATTGTCCACCAGATGTTTTTGCTCTTTTAGGCTCTTGAACTGGACCTACGTATTGACTCGCAACTGTGCCTGGTGGATGCTTAAACCAACCCGGATCTTTATAGTCACCAGCAGGCTGATCAGAGCGCACCTTTAAAACGCTAAACATGCCGCCCATTTCTACACTACCGAATGGCCCCTGACCTGTCATCATCGGTATCGTGTTATCAGGCAGTGGCATTTCCATCTCTGCCATGTCGGCCATGCCTCTTTCACCCATCACCATATAGTCTGGGATCAATTTTGAAATTTTTTGCGAGATTCCACGATGATCGACACCAATCATCGTTGGTGGCGTGTGTCCCATCGCATTCATCGTGTGATGACTTTTATGACAATGAAACGCCCAGTCACCAAGCTCATCCGCCACAAACTCAATCTGTCGCATCTGACCAACGCCAATATCGGTTGTTACTTCCGGCCAACGGGCCGTTTTTGGTACAGGGCCACCATCTGTCCCTGTAACCTCAAATTCATGGCCATGAATATGGATCGGGTGGTTTGTCATGGTCAGATTACCCACACGTATCCGCACCTTATCGTTTAATCGAACATTTAAGGATTCAATCCCTGGAAAAACGCGGCTGTTCCAGCTCCAAATGTTGAAGTCAAGCATGGTCATAATCTTGGGGGTATAGCTGCCAGGATCAATGTCGAAGGAACTCAACAAAAAAATGAAATCCCGATCAACCTTATCAATGATGGGATGATCCCCCTTTGGATGCGTGATCCAACTCCCCATCATACCCATCGCCATCTGTGTCATTTCATCAGCATGCGGGTGGTACATAAAAGTACCTGGACGCCTTGCCTCAAACTCATAGACAAACGTTTTACCGGATGGAATTGCTTTTTGCGTTAAACCAGCAACACCATCCATACCATTAGGCAAACGTTGCCCATGCCAATGGATACTAGTGTGTTCTGGCAGTTTATTTGTGACAAAAATTCGAACACGGTCACCTTCAACTACTTCGATCGTCGGGCCTGGCGATTGTCCGTTGTATCCCCATAAATGCGCCTTAAACCCAGGTGCCATTTCACGCACCACCGGCTCAGCAACTAGGTGGAATTCTTTAACACCATTATTCATGCGCCACGGAAGTGTCCAACCATTCAAGGTCACAACCGGGTTATAAGGAATCCCTGTTTCAGGAATCAATGGAGGCATCGTCTGTGGATTCTTTTGAATGACAGGCTCAGGAATCGCTGCCATAGCAACTCGACCGACTGCCGCCATAGCAACAGCTCCTCCGGCAAGCCCTGCAGATTGTATGAAGTGCCTTCGAGAACTCATTTTTAAATCCTTTTCTATATCTTTAGTTTCAGACAACTTATTAATGGACCGCATCACTAGAACCTCCACTAACCTGAGTCTTGATACTGTCACTTGTGGTTGCTGTTGGTCGCCCAAGAAGCGTGGCTTGCATAGCAGCATCAGCTAACCAAAACTGCTGATCGGCATTGATTGAAAGCATCACGCTATTGACCATATCTTTCGCATCAGCTAATAGCTCAAACACACCAATCATCATCCCGTTGTAACGCAGCTGATTTTCTTCTGAAATCACTTTACGAAGGGGAACAACTTCTTTTCGATAGTGCTTTGCAATATCGAAGTTCGTACGGTATGCAGAATAGTTTTCTCTCAAACTGGATTCAGTTACACGATATGCAGATTCCAGACGATTTACCGCAGCCAATGTTTGAGCATTCATCGCGTCACGCTGCATATCACCCCAGTCGAATATCGGCAATCTGATGCTGACTTCATATCCACGCCCAGGAGTATTGGATCCGGTTTCGTTGTCGTATACATTCTTATTTCTCAAACCCAGCTCAATATCTGTAAAACTTGTGACATTGTTTAGTCCTTGCTTTTTCATAGCAACTTCAAGTCCAGATTGTGCAAGTTTGATATCGATACGATTCGAGCTAACGGATTGACTAACTTCCTGCGGACTCAGTGGCATTTTTGGTAAATTTGGAAGCCGCTCTGGTAGCCTTAGCTTCTGGGCCTGATCAAAAGTGAGACCAAGCGTCCTAATTAACGCCTCTCTCGATGCGGTCACTGCATGCTCAGCAATCGCTAATTGCGTCGCAGAATCAGCATAAAATGCCTGTTGCCTTGCGCGTTGAATTTTTGTGAAATTCCCAACCGATTGCAGTCGGCGAGCAAGCTCAGCGCTGACCTTTGCCACCTCATTTACCTGTCTGGCGTAAATCAAAGTTTGCTGTGCCGCTACGGCCCTCACCCATGATTGTCTGACGCGGGTGATCTCATCGACAACATCCGCGACAAGTTTTGTTTGAGCTTGTTCAAGTTGCTTTTCAGCAATTCCATATCGCTGTGGCAGCGTTAAAACATCTAACAATCCAAAACTAATCATCCGAACCAGCTCAAGCTCGTTTGGATAAGACATGCGCTCAAACATGAAGACTGGGTTCGATATACGCCCAGACTGCGCAGCTTTTGCTGCAAAACTCCAGTTATCCGCGAGAAGTGTTTGCATTGCAGGGCTATTTAGCAGCGCCAACTGTACAGCCTCTCCTTGACCAAGCTCTCGCTGAAGCAGTTCCTGCGTACTTTGTTTACGAGCGATGTGTTGCTCTTCCGTCAAAGCAAGTTCCAGCTTTCCTTGAGTAAAGCCTGGAATATTTTCATTTGTTTGACTTATTGAGCGATCAAAATTGACGCTTGCGCAACCAGTTAGGACAGTAATAGAAACCAACGTACTAACAAGACGAAAGCGTTTTACCCAATTAATTTGCCTCATCACTTAACCTCTTTTGTATCTGAATGATCAAGAGAAGAAGTATTTAATTGCCGTTGATCTGCAGAAGCATCCGGCAGTCGAGCTTCTTTGGCATAAGTTCGCCAGCCTCCTATTTCACCAACGGTATCGTTTGCTTGACGCCAAGATTCAATTGTTTGTTCTGAATACGGAACATAGTCAGAAAATGCCGATTTGTACTGAACCTGAGCGAAGTTCTGGTCACCCCGGTTACTTACGATATTGGCATCGACTACTGGCTGTGCCATCACGACGGTAACGGCAAAAGCAGCAAGAATGGCTACTGGAATAGCCCTAAAGACAAAGTGTAAAGACATGAAACCCTCGTGTGAGAACAATCAGTGATCCGTAAGAAAAATACGGAATTACAGAATGGTCGCAACGAACCTAATTGGTATTAGCAGAGCGAGAAAACGCACTAAACCACTAAAGGTTGCGTCGCTAAGCGAGAGTCTGCCGAGGGGGGCGATCTAAGCCAGCCAGGACGGGTGGCAGATGTAGGGATGAAATGTAAGTAAATTCGGAACTATTAGTAACCGAAATTGCTAATAACTGCACAGGATGTGCAATCGCACCAGAAGCCGTGCTTGATCCGCATGTATTGTGCTTGAGATGATTTTTATGTGGGTCAGAACTAGAGGAATGATGTTCAACATCCAAACTAGCCTTAATCAAATCTGATGGAGCATGGTCATCAGATGATAAATGCGCCTCTTGAGCTGAGTCTGGATGATCATGAGGCGTGACTTGAAAATCATGAGTGTGATCCGAGACGATCAATCCATGACTCATCTCGCATGCAAACATAAGCGTAGAAGCGATACCTTGGAATGGAATCGCTACTAGCAAAATGCAGACAAAGAGAAGACGACGAATCGAACATTTCATAGCCAAATTATACATT
>JACCED012078307.1_pt1 | contig 10450 bp, 7 predicted proteins | sample 7455021 | NCBI WGS metagenome assembly JACCED01 (sample SAMN15323456, study PRJNA562643) | freshwater metagenome | isolation source: river surface water | place: USA:Blue River Watershed | collected 2017-08-19 | reverse complement strand
TTTTTCATAATGGCGATACTACATTTACTCAAGAACACAGCAATGCATTGTTAGAAAACAAAAATATTTTGTGTATTTATAGTCAGAATTTAAGTATACCTCCGCATGATAGACTTAAACCATTACCAATTGGAATAGCTAATTCAATGTGGTTGCATGGAAACATATATACATGGGTGTCAAAATTACAGACGCCTTTGCCAAAGAAACCACATTTTATCTATTTTTATTTTGAGATATATACAAACGTAAATAAACGGCAAAGGTGTTTTGATATTATCAGGTCAATGGGTATTGAATCTCAACCAAAAAGGTCATTATCAGACTATATACAAGCACTATCAACATTTAAATTTGCGATTTGTCCCGAAGGGAATGGAATTGATACACATCGTTTTTGGGAATGCTTATATTTAAAGGTGGTTCCAATTTGTCCCAGAAATATCATTACAGAATATTATAGTAAATTTTTCCCTGTTGTATTATTGGATAAATGGGAAGATTTAAATATAAATGCCATGGAGACCTTTTATGAAACGTGCGACTGGTCAAACTATGCAAAATTATTTGATATTACGTACTGGGAAAATTCTTACTAATCATATTTTTACTATATTTGTGTAAATATTATTTTACAATCTCCACAATGTTTGATATTGATGCAATATCTTGGTTGCACCCATCTTTTCCAATTCTAGGTTTACAAGAGAACCCTTACCTGCCATGTTGGGGTTAAATTGACGTTTCAATGTTGAATAAATTGGGTTATTTTGACCATCATCTAACCAGTATGGTGAAACGGGTGTATCATCAATCAAAATAATACTATTTTTATGAAGTAAGTGTTTTACCCGTTTAAATTCTTCTAAATGACGGATAGCAGATGGCAATGGATTCAAAAAATCTACGTCGTAGCTATCCAAGTATAAAAAGTCAATTAAATTATCTATCTTTGGTAAATAGTCAAGATTATTTGAATGAAACACTTTGGATTTCTCTGAGATTAATGAATTTGTTTCGTTTACAGCATGTTCATTTAAATCAACTGATACGACAGAACCATCGTAAAAATTTACAAACTTGTCCCACAATAACGTACTTTTGGTGCCATGTGCAGAACAACCAGTTTCAACAAATTTGAATTTATTCAGGTCTTTATTGTGAACTAATAGTTGTCTAAGGGCCTCTTTCATAGTATGATAATTAATATGTGTAAAAAATGCATGGGGAAATTCAGGCGTTTTCAAGAATCCAGGTATGAGTGCTCCGTCAACATTTCCCAAGGTTTCATGCCCTGTTTTAGATGTCTGTTTGTGAAAAAACGTATCATACACTTCAACCTCAAACTTATTCCAACTTGTTGGCACGTCATAGTTCATAAATTTTTTCAAATCTTTGCAATGTATATGCAAGTTTACTATAGGGATGAGTTGAGAATTTACTTGTAAAAACGGAGCAAGTATATTGGATGTTGGGTCAGTTTTCCAAATTATATTATACTTTGAATAGTTGATTAGACACGTTTCATTTACGAAACCGCTTGTATCACCCTTTGCGTTTCTTGGGTCAACACCTCCTAGATACTGCCCAATGGCGGCTGCATCAAAAATACAATTAAATTGGTTGTAATTTTTAGTTATATTAGTTAATTCTGGACTACTTGTATCTAGTGGGAAAATGGGGAACGTATCAACTAGATGTGGCAAGTCGTTGCAACAACGCCCCCAGTTTTCCATGTCATTTAAATTAGTATCGAAATGGTTGATACATTGGTCAAGTGCTTCAACGTTTGGTATGTACATGATTCCTGGAATGCATCTGGATTTTGAATCCATAGTTAATAATATTTTGTTGGTATTGGATAGATTTAAATCGCTTAAATTTTTATACACTAAAATATCATTTTCTATGTGCCATATGGATGGTTTTCTGTGATGTCGCATGTACGTTTGTAGTATTTTGAATCTATATGATGCCAATTGCCAAAACCCGTCTCTGTATGTATTTGCTAGGCTCTGTTTGTATTCTTTATACGACGACATAAATCCTTCAACTGCAACAACCTTTATGTTTCTCTCTTGAAAGATATTTATCATTACGCAATCTGTAAGGACGACTACCTTATGGTTATTAAACTTACGTAAGCATTGAATTGCATCTAATATATATTCTTGAAATGTGTTTAACATAACTAAAACAATCTCCATTGTTATGTATATAATGTATAATGAGGTATATTTATGTTAATTAACGCAATATATTGTTGTTATTTAACATAAAAACAAAAGAACACCTGTAAATATTCAAATATTTTCATTAATGATTTTATTTGACATTCCCTCTAATTCAAATAAATATTTAATTTCATCATAATACGATAACATGTTATTATATTGCGATTCGTTAATATCAATTAATTTACTTTCAAGTGAGTCAATTTCTGAAATATTTATACTGATACATAACTTGGTGTAATCAATAACGTCTTTAAATGGAAGCCAATTGATGTCATTCCAAATATAAACTGGTATGGTTCCAAGCTGGAAACATTCAAAAAATCTGAATGATGAACGTCCATATCCTCTAGGTGCTAAAGCAAATTTGGAATTTAATGTAATTGTGATAAATAATTCTTGCAGATTCTTGTTTATAGATGGTGTCCAACCACCAGAGCTAATTATATTAAAATTTGGATTTGTTAAAAATTTATCAAACATACATTTTCTTACGTTCGGATGGATATGATTTGATGTAATATTTCCAATAAATGAACATAATATGGTCTTTTCATTAAAATTCTTTTTTTGAATAGATGATAAGGTGTTATTTACATCTTGATAAATTAATGGAATCGGAATATCACCACTACAAGCCCCGTATATAGTTGTATTTTTTGGTAATTCTAATAATGGTCCATCATCATGTTGTACTATTGTAAAATATCCATTTTCACTTGGGTTATTTGTTAACCAACTATTTAATTCTTCTTGCATTTCTTGTTTCTTATGTTGAAACCAATCTTCAATTTGAAAATTAGTCCACAACGCAGGTATGTATTTTTTTGTTAAGTATGGTTTATCGACCGATAGTTTGTTGAGAAAATATTCTTCGAGATAAAGACCACTCTTAAATGGCGGATATGTGTCTTTATTTTTACAATAGAATAACTCGCTTTTATTAAAAAGATTTATGTTAACCGCGTCTTCATTTAATTTTTTGATTTGCGGAGGCTCTACCCAGAAACTATTAATATTTAAGTTTCGAAACATATCATTTAATGTCCAGTCATATGAATTATTAATTTGATTATAATTATCATATATTTTTTTAGCACATTCTTTGGTAATTAAATAAAACGATGAACATTTTGTTCCACCATGACACTGCCACGTAATATTATTTGTTTTAGGATAAACTAATAACTCATATTTTACACTGGCTTCAATATAATTTGTCCAATCATTGTCAAATATAATATCCCATCGTCCATATGTTTCGATTAATTGATATATATATGTTTTCACTAACTCTGGAATATCTTGGTTATTAAAACGTATATTATCTTCCATAATAACACCATAATTATAGTCATTGTCAATAATATTTTTTAAGCATAAATAATGTTTACATGCGCGAGATATATATTCTTTAGATGTGCTAGTTTGTTCAAATATTACCTTGATTTTATTTGAATCTAAAATAAAGTTTTCTGTTAATTCGTGTGTATTTGGATGGTTCATGTAAAATACGTCTTTGGGGTTTAATCCGTGTTTAATGAATTCATTTGTCATATTATCTCTTTTAATTTTAGAGCCAGAGCAAATTAAATAATATTGAATTGATTTATTATTGATATCATTTATAATATTGAGATTTTTAGGTTTATTTGTTAACTTGTAATAACCAGGTATAACCGAATTGTCTCTATATTCGAGGCAATTTTGGATTGTATTTAAATACGTACTACCCTCATGTACAATATGACTATATTCTAGGTTTTTAACTATATGCAATTCAAGGTCTTCAAATTGTTGAAATAGTAGTAAATTAAAATAAATTACATCACATGCAGTAATTTTATGCATAATAGAATCATCATATACGATATTTTCTATAGAAGATTTTGTCAGTATATAATTTCCAGTATTTAATAATGTTAAAAACATATAATGTTGCATAAATTGTTTAATATTATGCTTCGTAATTATATTATTTTCAAAATCTTTAAAACTAAAATTTGGTTTTGCAAAGGATGGTGATAATATAATAGACGATGGGAACATGCCTTCATTTTTTTGAATATATTCCTTTGCAGTTATAAAATATTTTTCATCGCAAAAGTTATCAGAGTCAATCAGTGCTATGTATTTGTGTTTCGCAAATGAACAAACTTTTAGTTTATTTTTAAATACTCCCAATCTGGATTCATTTTTATGAACTTGAATTCTTGTATCATTATTAATAACATCCCCAAATAAATTCATTATTTTTTCATAATCTTCACCAGTTTCATCACAGATGATTATTTCATCAATAATATTTTTTGTAAGCGAAACGATATATGATATTAAATTTTTTTGTAAGAATGTATCAAATCTTTTCATAGTAGGAATACACAATGAAATCTTGATTGTTTCCATTCTATATTTGTTATAATATATTAAATTATTTAATATCTTATTTATTGTATTATTGTATAAATAATAGGAGGGTGTGGGAACCTAGGTTCCCACTTGAAAAAAAAATTGAAATGGAAAGTGTATGTAGATATGAAGGTAAAGTAGTAAAATAACTTCGTAAAGAGATGTCAAATTCAGATTCAGTGGTGGTGGTAGGTGTTTCGGCAGCAAAGAGGGGTCGTCCGGCGCGTGGGAAGGTGGTGCGTGAGGTGGACTGGTTGAGCGTGGTGTCATCGGGAGGTGAGGTGGAGTTGCGTTCAGAGTTAGGTTCAGAGTTAGAATTGGTGGTGGGTGGTGGTGTATCCGCGGAAAAAAAGAGTGGGGGTGCGAAGGTATCCTCCGAAAAAAAAGCAGAGGCATTGGCTTTGAAGGAAGCAAAGAAGGCGGAGGCGTTGGCTTTGAAGGAAGCAAAAAAAGCAGAGGCATTGGCTTTGAAAGAAACAAAAAAAGCAGAAGCATTGGCAGCGAAGGCGGCGAAGGCAGCGAAGAATACGCCAGAGGCAAAGGAAGCTTTGAAAGCAGCAAAGAAGGCAGAAGCGCAGACAGCAAAGGAAGCGAAAAAGGCAGAAGCTTTGGCAGCGAAGGAAGCTCAGAAGGAGGCGAAGAAGGCGGAGGCTTTGGCAGCAAAAGAAGCAAAAAAAGCAGAAGCTTTGGCAGCGAAGGAAGCGAAGAAGGCTGAGGCAAAGGCAGCAAAGGAAGCGAAGAAGGCTGAGGCAAAGGCAGCAAAGAAGGCGCCCAAAGCCGACGTCGTGGTGGTTGCCGAAGAACCCAAGGCCGACGTCGTAGTTGCTGAGGAGGCGCCGAAGGCGAAGAAGTCCGCAAAGGAGCCAAAGGCGCCGAAGGAGAAGAAGGAGAAGGCGGTAAAGGAGCCAAAGGCGCCCAAAGAGAAGAAGGAGAAGGCGGTCAAGGCGCCGAAGGAGAAGAAGGAAAAGGCGCCCAAGGAGAAGAAAGTAGCAGGTGGGGGTGCGGGGGTTTCCCCTGCAAAGGAGGCAAATGTGGTTGTGGTGCCCCCTGCAGAGGAAGAGCTAGAGGAGGAAGAGATAGATGAGGTGGAGGTGGAGGTGAAGGTGAAGCGCTTTGAGCACAATGGCATGAAGTGGTTGCGCGACTCAAATGGCGTAATCTACAGCATGGAGACGCAAGAAGAGGTGGGCGTTTGGAACGAAGAGATGCAAACGATAGTAATGAACGAGTAGATAAGCAGGGGTTCCCCCTAGAGGCAAGAGTAGTTAGTTAGTAAGATTTAATTGAGTAATATAATAAGTATTCTTTTTTCTCTCATCATCAGGGTGAATAGGAGTGCGAATGGGTCGTATAATAAGAGGGTCGGAAAAGAAATATGGATTGTTGTGAGAGCGAATATGCATAGTATTTTGGTCGATATTGAAGATGGGTCGTCCAGAGCGATAGAAAATGTTGAGCTGTTTTTCTCTCCAAATGGATTGTTTATGATGGTTGTGTAATAGGTCGTTCAAGAGGGAGTGCATATATAATAAGGGCAAAATATCTTAAAATGGTTTGCGACTCATATCTCAATTTGCCACTCATTTCTGGAGTCCCCAGAAAAGGGGTAAAATGTGTGTGTATAGTTTTCTCTCTTGAACGAGAACTCAAGAGAGAAAATAAGGGCGCCAAAAAGGCGAAGGGTGTGTAAATGTGCAAGTAGAATGGTGTTAACGTATTGCGACTCATATCTCAATTTGCCACTCATTTCTCAAGTCCCCAGAAAAGGGTATTTTCTCTCTTGAACGAGAATGGAGGAGTCGGCGAATGGCGATGAAAAAGTGCCGAAGGCGGAGAATGTGCAGGATGCACCCAGTCAAGATGCAAGAGTATATAGTATTTCTTGAACGATAAATCAAGAGAGAAGATGATAGAGTGTCATTTGTGGGCCAAAAGTTCCCACCCCCCTGCAAATTATCGATTTTTTGCTTCAAAAGTCCAATGGGATTTTGAAAAATGGACATTTATTTTTGTCCATTTTTGGATTTTCTAAAATACTTTTGGGAATTCGATGTTTTGTTAGCATAATGAAAAATTAGCGTCTCACGACGAAAAAAAAATAAAAAATTTTGTGATGCTAATTTTTTTATTTTTTCATCGCGGAATCTTTAGGAAAATCTTATACGTATTTTATAATTTAAAAATAATATAAGATTATTATAAATGCCCAAGGTTGAGATTGATTATTCTAATACTATATTTTACAAAATATTCTGTAAAGATTCCAATATAAAAGAGCTTTATGTAGGTCTTACTACTAATTTTGTTCAAAGGAAGCATGCACATAAACAAAGTTGTACAAATGAAAAGGTGCCGAATCATAATTGTAAATTATATAACGTTATTCGTAATGCAGGTGGGTGGGAAAATTGGCAAATGGAAATTATTGCATTTCATAATTGCAAGGATAGTCATGAAGCACATAAAAAAGAGCAAGAGTATTTTGAAATGCTTGGTGCAACCCTAAATAGCATTGAACCTTTACCAAAACCAAAAATAAAAGAGCCGATTGCAAAAATTGTAAAAGAAAAAACTATATTATATTGTGAACCATGTAATATACATTTTTCACATTGGAAAGCACAAGAAACGCATAATAATACTAATAAACATCATAAAATGGCATCTCAAATGGAAACAGAAAGTTGCTCAAAAGTTGCTCAAAAATATGTGTGTTTGTTTTGTGATTATACAACGTGTAAAAAAAGTAGTTATGATAAACATTTATCAACGCAAAAACATAGTATCAAGTCGTCATATAACACATATAACCAAAAAGTTGCTAAAAGTTGCTCACAGCATATTTGTGAAAAATGTAACAAAATATATAATTCTAGAGTTGGATTATGGCATCACAAAAAGAAATGTGTTCTCCCCACCCAGCCCCAAGAAGAATATTCCCCTTCACAAGACGATATGCAATTACCAACTATTCCAACAACGCTGATATTTGAACTAATAAAGCAAAACCAAGAATTCAAACAAATGCTATTTGACCAAAGCAAACTAGTTGCAGAGCAAAATAAACAATTGTATGAAAAGCACGAGGAGAATATAGATTTACAAAAGCAATTGTTAGAGGTTGCAAAGAATCAAGGTAGTAATAACAACAATACCTTGAGCAATAACAACAATAACAACAAGACATTCAATCTACAATTCTTCTTGAACGAGACGTGCAAAGACGCGATGAACATGAAGGATTTTATTCAATCGCTGGAGATGAGTCTGCCAGAGCTGGAAAAGATGGGCGAGGTGGGCTTTGCCGAAGGCATGTCTAGACTTTTTGTAGACCGCCTAAACAAATTGGATATAACCAAGAGGCCAATTCATTGCAGCGACGTCAAGCGGGAAATAATCCATATCAAGGACGACAACAAGTGGGAGCGCGATAATGCAAACTTGGATAGGCTGAGGAAGATTATCAAGCAACTTACAATAAAGAATATCTTGAGGGTGGAGGACTGGAAAAAGGCGAACCAAGGTTGCACGGAATACAACAGCAGGAAGAACGAGCAATACTTGAGAATAAACATGGAAGCCATCGGACCAGTGGACGATGTAGAAGTAAAGAGGGACTTTGGAAAGATAATCCGTCGCGTAGCGGAGAACACTGCCATAGACAAGAAGTATTTGTTAGCGTAAGCGGAAGGTAGAAGGGTGTTGACGTATTGCGACTCATATCTCAATTTGGCACTCATTTCTGGACTCCCTAGGAAAGGAGTATTTTCTCTCTTGAACGAGAATGGAGGAGTCGGTATGAGTCGGCATGATATAAGAGGTGGTTAAAGGCTATCGTTTGTAAGGTGAGAATACATGGTGCCAAAAATGATGATGGGGTTCTTTGAAATAGTTTGTCTGATTGTGAGAGCGCAAGTGCAGGGTATGTTTGTCCATATTGAAGATGGGTCGTCCAGTGCGATAGAAAATGTCGAGCTGTTTTTCGCGCCAAAAGTGTTGTTTAATGTTTGCGCTGGAGACGGGCATAGGCATACGTTCAGGGTCCATATAGAATAATCCAATAAAATAGTTTGAACTGCGTCCGCCGTCGTTCGTCCGTGCGTCTATCGTTCGTCCGTGCGTCCATCGTGCAATGCGACTCATATCTCAATTTGCCACTCATTTCTCAAGTCCCTAGGAAAGGAGTATTTTCTCTCTTGAACGAGAATGGAAGAGTCGGCGAATGGCGATGAAAAAGCGCCGAAGGCGGAGAATGTGGATGGTGCACCCTGTCAAGATTCAAGAGTATATAGTATTTCTTGGACGATAAGAGAAGATGATAGGGTGCCATTTGTGGGCTAAAAGTTCCCACCCCTGTAAATTTACGTTTTTTTGCTTCAAAAGTCCAATGGGATTTTGAAAAATGGACATTTATTTTTGTCCATTTTTGGAATTCCCAAAATACTTTTGGGAATTCGATGTTTTGAGAGCATAATGAAAAATTAGCGTCTGGCGACCGAAAAAAAATAAAAAATTTTGTGATGCTAAAATTTTTATTTTTTTGCGGAATCTTTAGGGATTATTTTTATGTTTCCATATAATATAGGACATGGAAACAAAAATTAAGGACGATGTTTATTGTTGTGAACTATGTGATTATAAATGCTATAAAACAAAGCACTATTCACAACATCTCTTAACCCAAAAACATTTAAGGAAACATCATGCATTGGATGGAAACGCGATGGAAACACAAAAAAAGACACTGACATCATATGAATGTAATACATGCAACATATCTTTTAAATCTCGTTCAGGATTATGGAAACATACCACGAAAGGCTGTTGTGTAAATAATGACACAGAGCATCATGTAAAACGTAGCAATAATAATGCGGGCGACAAGGACGAATTGATTAACTATCTTATAAAAGAGAACCAAGAATTTAAAAGCATGATTCTTGAACTTGTAAAGAAGGATTCTTATAATCAGTGCACAACCAATAATAATAACAACAACACGATGAACCATAGCAACAACAAGACATTCAACCTCAATTTCTTCTTGAACGAGACGTGCAAAGACGCAATGAACATGAAGGATTTTATTCAATCACTAGAGATGAGTCTGCCTGAACTAGAAAAGATGGGCGAGGTGGGGTTTGCGGAAGGAATGTCTCGTGTCTTTGTCGACCGCTTAAACAAATTGGATATAACCAAGAGACCGATTCATTGTAGCGACGTCAAGCGGGAAATCATCCACATCAAGGACGACAACAAGTGGGAACGCGACAATGCAAACCTAGACAGGCTGAGGAAGATTATCAAGCAACTTACAATAAAGAATATCTTGAGGGTGGAGGACTGGAAAAAGGCGAACCAAGGTTGCACGGAATACAACAGCAGGAAGAACGAGCAATACTTGAGAATAAATATGGAGGCGATTGGACCAGTGGACGACGCAGAAGTGAAGAGAGATTTTGGAAAGATAATCCGTCGCGTAGCGGAGAACACGGCCATAGACAAGAAGTATGTATGAATATTTTCTCTCTTGGACGAAAATATTTAACCCATGGTCCTTGAAAATATTTTAACAAGTATTGTTATATGCGGTTTAGAAGTTTTTTGGTGCGTGTGATATTGCTGGCCCTGTTGGTTGCGGTCATAGGAACAGGATACATTTTTGCGGCAAGCATTATCTTTAAGGATACGTCCTACGCAGGGTTTTACAACAGCTGGCAGTTCCCGATGCTGTTGGCCATCTTCATAGACGCGGCATATTATAAGCATATTAGCAGGATATCATAATGCGACTCATATCTCAATTT
>JACCED011814293.1_pt1 | contig 10450 bp, 8 predicted proteins | sample 7455021 | NCBI WGS metagenome assembly JACCED01 (sample SAMN15323456, study PRJNA562643) | freshwater metagenome | isolation source: river surface water | place: USA:Blue River Watershed | collected 2017-08-19 | reverse complement strand
ATAGAACCATACGAAATATTTTACGAGGATGATAAATATATAGTTCTTCCTAAATTTACAAATAAAATAAATATTGATGATAATTTAATTATTGATAATAAAAAAATTACTTGTTTAAATTTTAAAATTAGTAAATACAAATATGTACATAAAAATATTAATATAACATTTAAAGGATCTCTTAGAGATTACCAAAAAGATATTATTAATTATGTTATGGATTTATTTAAAAAATCAGTTAATTTACCAAAAGGTGGAATTATAAAATTAACTTGTGGTGGAGGTAAAACTATTTTAGCAATTGCTATTGCATGTATGTTGGGACTAAAAACACTTGTTCTTGTTCATAAAGAATTTCTTTTAGATCAATGGAAAGAAAAAATAGAAAAATTTACTAATGCAACTGTAGGAATAATTAGACAAAAATCTTTTCAAACTGATTATGATATAGTAATAGGTATGATACATTCTATTTCAGCAATTAATTATGATCAAAATGTTCTTAATGAATTTGGTTTAGTAATATTAGATGAAGTTCATCATCTAGGTTCAAATATGTTTTCAAAAACATTATTAAAAACTTCTGCAGAATATACTATTGGTTTATCAGCAACACCAGAAAGACAAGATGGAATGATGAAAGTAGTTAATAGTTGGATAGGAGATATTATATATCAAATGAAAAAAAAATATGATTATCGTGTATTAATAAAAAAAATAATGTTTAAGACTAATGATTTTCTATTCAAAGAAAAAAAAAGATGGATTAATGGTGAAATGAGACCTAATCATACCAAAATGAATGAAAATTTATCATTAATTAATTCTAGAACTAATCTTATAATAAAATTAATAGATAGTTTAAGATCTTTTGGAAGGAAAATATTAATTTTAAGTTCCAGAATAGATCATTTAACTAAAATAAAAAAAGGAGTAGATAAACTAATAAAAGAAGCAGATGAAGAACATATATACAATACATATTATTATATGGGTAGTACCAAAAAAGGAGAGAGAAAGATGGCTGAAAAAGATGGTGATATAATATTTGCTACTTTACAATTAGCCGAAGAAGGATTAGATATTGATAGATTAGATACAATTTTATTAGCTTTACCAATAAAACAACAAAAAACAGTTACTCAATCTATAGGAAGAATTTTAAGAAAAGATAAATTAGATGACTTGACATCAATTCCCTTAGTTATCGATATATCTGATTTATTATCAATATATCAAAAATGGTCTACTAAACGAAATGAAATTTATGGTATTAATAATTGGTACATTCAAAATTTCTTTTTTGAAGATGAAAATTACATATATAAAGATACCGATGATAAAAATAAAAATTACATAAATATTCTATTTGATGATATAGATGATGAAAAATTTATAGAAGAGAATTTAATTATAAAAGAAAATAATCCTATAATTAAAGAAAATACTAATTTATGTATACAAAATAATGATCAAGTAATAACTGGATATGGATTTGGAAGAAATAAAAAGGCAATAATTACTAACTAATTTTTAATTATTATTTTCTTTTCTAGATTTGAATTATTTATCATTAATATTTCTTTTTGTTTATTAGTACATATTATTTTTTTTAATTTACGGTTTTCACTTAAAAAATCATCATAAATTTCTGTTAGATTTTCCATATATGATATATCTATACTTTCTAAACTACTACAATTAGCCATAAATTCATAACCAATAATTTTAACTTTTGTTAAAGGAGACAAATCTATAGATTTTAAATTAATACACATACTTAAAAATTTATTACCAATAGATTCCACTTTATTAAAAGGTGACAAATCAATACTTATTAAACTTTTACAGCCAATTAAAAATTCTTCACCAATTTCAGTAACATTTTCTAAAGGTGATAAATTTATACTTTCTAAACTACTACAATAAGCCATAAATTCATCACTAATAAATTTAACTTTTGTTAAAGATGATAAATTTATACTTTTTAATTTTTTACATTTGTATAAAAATGCATTATCAATAGTTGTAACATTTTTTAAAGGAGACAAATCTATAGATTTTAAATTAATACACTCACTTAAAAATTGTGAACCAATATTTGTAATATTTTTTAATGGTGATAGGTTTATATATTCTAATTTATAACAATTAGCTAAAAAACCATAACCAATAGTTGTAATATTTTCTAAAGGTAAAAGATCTACATTCGATAAACTGTTACAATTACTTAAAAATTCATTACCAATAGATTCAACTTTATTAAAAGGTGACAAATTTACACTTGTTAAACTTTTACAGCCAATTAAAAATCCGTCACCAATTTCAGTAACATTTTGTAAGGGTGATAAATTTATACTTTTTAATTTTTCACAACCTAGTAATAAAGTATTAATAAATATGATATTACTTAATGGTGATAAATCTATTTCAGTAATTTCAAAATAATTTGAAAATTCATGTGATAAATATTGTAATTCTGGAATTTTTTTTACAAATTCAAAATTATCGTTACTCTTATATCTATAATCATTAAATTCTAATTTATTTATATCAACTAATTTTAAATCTCTATCAGTATTAATAGTTAAATTTTCCCTTAAATAAATATCAAATTTATATGTAGATGATAATTCTAATAATTCTTTTCTTAATTTATATACATCATCGTCGTCATTGTCATCTTCTTCATATTCATTGATAAATGTTTCATCTGTAAATTTTTTCCATAAATAATTATCTTTATTAATTTTTATTTTATCAGTTAAAATATTTAAAAAATTTTTTTGGTTTTCATTACATATATGAGAATAATTATAATTTAAATTTTTTTGTTCTATTTTCATATAATAATGGCGTTCTTCTAATTTTATTATTATTTCATTATAAATTTTATGAAAAATTATTATTTCCCTTGTTCCATTATCTATTTCTTCATTTATTTCTTCAATATTATTAACAAGTAAATCATCCCATTCTTCTATTGATGTCAATAAATTTTTAATTAATTGAAAAAAATTTGTTGTTTGTTTATCATGTGATAATCCAGGTTTTAATTCAAATCTTTTACATTTATCACTTGGACATTCTTGTATAAATACAATATTATTATTAGCAAAATTTGTAATTAATTTACTCCAAGCATCTCTTGGATTTAAATAATCATTATAAATTTTTGATACATCTGTAGAAGTTTGTGCACTAAAATTATTAAAAGTTGTATAATATTCTATTAATTCATTAATAGCACCTAATTCTTTTAATATTTCAATATTAAATTTGTTTTCATGAAAACATATTAAATTAATTAAATTTCTCGCAGTTGTTTCACCACAATCTGGAAATGTAAATTTAGGATTACAAAGGTTGTAAGACTTTTCATAATCAATTACTTTAAATGTTTCAATTATTTTAAATATACATAATTCAAAGCTATCATTATTTGGTTTTTGTATTAATTCTTCAAGAGTAAAAATGTCAGATATAAAATTTGAGGGTATATTTATAATTTCAATATGTTTTTCTCCCAAATATTTATTAACAATGTTAAAAACTTCATTAATACCATCATAATAATCCTTTATATCATTTTTATTATTTGTGATCCACCATAAACAATACAAAAGAATATAAAAATTAATTTTTTCTATTTTATTAAATTTAAAATTTCTCTTAATTAATTTATTTTTATCTATAAATTTTGTTAGTTTTAAAATATCTTCATCACATATCTCAATATTTTTGGTATCTTTTTTATTAAAATAATTTTGTTTTGCCTCATTAATTGTTTTTAAGGTAATTTTATTTTCTTTTCCATAGATTATAAAATCTACATTTTCTTTACAAACATATAAAATTGCAATATATCTACCAATATCAATTGGTCTAATATTTTGTGTAATTTCATCTGATGGTTTTACAGTTTCAGGTAATCTTTTTGAAATATTTTTTATTATTTGACTATCATTTGTGTTTATAAAATTTTTTACATATAAATCATAATTATGAACAATATAATCAGTTTCACACATAACAAGTCCATAAATAGGATTTAAATATTCTTCCATATCAGGATTAGTAAATAAATTAATATTTTTAATAATATTATTTAATGGTTTTGCACCTCCAAATTGTAATGATTTTATGTAGTTTACATATTTTCTTTTATATTTAATATATTTTTCATAATAATACATTTATATATATAAATATAATAAAATAATAATTTTGATAAATTTTTATTTTATTTATAAAAAATTATATCATTATATAATTATTTAAATGTTATCTTGACATTATTATTATTATCTATCGTAATTGATAAATTATCTTTCTCTAATAAAATATTATTATTTTTATTAGATATTATTGATGGAATTGATCTACTTGATTTACTTGATCTGCTTGATTTACTCGATTTATTTTTTTTGTAAAATTTATCCCAAATAAAATCTGAACTTTCTGTTTTTAAATTAGATTTACTTGATTTTTCCCAAATATATTCCATATCAGTATCTGAATTTAAAGTTGTTGTTATAGATGATAGACTTTTTTTTAATTTAGATTTTTTAGAAGAAGTATCAGATGATGTATCTGATAAAGATAATGAATTAATAGCTTCATCTACTAAATCTAATTTATTATCAGTAATAATTTTTTGTATATTATCAGTCATAATAGATATATAATTAATTTTTATTTAAATAGAAATAATAAAAATTGATAATAATAAATTTAAGTATAATATTATATATGAAATATAATGAATAAAGATACATTACCATTTTCAGAAAAATATAGACCACGGAAAATAGAAGAATTAGTATTAGATAAAATAATTTTGAATAAAATTAATAATATAATTAAATATAAAGATATACCCAATATTATCTTTACTGGTAAATCAGGTGTTGGAAAAACTTCTACAATTCATTGTATAGCTAGATCAATATATTCAAAAAAAAATATTCATGATACTGTTCTGGAATTAAATGCTTCAGATGATAGAGGTATTAAATCTGTTCAAGAAACAATAATAAACTTTTGTAAAAAAAAGGTTTGTTATGAAGAAAATTATGCAAATCATAAATTACTTATTTTAGATGAAGCTGATAATATTACGCAAAAAGCACAACGTTTAATAAATTTATTAATGGAAAAATATCCACAAACTAGATTTGCATTTACATGTAATAATTCCTCTGATATTATTGAGTCTATACAAAGTAGATGTGTAATAATTAGATTTACAAATCCTCCTATTAATCATTATTTAAATAGATTAAAATATATTTGTGAAAATGAAAATATTAAATATAATGATAATTCATTATTATATGTGTTTGATATAACACAAAAAGATATACGTCATGCAATAAATATTTTAGAACTAACACATATAAGTAAAAAAGAAGTAAATATAGAAAATATAAATAGTATTTGCGATATACCATCAAAAAAAATATTAGAAAATCTATTATTAGGAATTAAAAATAAAGATGCAAGCATGATTGCAAAAATAATAGATGAATTTAAAAATCAAGGTTATAATTCATTAGATGTATTATTACATTTTATACAATATATAAAAAATAAAGAATTAGAAAAAGAAGATTTACGTATTGAATTAATAAATATTTTATCAAATTATTCCTATATTATGAGTAAATCTTCTGCTAATTATTTAATATTAACAAGTGCATTTTTATCATGTATTTAATAATTTTTTTATAATATTATAAAAATTGATTAAGTAAATAATTATATAATAATTATATAATTATATGATTTTCTTAGAAAAAGCTAAAATATATAGAGATGTTATACACGATACAATAACTACCACTAAAATTGCTAATTGCATAATTAACACAAAATATTTTCAAAGATTAAGATATTTACATCAATTAGGTGTTTGTTACTATGTATTTTCAAATGCAAATAATACAAGATTTGAACATTCAATAGGAACATATCATTTAGCTCAAAAATATTTAAATAATATTATTCAAAATTCTGAACCAAAAGTAATTAATAAAACTATTTTAGAAATACCATTTATTAGAAATTATGCATTAACAAATTTAAATTTAGAAGATACACCGGAAAATATAAAATTTTTACAAAATTTAAAATGTCACATAATTGATGATTATTTAATAGAGTTAATTAAAATAGCAGGATTATGTCATGATATTGGACATGGTCCATTTAGTCATTTATTTGATGAGTGGTTAGGGAGTAAAAAAGAATTAGAAAATTTAGATTTTATAGAACATGAAAATAGATCAATAATAATTTTAAAAAAAATTATTGAAACATCTACAATTATTGAAAACGATGAAATTTATAAGATTAGTGAATTTATTAATCAAGATGCTTATAATTTTATTTCAGAATTAATTTGTCCAAATGTAGATACATCTAATAATTTTATTTTTCAAATTATATCTAATAGTTTGAATGGTTTAGATGTAGATAAACTTGATTATTTATGCCGAGATTCATTTTATTTAGGTTTAAACACACCATTTCAATTATCAAGAATTATTGATCATGCTAAAGTAGTTGACAATAATATTTGTTTTCCTGAAAAAGTTAGTTATGATATTTATAAAATTTATAGAACAAGATATGACTTACATAAACAATTTTACAATCACAAAACAGTTATTTTAATAGAATATATGATTAGATCAATTATGGATAAACTTGATAACTTTTTAAAAATTACAGATATAATAAAAAATAATGATATTGATGGTTTTATAGATCTAGTAGATTCTTCTATATTTAATACAACGAGTATTATAAAACAATTAAAAATTTTTAATGTTTATAAACATTTAAGTAAGGATATAGATGAAATTAATTTAGTTATTGATAATATAAATAAAAGATGTTTATATAAATGTATATGTCAAAAAACATTTCCACCTGATCAAGAAATAAATATAGATAAATTAATAGAAGAAAACTCACAAAATATAGATAAAAAATATTTAATACCAGTAATTATAAAAATTGGTTTTTTAAGTGGAAATAAAAGTCATCCTTTTGATAATATCTATTTTTATGATAAAAATAATTTTTCAAAAATTTTAACAAAAAATAATGAGAATATAAATCATTATGGTGAAATATCATATTTAATGTCACATATATATCAAGAAAAACTTTTTTTTATTATTTCTAGAATTTAAAATTATAATTATTTATAATTAATATTATAATGTATATTTCGATTGATTTTGGCACATGTAATACTGTAATATCTATTATTGATGATAATAAATATATAAATTGTATTCAACATATTTTTGATGATTTTACTGGTGATATTTTAATACCCACTACTATTTATTTTTATGATAACGAAACAATTGATGAGATATCAAATAATTTAGAATATAATAAAAATTATACAATTGGTCACAGTGCAAATGAGGCTATAAACCAAAATAAAATATATAATAATTATTTTTATCAATTTAAACGTTTTTTAGGTTTAAATAAAAATAGTAAGATATTAATAACTGAATTATTAAATAATTTTTCAAATAAATATTTTTTAGATGAAGATATTATTTTTTTTGAAATATTAATTAACAATAAAATAATAAAAATATCAATAATAGATTTAATTAAATTATACTTTATTGGTTTAAAAAGTATTATTTGTAATAAACTTAATTTAAATTTAGATGAAAAAATAAAAATAGCTATAACTATTCCTGCATATTTTAATGATCTTCAACGTAATCAATTAAAAACTGCTGTTGAAAATGCTGGTTTTGAAATTTATAGAATTTATAATGAACCTACAGCTGCAGCTATTTATTATATAAAACATTTTTATAATAATTGTTTATCTAATAAAAAATTTATTATATATGATTTGGGAGGTGGAACCATAGATACTACTGTTATAGAATTTCATTATGAAAATAATACCTGTGAAATTTTAGATATTGATGGTAATAGTAATTTAGGTGGATTAGATATTGATAATATTATATTAATGGATATTTATAAAAAATATAATATAGATCCAGATAATGATAAATTTAAAAATAAATTAAAAAAATACTCTGAAGAAATTAAAATAAAATTAACATTTACAAATAGTTACAATATAACTTTAGAAGATGTACCAATCAAACAGAATGGTGAAATATTAATAAAAGATACAATAAAAATATCTTTTACAAGACAATATTTTAATTTACTTATTAACGAATTAATTAATGAAATGTTAAAATCTGTGATTAATATGAGTAAAAAATATGATATAGATAATATAATTTTGATTGGTGGTCCAACACAAATTCCATTATTATATACAAAATTATTTAGTTTAATAAAAATTACTGATTTAGAATTAGCAAAGTCAGTTATAGATAAAAATAATTTATTATATAAAACAATTGTTGCAGATGGTGCTTGTTTATTAAATAAATTAACTAGAATAGAAAATGAAATTACTTTATTAGATATTATTCCTATGAATATTGGTATATCTTCTCCTGATAATAAAATGTCAATTATGATTAAAAAAAATTCAAAAATACCTACTAGTATTGAAAATATTTTTACAACTTCTTATGATTGTCAAAGAAATATTGATATTTTTGTTTATGAAGGTATTGATGAACTTTGTGATAATAATAATTTAATAGGATCTTATAAAATAATTGGTATACCACCTTTACCTAAAGGAAGAATATTAATAAAATTAATTTTTAAAATTACATATAATGGAATTTTAAATATTTCTATAGCTGGATTTAAAAATCCATTTGATGATAATTCAAATTCTTTTGATTACAAATTTTCAAATAATATTAAATTAATTAGTAATTATTTTGCAAAAGATTTATTAAAAAAGTTATTAATGAAAAAAAATAATAATTAAATTTTTTATATTCCGTATATTTTTTTTATATAGAATAATATTAATGAGTTCTGATAAAATTTATATTGATCCTATAGATACAGAGTTATATGAGGATATTTCACAGGATATAATTAATATTTTTAGTAAAAATAAAAAAACTTTTGATAAAAATGATTGTAGATGTATTTTAAATATTATTTTTGAGTCTATTTTTGATGAAAAACTAAAAACTAAAAATTTTAATTATATATATAATTTAATAAATAAAAATAGTAAGACCTATATTACAAAAGAAGAATTAGAACCTATAATTAAAGCATTAATTGTTAGTTTTGATGTTAATTATATAACAAACTCTAATTCATTTAATGATAAAGTTTGCATAAAAATTGGAAAACATTTACTACCAGTTTGTTATTATATAAAAAAGAATAATGATTAAAAAATTGATTTTTTTAAATAATGATACCTTAAACTAAAGTATTATTATATAATAATATGCAATTATTCGTAAAAACTTTAACTGGTAAAACTATTACTATTGATGCTGAAACAACTGATACTATTAATGCTGTCAAGAGTAAAATTCAAGATAAGGAAGGTATTCCTCCTGACCAACAAAGATTAATTTTTGCTGGTAAGCAATTAGAAGATGATAGATCATTAGCTGATTATAATATTCAAAAAGAAAGTACATTACATCTTGTATTACGATTACGAGGTGGAGGTTTAGGTGGAGGAGAAGGTAGTAAGCAAATATTTATAAAAACTCTTAATGGAAAAACTATTACACTAACTGTTGATGATGATAGTACGATAGAATCAATTAAAAATCAAATTCAAGATAAAGAAGGTATTCCTAAAGATCAACAGCGAATTGTATTTAATGGAAAACAATTAGAAGATAACAGAACAATAAAAGACTATGGTATTGATAAAGAAAATACACTACATTTAGTTTTAAGACTAAGAGGTGGATAAATAATTTTTTATATAATTTAATTAAAAATTAATCTTTAATTAAACTTTTATAATTAGGAGGAGAATATAAGTGTAAAGAAATACTCATTTCTTTAGCCTCAATTTTATGATAACCAATATCATTATGTATAAATGAAACATTATTTTTTTTATCATTAAAATATTTTTTAATATATTCAGATGTCATATTATAATAAATTTAAATAAATATCAGTATTTAAACAAATATTTTATAATTGTATTATAATTATAATGAATAATAATTTCAAAAATTTAGAAGAATTATATGAATATCTTAATTTAAATTATGTTATGGATAATTTAAAAAATTATTCATCAATTATAGAAAGATATAATGGTCTAGATTATATAAATTATATCAATTTTAATACAGAACATTATAAAAGAACTAAATTAGAAAAATATTCTAATGATAAATTTGAATTAATTTTAATTTGTTGGAATAAAAATCAGGTTACAAAAATTCATTCTCATAGTGAAAATGGTTGTTTAATGAAAATTTTAGAAGGAGAAATAGAAGAAACAGTCTATGATGAATTTATAAATATTATT
>JACCED011746029.1_pt1 | contig 10452 bp, 10 predicted proteins | sample 7455021 | NCBI WGS metagenome assembly JACCED01 (sample SAMN15323456, study PRJNA562643) | freshwater metagenome | isolation source: river surface water | place: USA:Blue River Watershed | collected 2017-08-19 | reverse complement strand
TCTGAACTTCCTTCAAAAAGACCCCATTGGCTCTGCTATAATTTCTGCTCCGGCCCGGTAGCTCAGTTGGTAGAGCAGCGGATTGAAAATCCGCGTGTCGGCAGTTCGATTCTGCCCCAGGCCACCATATGTAAGGCGTAGCATGTGAAAACGTGCTACGCTTTTCTATTGCACAGTTGTCGCACGTTCTTGCCACCACTTCTGTGCCAAAAGCTGTGGTTCTTCGCCCACACGCTCCTCCCCCTCTTTTTTGCTTCTTTGTATGTTTGATATACGCAACATCAAACAGGCATTTGTGCGTCTGCAGCAGCGTAAAAAGCCCTACAAGCAGCGTAAAGACTGCGCCAAGTCCGCATCGTTAAAGGCTTAGGCGCAAGGGTGCTTGTAGGGCTTGCTGTGCAACTAAGCCCTTCTCAGTGTTTTCCCATGTGCTGGCAGAAATCTGTCGCACGTTTCTTTTTTTGACAATAAACTGTTTGGCAACGAACAAACAGGTATTGCTCAGTGAAAGTTGAAGTCATCATCAAATCTGAGAACTTGGCTCACGCAAGGGGTGGTGAAGTTGTGCTTTACAAGCGTGGCGACAGCAAGCGTTGGCAAGCTCGCTTCAAGCTGAAAGATTTGAAGTGGCACAGACTGGCTACCAAGCAGCAAAACTTGCAATACGCAGCACAGACAGCCTGTGAGGCATACGACAGAGCAAGGTTCTTGTTTGATGCCAATGTGCCAATTTCCAGCAAGCGTTTTGACGTAGTAGCGAGGCTCGCCATTGAGGAAATGGAAGGGCAGATAGCCAGTGGAAATGGCAAGAGCGTCTACAACGACTACATCACAGTTATCAAAAAATACCTCATCCCATTTTTTGGCAACTACAACCTCAACAGCATTGGCTACGAGGAATTGCAGAAATTTGGCACATGGCGTATCAAAACGATGGGACGCACGCCAGTGCTCAGCACTATCAACACCCACAACAGCGCAATGAATCGTGTTTTTGACACAGCTGTTGAACGTGGCTGGATAGCGCAAGCCCAAGTGCCCAAGCTAAAAAACAATGGCAAGAAGGGAACAGCACGTGAAGCCTTCAGCCTCAGCGAATACAAGTCGCTAACCAGCTACATGCCACATTGGATTGACAAGGGGCACACAGAAAAAACCAATCAAATGCGTAGGCTGTTGCGGGACTACATCCTAGTGCTGTCAAACACAGGCATAAGGCATGGCACTGAAGCAATGGGGCTGAAGTGGCGAGACATTGAATGGATTACGCAAAAAGATGGCGAACGCTATCTACGATTGACTGTCACAGGAAAAAGGGGCAAGCGTGAGCCCATTGCAAGGCACGCCACTGAAGATTACTTAAAACGCTTGCAAGAGCGTCGTCCTCACTTAGCAAAATATTCCTTTGACGAGCTACTAAAGAAAAAAGTCAATGAAAAGGTGTTTGTGCTGGACGATGGCACAGAGACCAACAGCCTTGCTGGAACTTTTAGAACATTGATGCGAGACAGTGGGTTGGACAAAGACAGAGACGTCAAATTAAGACGTAGCTTGTATTCGCTACGTCACACCTATGCCCATTTTTCAATACTCAATGAAACTATGGACATTTACACCCTTGCACGACAAATGGGAACAAGCGTAAAAATGATTGAGCAGCACTATGGGCATCTGCAGCCATCACAAAAAGCTGATGTCATTGCTGGCAAGCGCATGGGTTCAAAAAAGAAAACTGTGGAACAGGCTTTAGAAGTTCAAAAGCCCAAACTGGAGTTGGTGAAATGACAAACAAGCAAGCCCTCGTCAAAGAGTTAAACGAAATTGTTGAACTAACAACCAAGCAAGACTACCACTACGTGCGTGGGCGAAAGTATTTGTATGAGGGCTTCGCTGCTGTTTATCTTTGGTGGCTTAAGGCAAAAGCAGTTGATGGCTTTTTAGAAGAGCAATACCAGCTGCACAAAATTGGTGGCAGGGAGCATGAGCAAGAAAAGTTCACTCGTGTGCTGCGTTTGACATGGCGACTAGATTGGGCTGATGAAAGCAAGGCAAAGCTTCAGCAATGGAGCAATGCACTTCGCAAAATTGACGAGGAATACAAAACCAACAAGGATGCCTACAAGACAGACGCAAAGAAAAAAATTGTGCTGTTCATTGAAGACAAGGGTGGGTTACGCAAGCTGATTGGTGCAGACAAATACGACTTTGATGAAGATGGCAACCAAAAAGGCAAGGGCAAGAACAAAGGCAATGGCAAATCAGCTCGTAGCGACGAGGATGAACAGCTAATAGCAGAGCGACATTTGCAGCTAGGCGAAGAATTCTTTGATTCCACCCAAGCTATATCAAGCATACAAAGCACCAAACCCATTCTGGTCAATGGCAAGGGCTATGCACTGGCACTGATACGACAAAAAGGTGGTGGCAAATTTGATGTGCTGGCAACGCTGGACAACCAGACACAAATTCAGCAAGCTATTGTTGCCAGTTACAGGCGCAACAACAGCGTGGCACCCACTGTGCTGCGCTTGCTCACTGAGGTCATACAGACACAGTCCTTGCCAGTGGCGATGGAGAAGAACAGATACGCATTGCAAGACACCATCAAGCTCACAGCTGAAGATGGCAGCGTTTTGAAGTTTTCACAGAACAAGCGAGTGCTTTTTCGCAGTAAGCAGCAAGACATCTTGCTCAGCGAAAACAGAACAGGCTGCAGCGTGGTCACCATTGCCAAGCCTAAAGTAAAGGTGCTGGCTAGCAGGCAAGACGTATTCCTAAACGTGAATGACAGGCGCTACTTGGAGCAAGCGATCATTCAGCGCAATGAACTCAGCTTTTACACCAGCAACGACAAGGACAAAGTGCCTGTGCTGCGTGACACTGAGCGAGTGGCAAGTCACAGGCTTGTTGTTGAGAACAAGGTTTTGGGGAAGAAACGAGCTATTTACTTTTATGGCTTGAGCACAGTGGGCGCACACAGTCGCATCCAAGCCAATTTGAACAGCAGCGTGGATGAGCCAGTGCTGTTCAAAGCAGTGGTCAACAAGCTGTGGATAGAAAAAGTCAATGCATTGTTTGTGAGTGGATGGCTGCGCTCCTATGGTGAGCGCATTACATGGGCAAAGCACAACATGATGCAGTTGGGCTTTGACAGTAAGGGCTTGGTAGTCACGCACTATGGCGAACGTGGCAACTTTTCCAACAAGTCCATGCTCGTGGACTTCCCAACAAAGACTGTTGGCAAGGCTGCTGCACTGGTGGTGCTGAGCAAGGATATTTTGCCTGTGCTGAGTGGGCTGGTGGACGTTGAAATTGAGGGCAAGGTCACCATCAACTTGACTGCAAACTGTGTTGCCATTTCATACGCAACAGAGCTTGCTGACTACAAGGTGGTGGTGCCTGGTTGTGCATTGAATGGCAAACGTATCAAAACAGCTTTTGAGGCATATGGTGCATAAAATGAAATTTTTAAAGCATATTTTCTTGGCAGTAGCAGTTACAGCATCAAGTAATTTAATGGCGATTGAAATATTGTCCAAAAAAGAAACAGAGAGAACATTTAACAAATCCTTTAATGAGTGGAAAAATGATTCAATATTGCTTGTTAAAAGTGGTCAAGGTCAGTCAATACAGGGGGGCGAAAATAGCGTAACAATGGTTGTTTTCGTAAATAACTCCATTTTGAAGGTTACGCCTGTCTATAAAAAAGATAATTTATTAAAACCTTGGAAGATTGCTGTAGCAGTTGAGCAAAATAAAGAACTTACAGAAAAAACAAAATTGCTTGGAGATGATGGGATGAGAAAGCTTGTTGCAAAATGGTATAAAGAAATGATCCCAGAATATACAGTCATGACGGAGTTTGATTTAAAAGGCGAAACATTACAGATAAATTTTTCAATATTTGAATTTGGAACAAACTCACTAATTGATAGTGTTGGCAAGGAGACTTCTGGTTGTTGGCAAGGCTGCATTAAAAAATAGAGGTTGCTATGGCAATTGACTTGACACCACGCTGGGACAATTTCGCTGTGTATCTGCCAGCTATGCAGTTTCCATACGCTAGCGCAGTAGCCAGTAACAAGATGCTGGGCAAGAGAGACTTCCCCAAAGGCATCAAGCTGCAAGACTTGGATTTCTTAAATCCAAAAAGTAATTTGTGGCACTACGGATATGCGCTGTATTCAGCTGGGCAATTTACGGATGCACGCCCACGTGCTTGCAGCGTGACCAACAGAGACAGAGCTAAAACCATTGTGCTGGGTGACAGTGGTGGCTTTCAAATTGGCAAGGGCACATTGAAAGGCACAGAACATTTCAAAAAAGCCAAGTCTGCTGATGAAGTATGTGGCATGTGGCGTGACAGCAAGGATGTTCGACAACGCATCGTGCGTTGGTTAGATGCCCACAGTGACTATGCAATGACTATTGACATGCCTTTGTGGGCGCGAGAGCCTCAAAACAGTAAGACGCCATTTCACAAATGCAGCATTGAGCAGCTGATTGAATTGAGCGTGGAAAACTTGGATTACATAAAAAGAAATACGAGGGGCACCACCAAGTGGCTCAACGTGCTGCAAGGCACCAACCCCAAAGACAGCAAGCAATGGTGGGATGCTGTAAAGGGCTACAAGATGGGTGGCTGGGCATTGGCTGGCAGCGTTGGTTGGCGTGGTGGATTGGACAGCGTGTTGCATTACGTGATGTTGATGCGTGACGACAATGCATTTGAAAAAGGGCAAGATTGGGTGCATGTGTTGGGGGTGAGCCAGCCCACGTGGGCTGTGCTACTCACAGCCTTGCAGCGTGGCATTCGCAAGCATTGCAAGAACCCAAACTTGCGTGTGAGTTATGACAGCGCAAGTCCATTCCAAGCTGGTGGACAGCGCCAGCAAGTGGTGCGCTACCCAAAGTTTACGAAGGACATTACCAGCTGGGTAATGACAGCGCACGAAGCGCCTGTGAACCCCTTGTATGCTGGCAAGGCTGGGGTAGATTTCCACTTTCCCTATTCAAGCCCTTTGGGCGACATGCTGACGCTGAATCAGCTGAACGTGAGGGGTGGCGAGTTCAATGGCAAAACACTCGATACTATTGGCACCCACTTGCTGACGAACCACAATTTGTGGGTGTATGTGCGTAGCTTTTTGGAAGCCAACGAGTTGGCGTTCATGCATATGAGTGAAGCAGATAAAGCTGTGCCGCAAAAGCTGCTGGACACATGTGCATTCATAGAGGACTTGCTGGGTGAGGATGCATGGCAAGCCAAACTCAAAAAGCATCACAAGTTGTTGACAGATGTGTTCAACAAGAAAATTGTAGATAATGATTTTTTCAAAGATAATATTAGATAATTGAGAATTATATGCGCCCAATTTTATTTTTATTTTTCGCAACTTCAATCACCCTGCATGCATTTGCTAATGAGGAAATTCATCCAAGCTTTGGGTTAATTTCCTCAAGCACTGAAATGGCGTCAATTAATTATTCTTGTTCTAGTCCAAAGAGCGAGAGTGGAGCTCGAAAGATTGAGTGTGAACTATCCTATGAAACCCTTAAAAAGGGTAAATATAATTTACAAAAAGAGGCTATAGAAGCTGAATTTAAAACGAAAGGCATTCCTCAAGATATGTGCACAATGTTTGATGGCAAAAACATTCTTGATATGAGTGTTGGTGAGATTAACTCCGTCATGAACAGGAAAGACAGCACACTCAACAGCTTTAATCGTGAAGTCACGACAGCTATGATTCCTGTCCTAAAAAGGATGTGTAAGGAAAAGACGCTGGAGTCTCTAAATGAGTTTGCGGAACTAATGGCAGGTATAGAAGCTAATACATGTGAAATACAGTCCAGCAAAGTTAAGAAAACGTTTGTTGAATTGACTCAAACTAGAGGTCAAAGGTCTGTGTGGATTAGTGATGGCGTCCCACTGACTCAATGTGGCAAAAAAGAGGTTATTAAATTTTTGCCAGCATCGGATAAGCGCTGGCATATGCAATATGAAAATGTGATTCTCAATAAGCAGGCAAAAGACGATGCAGGTAAGTCATGCAGAGAGCAAGAGGGAATTAGGAATGAATTTAACAGCAGAAATTCCACTTGGGTTTTGCCCTGCAAATATATAAAAATTACAAATACAGGAGCATGGCGTGGACCCTCAAATCCTAACTAAAAATCCCAGCGCCGTTTAACTTATTAGATTAACTCTACTGCTGCCTTCATAACTGTGGGGTTGAGCTCAATGTAGCGTTGCGTGGTGGCGATTGACTTGTGCCCAGCAAGTGCCATCAGCACACGCACTCCAACACCTTTGTCAGCCAAATGTGAAATGAATCCCCTGCGACCGCTATGTGACGTGGCACCAGTCATCTTTGCTGCCTTGTAGATTTTGTGAAACAGTTGGCAAAGTGTGTTGGCTGTGAAGCCACGCTTGGGGTTCTTCTGCGTGGGGAACAACGCACGTTGGGTGTCTGTGTAGGTAACAGCCAACAAGTCCTTCAATCCAAAGCGTTGCTGCAAGTAATCCTCCAGCTCATCGCGCAGCTTTTTGGGCACTAGAACTGTGCGTGAGCTGTTGCCCTTTGTTTGGGTGGCTGACAAGGAAATTTCCTCTTTGATTTCGCCATCTGCTGCCAGCACGTCACAAATGCGTAGTGCAGCTACCTCGCCCACACGCATGCCAGCCTGGTGTGTGCAAAGCAGCATGGCGCGATTTCTTGCTGCGTGTGGTTGTGTGTTGCAGAAGTTCAAAACTTTGCGAAGTTCGCGTTCAGTGAGCACACGTGCTTGAGCCATTGTGGATTCCTTTAAAGTTGCGTTTGAGTGCTTTAAAGTATGTTTTCTTTGTTTTGTTTGGACAACCTCTTTTTGCCTTGCCAAAAAGTTGTTCAAATTCAATGAGATACGCGATAACCAAAGCATTTATGTATTTCCTTTGTTTTGCGTGTGGCAGTTTTGGGGCGCGATACATAGCAAGCCCTACAAGCTGATTTTGGCGCTGTCAGCTGCTCACACCTAGCTTGCATGTATTTAGCTGCTTGTAGGGCTTGCTAGCTTGCTTTTTGTCACTTGTATACATAAAATAGAAATAAGTCACCAAAAATATGGCAGTTAATTTCAAACAGAATTAGCATCTACTTTGAGATTTAGTTATCTCTTTTTAATATGAAAAATTTCCTCAAACTCTTGTCAATTGCTTTGCTTGCAGGATACTTAAACTCTTCAGTCGCTTCTGAAAAGGCAAATTGGAATTTTGTTGATAAAAAATCAGGTGATAGTTATTTTATCGACATTAATTCATTAAAGAAAACTGGAAACTCTGTAACGTATTGGATGAAAATAAACTTCAATAAACGAGACAAGGCAGGTAATTTAAGCACCAAACTTTTGATGTCTGTCAATTGTAGAACACGTGAAAATACTGTTCGTGAAATTACAACCTACGATGATGAAGATGCACGTGGTTCAATTACACTGGATGTTCGTGTAGATGCAACTTGGGAGAAGGTTGATAGAGATAAAATCAATTTATCTCAATACAATTTTGTTTGTAAAAGATAAAGCAACATTGATGAGTGAACTTGCAGTTCACTCAGTGCTGCAACATTGTTCATTTCGCATTCGCTCACTCACAATGTTTTGCACTATTTTTCTTGTATAAGTTATTTGATTTAAGGCATTGTTTGGAGCCAAGTTCACCCTACTAAAAAATAGGGGTGAACTTGTAAAAAACATTGTCCGTCGCCACGTGACTGTTCAGTTGGGATTTGCAAAGCATGTGCACTCATACATTGAGCTGTGCAAATTTTGTTGTAATGCTAGTTCTAGTTTTCAATGGGCTCTGTTCCTTACCCAACCAACAACGATTTTTAAAGCATCTTTAAGGTGTAGTGATGCTATCTGAAAACTTTACGGAATAGACTAGTCTTGCTTCTTGTTACCAAGCCGTTTACTTTTACGATGTGGAAAATGTTTTGCTGTGTCAGCACTCATTTAAAGCGTCCTTGCGAGGATAGTTCCACAAAGCGTGTGCAGAACGTCACACAATCTACCGTCACTACATGGGTTGAGAACGGAATTTAGGCATGCTTCTAAGTGATGCTAACTTGTTGTTCTGTTATGCATTTATTTATGCTGAACCAAAGGAAATAATACGAAATCAAAGGTGTTTTTGGCTTAATTGGGGTGATTTAGGTTATCCAGTTTGAAGTCTGAACATAAAGTTAATGCACTCGTTCAACAAATAGGAGTCCAAAATGAGTGCATTAAATGGTTTGAAATTTGTCAGCGCCAAACGTCCCCAAAGTGCGCCACCAATCGTGCAGCGCCGCAACAAGCTCAGCAACCAACTTTTTGAGCAAATTGAGTTGGCTCGCAGCATGGGTGAAGGCAAGCTTTACGCACCTGTTCGTGTGCGTAGTGTCAAAGACAAGCACACAGGCGAGCGCAAGTTGGTGGAAGCCATCAAGCGTGTCAAGCAATGGTGGTTCATTGCAGAAAATGGACGTGTGTGTTTGCAAGTGCGCTATGGCACACGAGTGGTTGAGCTGGCAAAGGGCAAGAACAGCATTGAAGTGGGCACAGTTGCTGAGCTGCTGCCTGTGCTGGAAACAGTCAAAAAGTGCGTTGAGGCTGGTGAGCTGGATGCTCAAATTGATGCTGTCAGCGCAGAAGTAAGAAGGCGATTCTCGAAATGATGTTTGGGTGTGGAGACTGCGCTAGCAAACGCAGTCTTATCTGAATACACTTTTCAATACATCTAAATTGTTTAGCCAATCATCCCAGGAAGCTATGAACTTTTGCTCTTCTTCAGCCCTTTTGGAAAGGTATTCTGATGCTGATCCTGTCATTAGTTGTAAAAACTCATCATCAGTGATGATTCGTGAGCAAGCTACAAACGAGCTTTTAGCAAGATCCTCAATGTCTACATCATTCTTTAGGCTGTCATAAATGCCTGATTTATGAAATGAGAGTAACATTAGAGATGAGCATAGATAATAGGCTTTTGGATGCTGAAGTTCTTTTTCGTTAATTAAATTTAACTCTTGGTGTAGTTTGTTTGATTTTAGTTCTTCAGTGAATTTGATGACTGCGCCTAGTGGACCTAACTTGTCTTTATTAATTTCTCGTGCATATTTTGCAAAGTGTTCGAGTGCCTTTTGTTGAAAGGATTTTTTCTTGAATAAATTAAACATATTTTAAATTTATTTTGTTAAATTATGAGAGTGATTTTTGATGTGGCGCATTAGTTTTCTTTGATGCGAGTAAACATTTCTTTTGGCTTCTAAGATAATATCAATATCTTTGAGCGAGATGGCGTTGGGTCGCCACATTGCCTCGTGGATTAGCTTGTTCCGCTTATGTAAAATTGCGCCTAAGTTATCAATAAATATGTCTGTAATCATTTGTTTATTTGGATCAACTATGGATATGAAGTCTACGTTGCCCTTATAAATGTTGCCAATTAATCTTTTTAGATCTATTTCTATAGATTTTTCATATCCTTGCTTATTCCTAAAGTCTCTGTAAAAAGTAACAGCAAGAGCTTTTACTCTATCCTCAAAAAATGAGAAAGCAAGCACGTATGCAGACAAATATTCTGTTTTGTCTATGTAGTATTGCAGCGTTCCATTCGCTTGGCGATGGAAGTGGTATTTGCTTAGCTGCTCTTCATGTGAGTCACCTAATGGTCGAGCCTTTTCAGCAACAGGGGGAAGCCTCTCTGCGGACAGATCAAGTGGCGCCATAGCTAGCCTTCCATTGAGCTAATAAATATAACTATGAGAGTAGCAGAAATCGTTGAGTCAAATAAGCCCCAGCAGCCACTGAGCCCAGCGCAAGCACGACTGCAGGCAATGAAGCAGGGCGTAGCGCGTCAGCGTCTCCAGGTAGCTGCTGAGAAGGAGCGCCAGCAAAACGCAAAACATGCTGAAAAGATGAACAAGCTTCGTGCACAGTCTTTGGGCTAACCAATGCGAAGCTGTGAATTCGTCAGAGGGTTACATGATTTCGTTGTCACCCTGCGATTGAGTGTTGGCAGCAACACGATGACAGTCTCAACAATTGTCACTGCCCAATCTCATGTGAAGGCACAGTTGCTTGTGCACAGTCTCTTTGGCAAGGGTGCATTGCAGAGCATCAAGCAGTTACCAAGCTAGGCTGGTTTTGCTTGCTTGTATGTTTGGTGTAGTTAGGGGTAAAATTTCCAAACCCCAAAAACGTGTCACGAAATTCTGTGGTTTTGTCGTAGCACGGTCTGTAGCACGTTACACGTTTTCGGGCTGCAACCCGCATAAATGCTAGACTTTTGACGAGCATAGCAATTGAAAATCCGCGTGTCGATGGTTCGATTCCGTCCCAGGCCACCAGTTTTACACCGCAAGTACGCAAGTGCTTGCGGTGTTTTACTTTGTGGGTGCTGCTTCGCACATGCCCAACCTTTCTTTTAGA
>JACCED011693259.1_pt1 | contig 10457 bp, 10 predicted proteins | sample 7455021 | NCBI WGS metagenome assembly JACCED01 (sample SAMN15323456, study PRJNA562643) | freshwater metagenome | isolation source: river surface water | place: USA:Blue River Watershed | collected 2017-08-19 | reverse complement strand
GTATCAGGGGCCATGACCCTGATTTTTAACACATTCGAGGGCCCCCAGGGCCGTGGATCAGATCAATTCTTGGCCAGGTTTTGCCAGGTTTCGATCACGCTGTCCGGGTTCAGAGACAGCGAGGTGATGCCGCGCTCGACCAGCCAACGGGCAAAGTCGGGGTGATCCGACGGGCCTTGGCCGCAAATGCCGACGTACTTGCCCTGGCGCAAACAGGCCTGGATCGAACGCTCCAACATCGCCTGCACGGCGGGATCACGTTCGTCGAAATCGGCGGCCAGCAGCTCCATGCCCGAATCGCGGTCCAGGCCCAGGGTGAGCTGGGTCAGGTCGTTCGAACCGATGGAGAAACCGTCAAAGAATTGCAGGAACTCATCGGCCAAGATGGCGTTGCTGGGCAATTCACACATCATGATCAACTTGAGGTCGTCCTGGCCGCGCGCCAAGCCATGCTGGGCCAGCAAGGCGACCACGCGCTCGGCCTGGTTGAGGGTGCGGATGAAAGGCACCATGATCTGCACGTTGCTCAGGCCCATGTCCAGTCGCACCCGGCGCAAGGCCTCGCACTCCATCGCGAAGGCGGGTCCAAAGTCGGCGCTCAAGTAGCGCGACGCGCCACGGAACCCCAACATCGGGTTTTCTTCATCGGGCTCATAGCGGCTGCCACCAATCAGCTTGCGGTATTCGTTCGATTTGAAATCGGACAGGCGCACGATCACCGGCTTGGGCCAGAACGCCGCTGCAATGGTGGCCACCCCCTCGGCGACTTTGTCGACATAAAAGGCCCGTGGAGAGGCATGCCCGCGCGCCACCGACTCGACCGCTTTCTTCAGGTCAGAGTCCAGGTTGGGGTAGTCCAAAATGGCTTTGGGGTGCACGCCGATGTTGTTGTTGATGATGAACTCCAAGCGCGCCAACCCCACGCCCTCGTTGGGCAATTGCGCAAAGTCAAACGCCAACTGGGGGTTGCCCACGTTCATGGTGATCTTGGTGCCGATGGGAGGCATTTCACCGCGTTGAACCTCGGTCACCTCAGTTTCGAGCAGGCCGTCGTAGATGCGACCGGTGTCGCCCTCGGCGCAACTCACGGTCACCAAGGTGCCATCGGTCAGGCGCTCGGTGGCGTCACCGCAGCCCACCACCGCCGGAATGCCCAACTCGCGGGCAATGATGGCGGCGTGACAGGTACGCCCGCCACGGTTGGTGACGATGGCACTGGCGCGCTTCATGACGGGTTCCCAATTGGGGTCGGTCATGTCGGTGACCAACACATCGCCGGCCTGCACCCGATCCATCTCGGCGATGCTGCTCACCAAGCGCACCGGGCCGGTGCCGATCTTTTGCCCAATGGCACGGCCCTCGCTCAGCACCTGGCCCTGCCCTTTGAGCTTGTAACGCACCTCGGCCTGGCCTTTGGATTGACTCTTGACCGTCTCGGGGCGCGCTTGCAGGATATAGAGCTGGCCATCGACGCCGTCTTTGCCCCACTCGATGTCCATGGGACGGCCATAGTGTTGCTCGATCACCAAGGCGTAGTGGGCCAATTGCTCGATGTCGGCGTCGCTCAGGCAGTAGCGGTTGCGCTGCTCGGCGGCCACATCCACGGTTTGAACCAGCTTGCCCGTGGCCTTTTTTTGTTCGGGGGTCGAGAACACCATCTGGATCAATTTGGAACCCAGGTTGCGACGAATCAAGGCCTTTTTTCCAGCGCGCAGCATGGGTTTGTGCACATAAAACTCGTCTGGGTTGACCGCCCCTTGCACCACGGTTTCGCCCAGGCCATAACTGGCGGTGATGAACACCACGTCCTCAAAACCCGATTCGGTGTCGATGGTGAACATGACCCCGGCTGCGCCGAGGTCAGAGCGCACCATGCGCTGCACACCGGCTGACAGGGCCACGTCGGCATGGGCGAACCCCTTGTGAACCCGGTAGCTGATGGCGCGGTCGTTGTAGAGCGAGGCAAAAACCTCTTTCATCTTGGCCAGGACGTCGTCGATGCCCACCACGTTCAAAAAGGTCTCTTGCTGCCCGGCAAAAGAGGCGTCGGGCAAGTCTTCGGCAGTGGCCGATGAGCGCACGGCAAACGACGCCTGGGCGTTGCCCGCGCTCAGGGTGGCGAACGCGGTTCGAATGTCGGCCTCGAGATTGGCCGGGAAAGGCTGCTTTTCAACCCAGTGCCGGATTTCGGCCCCGGCTTCGGCCAAGGCACGCACGTCTTCGGTGTCGAGTTGGGCCAAACGCGCATTGATGCGATCGGCCAGTCCGTCATGGGCCAAGAACTGCCGGAAGGCATGGGCGGTGGTGGCAAAGCCGGTGGGGACTCGCACGCCCTGGGGCAGTTGCGAGATCATCTCGCCGAGGCTGGCGTTTTTTCCGCCCACCGCCTCAACGTCGGACATTCTCAGGTTTTCAAACGGAACGACCAGGGCGGTCGGAGAAAACAGGGTTGACATGTCAATGCTCCAAAAGTTAAACCGGCGACGGCCCCAAGGTCCCTGCGCAGGACTGGGGTGAACATGGCGACGCGCCAACGCAAGGGTTGTTCTTGCTTGAGGGGTGCGAAGGGGGTCGTCATGGTGAATGAGGGGATAATGGTTTGTATTGTAAAGGCCCGCGCGCCGGTGTCGGCGCGTCTCTCCATACCCGACCCAAGCACATGGCTCAACGCACCGTTTTTTTCGTCTCGGACGGCACTGGCATCACCGCCGAGACCTTTGGCAACGCCATTCTGGCTCAATTTGAAATGACGCCCCGCCACGTCAGGTTGCCGTTCGTGGACAGCGTCGACAAGGCGCACCAGGCCATTCACCAAATCAACCACACGGCCAAGGTCGAGGGCAATCGCCCGATCGTGTTCACGACGCTGGTCAATGAGGAGGTGCTCCAGGTCATCCGAGAGGGTTGCAAGGGCATGCTGTTGGACATGTTCGGCACTTTCGTCAACCCGCTGGAGAAAGAACTGGGCATCAAATCCAATCACCGCATCGGGCGTTTTTCCGATGTCAGCAAAAGCCAGCAATACAGCGACCGCATCGAGGCCATCAATTTCAGTTTGTCACACGACGACGGTCAGCTCAACACCGACCTGGAAATCGCCGACGTGATTTTGGTCGGGGTCAGCCGCTCGGGCAAGACGCCCACCAGCCTGTATTTGGCCATGCAGCACGGGCTGAAGGCGGCCAACTACCCCCTGATCCCGGAAGATTTTGAGCGTCGCCAATTGCCCCCGGCCCTGGTGCCGCACAAAACCAAGCTGTTTGGCCTGACCATCAACCCGGAGCGCTTGAGCGAGATCCGCAACGAACGCCGACCGAACTCTCGCTATGCCAGTCTGGAAAACTGCCGCCACGAGGTCAGCGAGGCCGAGGCCATGATGCGTCGAGCGGGCATCCGCTGGCTCTCGACCACGACCAAAAGCATCGAAGAAATCGCCACCACCATCTTGCAGGAAATACGACCCGAACGGCTGTCGTATTGAGTTCGAGTGCCGGGTGGCGTCAAGCCAAGGCAGCGATGCCCGCGCGAGCGATTTGAGCGTCTTCGGGTGATTTGACCCCGCTGACCCCCACCGCGCCGATGACCTGCCCATCCTTGAGGATGGGCACCCCGCCCTCAAGCATGCCTTCGAGTTCAGGCGCGCTCAGAAAAGCCGTGCGCCCCTGGTTGATGATGTCCTCATAGACCTTGGTCTCGCGCCGACCCAAGGCGGCGGTGCGGGCCTTGGCCGGCCCAATGTAAGAGGAGATGGCGGCGGCACCGTCCAGGCGTTGCAACCACAGCAAGTGACCGCCATCGTCCACGATGGCAATCGACACCGCCCATTGGTGGCGCAAGGCTTCGGCCTCGGCGGCGGCGGCGATTTTTTTGACGTCAGAGAGTTCGAGGGTGTGTTTGGTTTTCATGGCGTGCATGATATCGCCCGTGGCTGGCGCGCGCGCTCCGTTGAGCCCACTCGGGCGACACCCTGGCGCGGAAAGGCCGGGATGGAACATTAGAAATACCTAACCATTATGAATAGTTATATCTTATTTTTTATGGTTAGTATCCACTTATGCTTTCCGAACGCCTGCTTTTTGCCATGCGCCGTGCCGGCCTGAGTCAGGCCGAGCTGGCCCGCGCCTGTGGTGTCAAGGCCCCCAGCGTGCACAGCTGGTTGAGTGGAAAGTCCAAATACCTGCGGGGTCACAACCTGTTGGCAGCCGCCAAAGCCCTCGGCGTCTCGCAAACCTGGCTGGCGACCGGCAAGGGGTCGTTCAACCCCCTGCCCCAGGAAGAGGGCCGTTTGTGCCCCGAAATGATGACCGTCAACGACTGTCTGAACAAGCTTGAGGGCCTGGTGTCCAAGCTCGATGCGCGCTCGCGTCAAGATGTGGGGCATTTGCTCGACCTGTTCGTGCGCAAACCCTCACCCATGGTGCGTCAGATCCTGCTTGAAACGATCCAGGGCGCAAGCCACCAAAACCCCACTTGAACCAAGGTGTTGCGGGCCCCCTTGCCCTCCATCAACAATTCTTTACAATGAACGCGCCTGCATGTGCAGGCTTCTATCGGAGAACCTCAGATGAGCGATCAGATCCAAACCGTTTCCTACCGCGACGTGGGTGTCGGTGCAATCGACCGCAATCGCGTTTTGCGCAACACCTATTTGCTGTTGGCGATCAGCCTGGTGCCCACGGTGTTGGGCGCCTGGGTGGGCGTGTCCACCGGCCTGCACAAGGCCCTGTCGGGCATCTTGGGCATGGTGCTGTTCCTGGCCGTGGCCTTTGGTTTCATTTACGCCATTGAGCGCACCAAGGACTCTGCCAAGGGCGTTGGCGTGTTGCTGGCCTTCACCTTCTTCATGGGCCTGATGATGTCGGGCCTGATCTCGGCGGTGCTCGGCTTTCGCAATGGCCCCCAACTGATCATGACCGCATTCGGCGGCACAGCGGGCGTGTTTTTCGTCATGGCCAGCCTGGCCACGGTGATCAAACGCGACCTGAGCGGCATGGGCAAATGGCTCTTTGTCGGGGCCATCGTCTTGCTGGTCGCCAGCGTGATCAATGCCTTCGTCGGCTCTTCTGCCGGCATGATGGCCATCTCGACACTGGCGATCGTGATCTTCAGCGCTTTCATGCTGTATGACATCCGCCGCGTCATCGATGGGGGTGAGACCAACTACATTTCGGCCACCCTGGCGATTTACCTGGACGTGGTCAACGTGTTCCAGAGCCTGCTCGCCCTGCTGGGCATCATGGGTGGTGAACGCGATTGAACGCAGGCGGCCTCGCGCCGCTTGAAGCAAAAGGCCGACGGTTGTCGGCCTTTTTTTGTCCCTGACCAAAAGCGGCTGCATCATGCGCACCCGCGTGGGGTGCCCCATCGATGTGGACCGCCACCGGCCGTGAGCGATGCGGTCACACCCGCTCAAAGACCGCCATGCTCTCGACATGGGCGGTGTGCGGAAACATGTTGATCACGCCGGCGTGGGTGCACCGGTAACCGGCCTGGTGCACGATCAACCCAGCATCGCGCGCCAAGGTCGCCGGGTTGCAACTCACATAGACGATGCGCGACGGGCGCTGCCAGTCCGGGCGCGGGGCCTGGTGCAAATCGGCCAGTGCCTTGGCCAGCGCAAATGCCCCCTCGCGCGGGGGATCGACCAGCCATTTGTCGGCCACGCCATCGGCAACCAAGGCGTCGGGGGTCATGTCAAACAGATTGCGCGCCGCAAAACGCGGCGTGCCACGCAGGACAGCGGCGTTGCAGGCGGCATTGTCTCTCGCGCGCTGCACCAGCGCCTCGCTGCCCTCAATGCCCAGCACCTCTCGGGCTTGGGTGGCCAAGGGCAAGGTGAAGTTGCCCAAGCCGCAAAACCAATCGATGACGCGCTCCGTGGGCTGCACTTGCAAGCCACGCAAGGCGGCACCGACCAGCACCTGGTTGATGGCGGGGTTGACCTGGGTGAAATCGGTGGGCCGAAAGGGCATGGTCAGACCAAACTCTGGCAAACCATAGGCCAACTGTGAGCCCCCCTCATCCAGCAAGCGAACCGTGTCCGGGCCTTTGGGCTGCAACCACCATTGCACCGTCGGGTTCGCGCTTGCAAAGGCACGCAGCCGCTGCTGGTCGGCCGCACTCAAAGGCTCGAGGTGGCGCAACACCAATGCGGTCACCGAATCGCCACAGGCCAGCTCGATCTGGGGGCAGGTGTCGCGTGCCTGCAAGCTGCCGATCAGTTCGCGCAAGGGCAAGAGCAGGTCACTCACATGCGGGGGCAAGATGGCACAGCTTTGCATGTCGGCGATGTAGCGGCTTTTCCGTTCGTGAAATCCGATCAGCACCTGTCCTTTCTTGACCACATGCCTGACCGACAAACGGGCCCGGTGGCGATAGCCCCAGGTGGGGCCGTGGACGGGGGGCAACAGGGTCTCGGCCTTGACCTTGGCCAGGTGCCAGAGGTTGTCTTCGAGCACGCGTTGCTTGACCGCGACTTGGGCGGCGGCGTCGAGGTGCTGCATCTTGCAACCCCCACAAGCCCCGGCATGCAAGCCAAAGTGCGGGCAGCGTGGCACGACGCGCAAGGCGGCCGGTTGGAGCAAGGCCTGCATCACCCCCTGCTCCCATTGGTTTTTTCGGCGCTGGACCTGGACTTGCACGGTCTCCAGCGGCAAGGCCCCTTCGATGAACACCACCTTGCCGTCGGGTCGACGGGCAATGCCCTGCCCCTCCAGGTCCAAGGCATCGACCTGCAGCGGGTCATGGGGGGTGGGCTCGGTCATGGTGGGGCCGGGCCGATGCGGCCCTGTGTCTGAAAAGGGTCGGTCAACGGGGGGGCAAGAGGCGGGCCGGATCCACCGGCTTGCCCTGGCGGCGAATTTCAAAATGCAACTTGACCTGATCGGCGTCGGTGTTGCCCATCTCGGCGATCTTTTGGCCGCGCTTCACATCCTGGTCCTCTTTGACGAGCAAAGATTGGTTGTGGGCATAAGCGGTGAGGTAGGTGTTGTTGTGCTTGACGATGATCAGGTTGCCGTAGCCCCGTAGCCCGGAACCCGCGTACACCACGCGCCCATCGGCCGCGGCCAGCACCGGATCACCGGCCTTGCCGCCAATGTCCAGGCCCTTGTTTCGGGCCTCATCAAAGCCGCCCAAGAGCTGGCCCTGTGCCGGCCACAAAAAAGCCGGGGCATCGTCGAGCGCGGTCGAGGCGGGTGTGGCAGAAGCGGCGGAACCCGTCGGGGCCGGGCTGGGCATCGGGGCCATGGGAGCCGAGGCCACCCGAGCCCCCTGCGGGGGCAGGGGTCGCGCCGTGACCGTGCGGGGGTTGGCCGCATCGCCCGGGGGAGACACGCGCAAGACCTGCCCCACTTCGATCAGGTTGGGGTTGTCGATCTGATTCCAGCGGGCCAGATCACGCCAGCTCACCCCATGGTCGAGGGCGATTTTGGCCAAGGTGTCGCCGCGTTGGACGGTGTAGGTGGCCCCCTCGACCTGGGGCAAAGGTTGGGTGGGCATCGCGGTGGGCGATGAGGGGGATCGGGGCGACGAAGCCCCCGCCCGGTCTTCGACCGGGGCGGGTCGTTTGATGCTGGGGGCGCAAGCCGCCAAGCCCAACATCAACCACAAGATCCAGAACAAGCGTCGCTTTAGCATGTTGGCTTATTTTAGGGCCAGTTGCGAACCGGCTTTAAGCAACGCCCGACTTCAGCGGCACGAAGTGCACCGCTTCCAAGACCTGCTGTTGCAAGCCTTGGGGGGTGCGATCAACCACCACCAGGGCCTGCTGACCCTGGGCCGTGACCATGGGCGCGACCAGTCGACCCCCGACGGCGAGTTGATCCAGCCAGGCCTGGGGCAATGCATCGCCACCGGCGGCGGCGATGATGCCCGCATAGGGCGCGCCCTGGGCATAGCCCTGCATGCCGTCACCCAACAGCACGTGCAAGTTGGGTTGACGCAAATGGCGCAGGTTGTCGACCGCCCGTTCGTGCAGACCGCGCAGGCGCTCGATGCTGTAGACCTCTTGCGCCACGCGGCTCAGCACGGCCGCCTGATAGCCACAGCCCGTGCCGATTTCCAGCACACGGCCCATCTTGCCGTTGATGCGCAATGGGGACCCTTGCCGCAACAAGGCAATCATGCGCGCCACGACGCTGGGCTTGGAGATGGTCTGTCCGAGCCCGATCGGCAGGCTGGTGTCCTCGTAAGCCTGGTTGACCAGGGCCGAGTCGACGAAGCGGTGGCGCTCGATCTCGGTCATGGCCCGCAACACCATGGCGTCCTCCACCCCATCGTCGGCCAATCGCTGCACCATGCGCTGGCGCACCGCTTGCGAGTCCAGGCCCAATCCCTGGACGGGGGGCACCGCCACCGCGCCACGCCCTCGGCTCGCCGAGGCCGTGGGCTTGGATTTGGATCGGCCAGCCGGGACTGGGGCGGGTGTGGGGCTTGAAGCCTGGGCCACCCCTCGGGCTTGGGCGGGATTGGCCGGTCGTGCCTGCCCCGGCTTGAGGTCAAGCCGGGCCGGGAACGAGGGTCGCTCTTTCATGCCAACTGGGTCTGGACGGTCTGCCAGCGCACCAGATCCACCCGATCGGTCAGGTCCACCATGAGGGGGGTGAGCGACACATGGCCCTGGAAGGTGGCGTGAAAATCGGTGCCCTCGGCGTCGTCTTTGGCCGCGCCGGCGCTACCGATCCAGTACATCGTGTCGCCACGCGGGTTGACCTGGGTGATCACACGCTCGGCCGAGTGGCGACGGCCCAGCCGACAGATCTGCACCGGTTTGAGCTGGTCGGCTGGCAAGCAAGGGATGTTCACGTTGAGCAAAAAGGGGGGGCCGTCGATCAGGCTCAAATCACGCACCCGCTCCACCAACTGGCGCGCCTGACGCGCGGCCACGTCCAGGTGTTTCCAGCCCTTTTCCGTCTGAGAAAACGCGATCGCCGGGATGCCCATGAGGTAACCTTCCATGGCCGCGCCCACGGTCCCCGAATAAATGGTGTCGTCGCCCATGTTGGCCCCGTTGTTGATGCCCGACACCACCAGATCGGGCCGCCAGTCGAGCAGACCGGTCAGGGCGATGTGCACGCAGTCCGCGGGTGTGCCGTTCACATACTTGAAGCCGTTGGCGGACTCGTGAACATACAGGGGGGCGTGCAGGGTCAGCGCGTTGGATTTGGCGCTGTTGTTGTGCTCGGGCGCGACCACCTCCACGCGGCCCAAGTCGCGCAAGGCCTCGTACAGGGCCACGATCCCCGCCGCCTGATACCCATCGTCATTGCAAATCAAGATGTTCATGTCGCCCTCTGTGGTCCATTGTAGGGGGCGCACAGGCGTTTATGATGTTCGTCCAAAGGAGACCACCATGCACGCTTGGCTATGCGAAAACCCCATCGGCGTCGATGCGCTGAACTGGAAAGAACTGCCCACCCCCCAACCGGCAACGGGCCAGGTGCTGATCCGCATCGAGGCGGCCAGCCTGAACTTTCCCGATCTGCTGATCGTGCAAAACAAATACCAGATGAAGCCCCCCTTGCCTTTTGTGCCCGGCTCCGAGTTTGCCGGGGTCATCGAGGCTTTGGGCGAAGGGGTGACGGGGCTGAGCTTGGGTCAACGGGTGGCTTGCCTGCCGGGCACAGGGGGCTTTGGCACAGACGCCTTGGCCCCGGCCAAGCTGTGCCTGCCCCTGCCCGACCATTTCCCGGCGGTTGACGCGGCCGCCTTCATCATGATCTACGCCACCTCGCACCACGCCTTGATCGACCGGGGCCAACTGAAAGCCGGCGAAACCGTGCTGGTGCTGGGGGCCGCTGGCGGGGTCGGCACCTCGGCGATTCAAATCGCCAAAGCGGTGGGCGCGCGCGTGAGCGCGGCCGCTTCGACCACCGAAAAATGCGAGCTATGTCTGAGCCTGGGGGCCGATGCGGCGATCAACTACAGCGACGGTTCATTGCGCGATCAGATCAAGGCCTTGACCGAGGGCAAAGGGCCCGATGTGATCTATGACCCAGTGGGGGGCGATTTTGCCGAACCCGCGTTCCGCTCGATCGCTTGGCGCGGGCGCTACCTGGTGGTGGGCTTTGCTTCGGGCCCGATCCCCTCTTTGCCACTGAACTTGGCCTTGCTCAAGGGGGCCTCGGTGGTGGGGGTGTTTTGGGGTGATTTTTCGCGCCGCGAGCCCGACGCCAATGCGCGCATGATGCGCGAGCTCACCGAGTGGTACGCCCAAGGGCGCATCCGCCCCGTGATCGACTGCACCATGCCCATGAAAGACCTGAAAGCCGCCTACGCCCGGATGGGCTCACGCGCCGTCAAAGGCAAGCTGGTGATGGTCAACTGAAGCTGGGCCAGGGACCAAAGACGGCCCAAACCCAGAGGGCCATTTACTGCGCCAAAAAGCCGCCGTCGACCGGCAGGGTGTGGCCGGTGACCATGGCGGCCGCAGGGCTGGCCAGGTACAAAATGGCGGC
>JACCED011219469.1_pt1 | contig 10459 bp, 3 predicted proteins | sample 7455021 | NCBI WGS metagenome assembly JACCED01 (sample SAMN15323456, study PRJNA562643) | freshwater metagenome | isolation source: river surface water | place: USA:Blue River Watershed | collected 2017-08-19 | reverse complement strand
GTGCAGGACCTGATCAAGGCAGGGGCTTTCACAGTGGGCATGGCCGAATTGATCCAGGGCTTGGTCAAGGCGCGCGTGAACCTGCTGGTGTCAGGCGGCACGGGCAGCGGCAAAACCACCTTGCTCAATGTGATGTCGTCCAGCATCCCAGCGGATGAGCGCATCATCACCATCGAAGACGCGGCCGAATTGCAGCTGCAGCAGCCGCATGTGGTGCGCATGGAGTCGCGACCCGCCAACATCGAAGGCAAGGGCGAGATCTCGCAGCGCGATTTACTGCGCAACAGCCTGCGCATGCGGCCCGATCGCATCATCATGGGCGAGGTGCGCGGCAGCGAAGTGCTGGACATGCTGCAGGCCATGAACTCCGGGCACGACGGCTCGATGACCACCATCCATGCGAACTCGCCGCGCGATGCGCTCACCCGGCTGGAGCACATGCTGGGCATGGCGGGCCTGAAGGTCGAGTCACGCGCCATGCGGCAACAAATCAGCGCCGCCCTGTCGGTGGTGATCCAGGTCTCGCGGCTGTCCGATGGTCAGCGCAAAGTCACCAGCCTGCAAGAAATCACCGGGCTGGAGGGCGACGTGATCAGCATGCAGGAGATTTTTGCCTTTCAGCAAACCGGGCTGGCCGCCAACGGTGCGGTGCAAGGGCAGTTTGTGGCCAGCGGTATCCGGCCCAAATTTGCCCAGCGCCTGAGCACCCGGGGCATCGCGTTGAGCGACGATTTGTTTGAACCCACACACCGCTGGAGCTGAAGCATGGACTCGCTTTACTGGACCTTTCTGAGCCTGGCCGGCCTGAGTGCCGGCTGGTTGGTGTGGGGGCTGTACGGCCTGTGGCGGCAGTACCTGGATCCCCGGCGGCGGGTGCTGGCGCAACGGCTCCAGCCTGCTCAACAGAACCTGCAAACCGATCCGACCTTGAAGCTGCGCCAAGAGCGTTTGTTTAGCTCGGCACCGGCCCTGGACCGTTGGCTTCGCAGCATCCCGGGCGCGGCGCCTTTGGACCATTTTTTGTTGCAAACCGGGCTGAGCTGGCGCGTGGCACAAGTGCTGGCACTGGCCTTGGGGCTGGTGTTGCTGGCCTTGGCTGTGGGTACCCAACTGGCCTGGCCTGCGGTGCTGACCATGGCGCTGGCCACCTTGGCGGTGCTGGTGCTGATGGCTTGGCTGCAGCACCGCCGCAGCCAGCGCATGGCATTGATCGGGCAAGCGCTGCCTGACGCTCTGGACCTGATCGCCCGCTCGATGCAAGCAGGCCATGCCTTCACCAGTGCCCTGCACTTGGCCGCCAAGGACAGCCCGCCCCCACTGTCCCATGAATTGCGGACTGTGTTCGAAGAAATCAATTTCGGCGTGGGCACCGCCCAGGCACTGCAGGCTTTGTCGGCACGGGTGGCCAGTGACGATGTACGGTATTTTGTGGTGGCCGTGGTGATCCAGAGTGAAACGGGCGGCAACTTGGCCGACATTCTGAAAAACACCGCCAACCTGATCAGGGAACGACAGAAGATTGCGGGTGTGGTGCGTGTTTTGTCGGCCGAAGGACGCATCTCGGCCATCGTGCTATCGGTCCTGCCCTTTGCGCTGGCCGCCTTCATGACCTTGCTCAATCCTGGCTTCATCTCCAAGCTGTGGACCGACCCCATGGGTTTGCAGCTGGTGTATTTTTCTTTGACCCTGATGGCCATCGGCATCTTGTGGATGTGGAAACTGATCCAGATCCGCGTGTGATGCCACGCCACCCTACCCTCTGCGGAACACCCCATGACACTCTCCCCGCTTGTTTTTGCCGCGCTCATTTTTGCCCTGGTGGTCAGCATCAGCTATGCCGTGCTGGTCCGTTGGTTGCCGGACCCCGGCAAGGAGCGCCTGGCGCAATTGAAGCCCTCTCTCGCCTCAGGCCGCCCATCACCCTGGCACAGTTTGCAAGAACGGCTTGTCGCCTGGCTGCTGTGGCTCAGCCCCTGGACCGCGGCCATGTCGGGTGGCGACGAAGAAACGCCTTCGGCGTTGCGGGTCCGCTTTTGGCATGCGGGTTGGCGCTCGCCTGCAGCGCTGCAAATTTACTTCACCCTCAAGACACTGCTGACACTGGTGCTGCCCTTCCTGGCTTGGGCTCTGGTGGAAATCAGTCCTTGGCATCCGCAAGGCCTGCAGCGCTTTGTGCCATTGCTGGTGGGTGCCGCCACGGGTTACTATTTGCCCGACTGGGTCTTGAATATACAGGTGCGTCGCCGCCAAAAGGCTTTGTTGCACGCCTTTCCGGACGCTCTGGATTTGCTGCGGGTTTGCGTGCAAGCGGGCCTGGGCCTGGACGCCGCCATGGAACGCGTGGGGCGGGAAATTCGTCAGGCCCGACCGGAATTGTCAGAAGAGTTTGCCTTGACCGGTATGGCCTTGCGGGCGGGTTCGTCTCGCGCGGACGCGCTGCGCCATTTGTCGGTGCGCATCGGCCTCAAAGACATCGATGCCGTGGTGTCCATGCTGATCCAAGCCGACCGCTTTGGCACCAGCGTGTCTGAATCCTTGCAGGTCCATTCGGATGCCTTGCGCACCCAGCGCCGCCTGCGGGCCGAAGAAGCCGCAGCCAAATTGCCCGTCAAATTGCTGATCCCCTTGATCTTTTGCGTGTTCCCTTCTTTGCTGACGGTGCTGCTGGGGCCGGTGGTCGTGACATTGGCCAGACAACTGATCAAACCCGTTGGTTGAGGCCTCGACCAATAAGCGTATTCGGCCAGCAGGCGTCATTGGTATGTCCGCCCTGGAGGTCAGGTCTAGGCTGGAAGCGGACTACGACATGCGGTAAGCATTGTCTGGTGTCGACCTATAGCAGCCGTATAGTCCTCATAAGACGTTTACTTTTCTGCAGCGTATTTCCGTCATTGGCAAGATGGAATCGTGGTTGGAAAGAGCCAATCCTCATTACCGCTGGGAAGCAGATCTATGATGAGTTGAGCTTAGTGATTGATCTCTTGCGGTGAAGGAGCGGCAGATCTCATCAATTCGATCGATCAGCGTTTGAGCTTCAAACGGCTTCTCCAAAAACGCAGCTGCGCCACGCGCCAGGCAGGTTGCAGCCAAACTGCGGTCTATGCTGCTCGACATCATGATGACCGGCGTTGTAACGCCCAAGCTCTTGAGTTGATCCAGCAGTTCGAGGCCACCGACATGAGGCATCTGAACATCTGAAACGATCAAGTCTGACGTGGTCTGCGGCAGTTGGTTCAGAAAATCCTGTCCATCCAGGAAGCCCTTGGCTCTGAACCCCGCACGTTCTAACATGTCGACAACGGCACGCCTTAACGCGTCGTTGTCTTCAACAACACTGATCGATCGTGTAATCACTGCGATGGCAGAATCAGCACGCCGCGCAAAGCGTCGGTTGTCACGCTCAGGTTTTCTTTGGCGGCAGCAATGGCCAGCAAGGTCACTGCACTTTCATTACCTTCCTGCGCAGCACCAGCAGGCATGCGTACCACCAGAACACCTTCAGCCGTTACCGCCACAGTCATGCTGGCGGCACTGCCGTCAGCCATTGCGATGGTTGCTTTGGCGCTTGGCATAGACGCACTTACCTTGCTGGCTGACTCCAGTGCAGCACCAGCAGTCATGCCGGTTTCGCTCATCGTGGCCTTGGTGGCCGACAAACTGCTGCCCTGGTCACTCACCACCACGGCTGCCTCTGTGCCAGCGGCGGCGGTATTGACCCCTTTGAATACTGGCAACGCTGGTGTCGTGACGGTAGGCGTCGTGTTGGCAGGATTTCCTGCGCCCGACATGCTCAAAGTGGTCACGTTGCCTGCGGCGGTCAGTGCAATCGACCGGTTGCCCGTCTCGCTCGACAAGACCATGCTGCCCTGCGACGGAATGCGCAACAAAGAGGCATTGGTGCTCATAGGAGCGCCGCCTGTCACCATGGTTTTGGATGTGTTGTCCACAATCAGAGCATTGCGATCCAGGCTGACCGTAGCCACCGTGCCCGCTCCCGGCATGATGGGGTTGCCCCCTGCAACGGGGCGATCCGAAGTGCCGTTGATCGCGTTTTGAGGCGATGTCAAAGCCGTCACAGCACCCGAAGGCTGCGGGGTGATGTTCGCCAGCATGTCGTCGTAGGTGGCAATGGCGTAGTTGTTCACCTCAGCGCCCGACAATCGCAAACCAGTGATCACGACCTTCTTGTCATTCTTAACATTCGCATCAAGAAAGTTGCCTTTGGCCGCGTCGGTCACCACGGCGATGTCGTCACGCACCACTGTGATTTCAAGGCTGGCAGAAGCAAGCACCAGTTTGGCTTCTGTGTTGCCGTTGTAAACCTTGTTCTCGGCGGTGATCCCTTTGACGTTCAGGTTGCGCACGGCCACAGTGGCGCTGTGCGTGGTGTCTGCCAGTTGGTAGTTGTCGGCCAATCCACCATTGGTGCCGTTGGCCAGCGTGTAGGCGGCAGTGGCAGTGCGTGCACCCGCGTTCTTGCTGTCAAAAGTGCCCACCACTGACGAGGTGACGGTCTCGCTGCCCACAAAGCCACTCAGCGTGCCCTGAGTGATTGCGGCCACCGTGTTGCCATCGTAGGTCTTGTCAGCCGCGGTGGTACCGGTGATCGTCAAGGCCTTCTTGTTGATCGTGGCGCTGTGCGTGGTGTCGGCCAGTTGGTAATTACTGGCGTCACCTCCGCTGCCACTTGCCAGGGTGTAGACCGCCGTTGCTGTTCGACTGCCTGCGTTCTTGCTGTCAAAAGTGCCGACTGCCGTTACCGTGATGGTCTGGCCGGTGACCAGGTTGCCCAAGGTGCCGGTGGTGATGGTGGCGTTGGTGTTGCCGTCGTAGGTTTTGTCTGCGGCCGAGCTGCCGTTGATCGTCAGCGTCCGCTTGTCAATGGTCACGGGTGCGTGGGCCACGTCCAGCGTGGGCAATTGGTAGTTGCTGGCCGTGCCTCCCGTGCCATTGGTCAGGGTGATGGCATTGATGTACTTGTTGCTGGTCGCCACATTGGCGTTGTTCACCGTGGCACCTGAATAACCCAGCGACTCGCCTGAGACCCCGGTGCCGATGGTGACCGCTCCTGCGCCCAGGCTTGTGCCGCCGTCATACACCTTCGTGCCAGACAGAGACACCGTGCGCGGCGTGATGCTTGCCGCGCCAGTTGCTGTGCCTGACAACACATAGTCGCTGGCCAGCGTACCGCTGCCGGCAGTCAAGTCGCTGCTGGCCAGGCTGGTCGACACCGATGACGCGCCCAAGACATCCTTGCTGTTGAAGCTGCCCGTGGTCTTGTTGACCGTGAAGCTTTCGCTGCCCACCAGTCCATTCAGGCTGAAGTTGCTGGCACCCAACGTGGCATTGGTGTTGCCGTCATACAACTTGGTGGGAGCGCCCGTGATGCTGGGCGTCAGGGTCTTGGCGTTGATGGTCACAGGGGCATTGGTCGCGTCCAGCGTGGGCAGTTGGTAGTTGCTGGCTAAACCAGAGCCATCTTGCAGGGTCAAAGCGCTGATGAAATTACCCGCCCCCACATGGGCAGAATTGGCGCTTGCCCCTGAGTAGGTCAAGGTTTCTGTGCTGCCGCCGTTGGTCACGCCCGTGTCAATGGTCACCGTACCCGCACCCAGCGTGGTGTTGCCGTTGTACGTCTTGGTGGCTGATATGGACGCCACCGTTTTCTTGCTGATGTCGCCGGTCAAAGAAGCACCCAGGGTGTAGTTGGTCGCATCGCTCAGCGTCAAGCCGGTGATCGCCACCGCCTTGCCCGTGCCGACATTGGCGGTGTCGTAGGTGCCCACGGGCGTTCCGTTCAGGGTGACGATTTCTGACCCGACGGCCTTGCCGTCGGTGGCCGACGACCCACCGTTGTCAACGCCCGCAGTGCCCGCCAGCACCGCCGAGCGGGTGCCATCGTAGGCGCGGCTGGTTACCGTCAAGCCCGTCAGCGCCAAGGCTTTTTTGTTGATGGTGGCCGAGACCGTGCCGCCGGTCAGTGTGTAATTGCTGTTGCTCAGGCTCAGGCTATTGGTCGCAAAGCTGGTGTACGTAGCCGCATCTTTAGACGCCACATCGGCCGTGCCGCTTACTGTGGGGGCGCTGTTGCCGTTGACCATGCCCGTGAGCACAAAGGCGCTGGAAAACGTGGGTGTGCCATCGTAAGTTTTGCCGACCGACAGGTTAAGCGCCTTGGGCGTGATGGTCAGCGGTCCATCCACATAGGTGATGGCGTAATTGCTGGCGGTGCCGGTGGTCAGAGACAGCGTGCCCGCGTTGACGGTGTAGCTGCCCCCGGCGTTGGACGTGGCTGTGGCCGCTGTGGTGAGCGTGCGGCCAGTCAGGGTCGCGGCATCGCCCGAGGCCAGTGAGCCACTGGTGATGCTGACATTGCCCGTGGCCGGGTTGGCCGCGCCATACACACGGGTTTGCGCAGCCGTGGTGACGGTAATGGGGCGGGCTGTGACCGTGAGGCCCTTGCCGCCCCAGTCGATCACATAGTCGCTGATCGAGTTGCCGGTCACTGAGGTTGTGAACCCCAGATTCAGCAAGTTCGTGGTGGCATAACCGTAGCTGCCGGGCACCAGATCCTGATTGGTCGCTTTGGGTGCAGTGCCCCAACTAAAAGAGGCCCCCAGGCTGTCACCCGTATTGAGGGTGCCACTGGTGATGGTGTAGCTGCCCAGTGTCGGATTGGCATCGCCAAAGTTTTTGGTGGTGTCGGCCAAGCTGATGGTCAGCTTGGTCGCACATGCCCCTCCATAAAAGTAGCAGAGCACCGGGTAATCGTTGTTTTTGCCTGCTTTCATCCCCCACGCGCCTGTGGCTGGTTCAAAGTCCCATGCCGCCGCGTTGTTGCCGTTGGCTGTGGTTGCGGAGGTGAAGTTGGCTTTGACTTTGAGGTCGGCACTGCTCAGGCCGTATACCCTACCCGCAACATCGTTAACGCCAGCTATGCCCTTGAGACCTGAATTGGCTGAAGCGTTATAAAAACCATCGACAATTGTGCTGCTAGATGTGAGTCCAATGAGTCCGCCGTTATTGACACCGCCAGATACGACACCTGTTGCATATGCGTTGGTCAACGTACTGCCGATGAGGCGGCCAAACAGACCCCCAGCGTTGGTGACAGTCCCAGAGCCCAAGCTAACGTTGCCAGTTGCGTACACATCTTTAGCACGAATAGCACCTAGGCCATTGCTCTCACCAACTAATCCTCCAACGACACCCTGACCAGAGATTGCAGCCATTGTTAAACCGCTAATGTTGCCCGTGGAATAGGCATTCCTGAGATCAATTGAAGGGTCAGTACCCGCACCCGTAGAAAGCGCGCCAATCAAGCCGCCGATGAATGAAGCTGTTCGTGTGTTATCAGATGGTTGCAAGACATTGATTGAAATGCTCGAGAAAATATTATTTATTGTTACTGAGCCCTTGGCGCTAAGTGATTCAGCTTTTACCCAGCCGATTAAGCCACCTACATACTGTTCACCAGCGACCTTGCCTGCACCCGCAGCGTATACATTAGACACTTGCACATTAGCATTTACTGCATTGACCCTGCCAACCAATGCACCAGCGGATTTTGAAGTGGTGTATATACCAACGGTGGTCGACTGATTAACATCAACATTCAATAATCCAACGTTGCTGATGGTCGCGCCGCCCTTGATACCACCAAATAAACCGACGCCAAGATTGTCCGACCTTCCATCATTTGTTGCCGTTCCTGTAATACTGATATTTTTTATTAAATTTCCGAGCCCGTTAAATTTTCCAGAAAATTCGGTTGTATCACTCGCTTGTGTTGATGAGGTGTAATTGCCAATCGGCGTAAAGGCGGCATTATTCAAATCAATGGTGGTACCCAGGACATATTTGCCACTCCGTCCAGAGTTGATGTTTTGCAATGCCGTTGCATCACGAATCACGGTGTAGGTTTGGCCGCCGATCTGCAGCCCGCCACTCCCACTGAACTCCACCCGACCTGTGAACACATTGGGCGTGTTCACGTTCATGCCTGTATTGACCGAGCCGCTTGTGCCTGGGTTCAACGACAAACCAGCCGAGCCTGTGGCCGTCATCAGCGCATTGATGTTGACGTTGCCCGACGTGGCACCGGCGTTCAGCGTGAGCGTGTTCGCACTCCACGAAACAGCAGCGTTGACATTGACGTCGCCATCACTGGAGGCCAAGGTGACGCTCCCGCTGCCCAAGGCGGTTTGCAGCGTTGATGCGCCTATGCCGCTGGTGGTCTGCACACCCGTGCCCGCGCTGATGGTGAAGTCGGTGGGGTCAATCAACCACGTGCCACTTTGCCCTTGAGGCGCTGCGGTGGTGACCTGGGTGTTGTTGGCAATCTTGACCTGGGCAGCCGAGGTTTCGATGAAGCCGCCGTTGCCGCCGTTGGGAGCGCTGGCGTCCAGGGTGCCGGCAATGTCGGTTCGGCCGTTGTGCATGTCACCCATCAGCAAGATGCGGCCACTGCGTGTATCTAGTGTGCGGGCCTGGATGGTGCCTTCGTTGTTGACCACGGTCGCCATCAGGGTGTCGGCGGTTTTAGCGGTCATGAACACCAGGCCACCGTCGGCTTGTATCAGCGCTTTGTTTTCCACCAAGGCATTGAAGGTGCCTTCGTCCACCTTGACGTTGACCATGCCGTTGCCCGCAAAGTCGAGCGTGACCTGGTTGCCCGAGGCCAGCACGGCACTGCCGCTGTTGGCCACGATGCTGCCTTGGTTGCTGACCTGCGGCGCAATGAGAGCGATCACCTGGCCGTTCAGGCTGCCCTGGTTGACGATGCTGCCTGCGCCGTTGCCCTGGGTAAAGCGCAGTTGGCCGTTGTGAAAATCAGCGTCGCTCAGTTGCAGGGTTGAGGCCACCAGGCCACCCACGTTGACCTGCGCGCCTTGGCCAAACACGATGCCGTTGGGGTTGATCAGCACCACCTGGCCGTTGGCGTTGAGCTGGCCAAAGATTTGCGAGGGGTTTTGACCGGTGATGCGGTTGAGGGCCTGGCTGCTGGCGTTGGGTTGAATGAAGTTGACTTTGGCGTCTTTGCCAATGTCAAAGCTGCCCCAGTTGGCGATCATCTTGGCGCTGCTCTGGTTGATGTTGAGCGTGTTGCCACTCTGGCTGATGGTGGCGCTGCCCGAGGTGACCTGTCCTCCAGTGGGCAGAGCGTTGGCTGCGGGAGGGTTTAACGGTGGGGCCGCAGCGGCAGGCAGGGCCACACTGGCCAGGCTGGCCACGGCCAGCGCTGCGGCCAGGCCGAGTGCGCTGCGGCTTTTTTTGCCACGGGCAGAAACGGTTTCGGGCACAGGCACGTAGGCGCCTTGGGCGTCGCTCCAGACCAGACGGAAGGTGTGGTTCAGTGATGAGGGCTTCATATACGCGGTTCCAGATTTCAGAAATTGACCAATGCAGAGAGCCAGATGCGCGAGGTGTCGCTCTTGCCATCACTGTTGTGGCCGTTGGGGTTGCCAGCGGCAGGGTCGGGTATCGAGCGTCCGGGGTTGCTGCCCAGCGTGTGTGCCCAAGCCAGGCGGACCGAGTACTTGCCGGTCTTGGTGAGGTTCAGGCCCAGACCTGCACCCGACAGGCTGTAGCGGTTGCTGCCACTGGCGGTGGGTTGCACGGCCATCCAAGGGGTGCGTGCCAGCTGGGTGTGGCCGGTGTCGTAAAAGCCCACGATCTGCACGTCGCCCCAGCCCAGAGCGCGCATTTGCGCCCAGTCGTAGCGCAGTTCGATGTTGCTGACCCAGCCTTGGTCGCCCGAGCCTTCACCGGTCGGGTAGGCGCGCACGCCCGATGAACCGCCAAGGATGAATTTTTCCGAGCTGTCGAGGTTCTTTTGCGCAGCTTGCCCGGTGGCGCTGATAAAGAAGCTCAGTGCATCGGTCATCTTTTGCAGGCGGGCAAAGCTGTAGCTCCATTTTTCGAAGCTGCCGTTGGACTGCGCGGTGCTTTGGTCGTTGGTCAGGTCGGTGGCTTCGCGCGAGAGGTCGAGCCGGCCAAAGGTTTTGGCCACTCGAAAGTTGCTGATACCACCGCCCAACCATTGGTCAAAGCGGTCGCCGCTGAGGCTGAGTTCGCGGTTGGTGACTCTTTTGTTCTTGACGGTCAAGCCGCCGGTTTCGTCGCGCAGGTTTTTTTGCTCCAGCTTGGCGGCGATGTTGATGTTGGCTTCGCGTCCGCGCAGCAGCGGGTAGCTGGCTTCGAGGTTGGCCGTTTGGGCCTCACCTTTGGAGCCAAGTTTGGCTTGTTCTTTGCCAATTTCATAACGCATATCACTGGCGCTGGCGCTGGTGCGTAGACCCGAGTAGCCCACAGGCAGGCTGTAGGTGGCCGATGCCAGCTGCACGCCACGGGTTTTGGTGGCCATGAAACCGAGTTGGTCGCCCAGGTGCAGCGGGTTGTTCCACAGGCCGGAGGCGTTGGCGCGGTCCTGGCCGGTGTAGCGGTTGCCGTAGTTGTC
>JACCED011899682.1_pt1 | contig 10460 bp, 5 predicted proteins | sample 7455021 | NCBI WGS metagenome assembly JACCED01 (sample SAMN15323456, study PRJNA562643) | freshwater metagenome | isolation source: river surface water | place: USA:Blue River Watershed | collected 2017-08-19 | reverse complement strand
CGGGGGCGCGTTCAAGTAGGCCGTCGCCGATCATGCGTTGCGCATCCAGCCATGTTGTGTTGATGGTTTCCCAAAGCTCGGTAGTGATAGAGCCTCGCACAGCGCGGGCGTTCTCTCTGGCAGCCTGCAGACAACGCATAATCGAAGACAGATTATTCGTGTCGCTGACCATAAAACGCATGACTTCTATCGGAGTGATCTGCGCATGTTCCATCGCATAGCGCGGACCAAGCTCGGAGATTTCCAGGACTGCACCCCATGACGTTTGAACGACGGCCTTGCTTTGGGGTAGTAGCGACATCTGATAGTTGACGTCCAACATGCGCGCAGTGTTCTCAGCGCGTTCGGTGTAGCGAGACATCCAGTACAAGTGATCAGCAGTGCGAGAAAGCATAGTCTGGCGTCCTAGTGTTCAAGAATCCACGTGTCTTTTGTGCCGCCACCTTGCGAAGAGTTCACCACCAGTGACCCCTCTTTCAACGCGACGCGTGTTAGACCGCCCGGCACCATGCGAATATGCTGACCAGAGAGTACGAACGGTCTTAGGTCGATGTGCCGCGGTGCGACACCCGCGTCAACATAGGTAGGGCAAGTCGACAGCGCAAGCGTAGGCTGAGCAATATAGTTGTCTGGGTTGGATAAGACACGAGCTTTGAAGTCAGTGATTTCATCAAGGGTGGAGGCTGGTCCGACAAGCATGCCGTAGCCCCCGGCGCCATGTACTTCCTTGACGACCAGTTCGTGCATATTTTGTATAACGTGATCAAGCTCGGCGGGCTTGCGACATTGATATGTTGGAACGTTCGCGAGTAGTGGCTCTTCGCTCAAGTAAAAGCGGATCATGTCGGGCACAAAAGGATAAATCGATTTGTCGTCGGCGACTCCTGTGCCAATCGCATTGCAGATGGCGACATTGCCGGCTTTGTATGCACGCAACAATCCGGTCGCGCCAAGCGCGGAGTCGGCGCGAAATACTTCCGGATCCAAGAAATCATCGTCGACCCGGCGGTAAATCACATCGACGCGCCGTGGACCTTGCGTCGTACGCATGAAGACAACATCGTCTTGTACGAATAAGTCCTGACCCTCAACTAACTCAACCCCCATTTGTTGCGCTAGAAATGCGTGCTCAAAATATGCGGAGTTGTACATGCCGGGCGTCAACACCACAACGTTTGGCTGATCCGTGTCGGGGGCCGCGACGTTGCGTAGACTTTCGAGCAATAGGTCGGGATAGTGCGCAACGGGTGCGACGCGATGCGTTGCAAAAAGCTCGGGGAAAAGTCGCATCATCATTTTGCGATTCTCCAGCATGTAGGAAACGCCGGAAGGCACACGCAGATTATCTTCGAGCACAAAGAATTCGCCGGTCTGCGCCCCATGGTTGGCGCGCACGATATCGATCCCTGCAATGTGCGCATAGATGTTACGGGGAACCTTTATCCCTTGCATTTGTGTGCGGTACTGCGCGTTGCGCAGTACTTGTTCGGTCGGAATTACTCCAGCCTTTAGAATACGTTGCTCGTGATAAACATCATGCAAAAACATATTCAGAGCTTGTACGCGCTGGCGTAGACCCTGTTCGAGGCGTGCCCATTCTGCAGCGGGAAAGATGCGTGGAACAATGTCGAAGGGGATAGTGCGTTCGGTCCCATCGGTATCGCCATACACCGCAAACGTGATCCCGACACGTCTAAAAATCAATTCCGCTTCTTCGCGTCTGGCATCGATGCGCTCGCCAGACTGATTGGACAGCCATTGTGTAAAGCCTTGGTAATGTGCTCGCGGTTCGGCTTCCCCCAAGTTTTCTGGGGCGAGCGCTGAGCGCGGTGCTGAGAGCATTTCATCAAACGCAGGAATTTGCTTCATGGCAGCTACTAGGCCTCCAGGACCAAGACGGACGGACTTGACGGGCAGTTACGCATTGCGCGCCTATGATGGAAGAGCTTCAAGCAAATTCCGTGCCATCGTCGCACAAAAAAATAGGGAAACGCACTTAACTGGCACAGATATTGCTTGATATCTGGCTATGTCTATACATGTCGCGATTCATCACGTCACACGCTATCGCTATGACAAGCTAATTAATCTGGGTCCGCAGGTCATTCGTCTGCGCCCTGCTCCGCACTGCCGTACGCGGATCTTGTCCTATGGGTTGCAGATTAAGCCTGCTAATCATTTTTTGAATTGGCAGCAGGATCCGTTCGCAAACTATCTGGCACGCGTTGTGATTCCAGACAAGACGTGTGAGTTTGAAGTGGTCGTGGATGTTGTCGCGGAAATGGCCGTGTACAACCCGTTCGACTTTTTTCTAGAGCCTCAGGCGGAGAGTTTCCCGTTCAAATACAGCCCAGAGCTCCTCGCGGAGCTTGGCCCCTACTTGCGCACGGAGAACGCGGGCCCGTTGTTGACCACATTTATCAAGAATATCCCACGCCGGACTCGGCGCAGCATCGATTTTTTGGTGGAACTCAATAGTCGCGTTCATCGCAAGGTGAGTTACACGATTCGGATGGAGCCAGGTGTACAAACGCCCGAGCAGACCCTCGCGTTGGGAAGTGGCTCGTGCCGGGATTCTGGCTGGCTCTTAGTGCAGGCGCTACGTCATTTTGGATTGGCAGCAAGATTTGTGTCTGGCTACCTCGTGCAGCTTAAGGCGGATGTGGAAGCCGTGGATGGTCCGAGTGGAGCGGAGACTGACTTTACAGATTTGCACGCCTGGTGCGAGGTGTACTTGCCTGGCGCGGGCTGGGTCGGGCTGGACCCCACCTCGGGCCTACTGGCGGGAGAAGGACATATTCCGATCGCTTGCACGCCCGAGCCCTCTTCAGCTGCGCCCATTTCTGGTGCGCTAGATGAGTGTGAGGTAAGTTTTACGCACCAAATGACCGCACGGCGCGTGTATGAGGCGCCGCGGGTCACCAAACCGTATGAGGATGCGGTTTGGGAAACGATAGTTTCGCTTGGCCGGGACGTTGACAAGGCTCTCGATACGCAAGATGTGCGTTTAACGATGGGTGGTGAGCCGACGTTTGTGTCTGCAACGGATCGTGATGGTGCGGAATGGAACACTGAGGCCCTTGGGCCGACGAAGCGAGGGCTCGGACTGGAGTTGATGACCAAGCTGCACCAGCGCTACGGTGCAGGTGGCTTTCTTCATTATGGGCAGGGCAAATGGTATCCCGGCGAGCAGCTCCCTAGATGGTCCCTATCGGCATACTGGAGGACGGATGGCCTTGCTTGCTGGAACGACCCCACTTTATTCGCGGATGAGCGCATAGCACACGCGTACACGGTCGAGGATGCGCAGCGGTTTATCACGCAGTTGACAACCAAATTAGGCATTTCATCCGAAACAATACAGCCCGCATTTGAGGATACGTTCTACTACCTCTGGCGGGAGCGGACCTTGCCAGTCAACGTTGATCCGTTCGACTCCCGACTTGAAGATGAAATGGAGCGAGCGCGGCTAAGACGCGTGTTTTCCAACCGGTTGGATCGTCCGGTTGGTTACGCCCTACCCTTGTTGCCACAAGAGGTGTTAATAGCGGGTCAGACGCAGTGGCGCACCGGCCCTTGGTTTTTGCGCGATGATCGAATGTATTTGATCCCCGGCGACTCCTCGATGGGCTATCGACTCCCCCTTGATTCTTTGCCGTGGATGAAGACTACGGATCGCCCGATGCTCGTTGACGCGGACCCATTCGCGCCATGCACGCCACTCGTGACCGCGGCACCACTGCAAAAAAAAGTGAATGCAACACCAAGCGCGGAGGACAAGACCCCACAACAGCCGCCAACGAGGTTTGAGTCTAGAGCCGAACTGACGCGTACAGCATTGTGCGTTGAGGTGCGGAACCCCAATCGCGCCAATGACGCCAAGCTGGAATTCACAGACCCCATATCGTCCGTGCTGTATGTTTTTATGCCGCCCTTGACGAGGTTAGAAGATTATTTGACGTTGTTGTCTTGTGTCGAAGAGACCGCCTCTGCGTTGCGGATGCACATTGTGATTGAGGGATATCCACCGCCACGAGACCCACGTTTGACAGTCTTGCAGGTCACACCAGATCCAGGTGTGTTGGAGGTCAATATTCATCCAGCGAAAAATTGGGAAGAGTTGGTTGACCATACGGAGTTCTTGTATGAGGCCGCGCACGCGACGAGGCTGAGCAGCGAAAAATTTATGATGGATGGGCGCCATACGGGTACCGGTGGCGGAAATCATTTTGTGATGGGTGCGGCGAACCCAGCAGACAGTCCTTTTTTACGACGACCGGATGTGCTTGTGAGTTTGCTTACGTTCTGGCATAACCATCCTGCGATGTCTTACTTATTTTCTGGTTTGTTTATTGGGCCGACTAGTCAGGCTCCTCGTGTAGACGAAGCGCGTAATGATCAACTCTACGAGCTTGAGCTTGCCATGACGCAAATTGAGCAACAACAAAAGAGCCCGAACGGTTGCCCCCCCTGGTTAGTTGACCGTGCGCTACGCAATATTTTGATCGATGTCACGGGCAATACGCATCGCAGTGAATTCAGTATTGATAAGTTGTATTCACCCGACGGACCGACAGGCCGTCTTGGCTTGCTTGAGTTGCGTGGTTTTGAAATGCCGCCGCATGCACGGATGAGTCTTGTACAACAACTTTTGATTCGGGCATTGATCGCCTGGTTTTGGAAAACGCCCTACTGTGTGCCGAGCAGAACCCGCTTAACGCGCTGGGGAACGCAGCTGCACGATCGGTTCATGTTGCCGACGTTTGTCATGATGGACTTCGAAGATGTTCTGGCCGAACTGGCGCGCGCTGGCTTCACGTTTGAAAAAAGCTGGTTTGAGCCTCATATGGAATTCAGGTTTCCGCTGATTGGCCAAACGGAGTTACGAGGCGTACAGCTAAGTTTGCGCGCAGCCCTGGAACCTTGGCACGTAATGGGTGAAGAGGGTGGCTCGGGTGGCACCGTGCGTTATGTCGACTCTTCTCTTGAACGGTTGGAACTAAAGGTGTCCGGGCTGAATGACAATCGATATGCCGTCGCGATCAACGGTGTTGTTCCAACTCTGCAGCCGACCGGAACGCAGGGTGAGTATGTAATTGGAGTACGGTATCGTGCATGGAGGCCACCGAGTGCCTTGCATCCGACCATTGGAGTGCATGCGCCGCTTACGTTCGACCTAGTCGACAATTGGTTGTCGCGCTCATTAGGCGGATGTCGCTATCACGTCACCCATCCGGGTGGTCGCAATTACGACACCTTGCCGATCAACGCATTCGAGGCGCAAAGTCGACGTCTTGCGAGATTTTTCCGGCAGGAGCACACGCCAGGTGCAATGTCTTTGCGTGCCCAACCCACGCACCCAGAGTTTCCTTATACACTCGACTTACGCCTCAATAAATAGATCCGTGAATAAAGGCCTATGTCGTCTGAACAGAGCATTCGTCAAGATCCAAACGATCCTGCGCAACAGCGTGCGCGGGCGCTATTGCTCGCACAGCAACTGACAGGTCGGACCAAAGAGGGCCACTATGACGAGTTGCGTGACGAGAGTGGCGAAATACGCAAGCCTTGGCAAACATTTTTCTCGTATCTAGGGGAAGCTGGGATTGCAGGTCTGCCTCAAAGCAGTGAAACAATTGAAAGGCTGATTCACCAGAACGGTATCACGTATAACGTATATGCCGATCAGAAAGGTCAGACAAGACCCTGGTCTCTTAATGCCTTGCCATTACTGATTAGTCCGTCAGATTGGAAAAATATTGCCGAGAGCCTGGAGCAGCGGGCTAGGCTGCTCAACACGATCTTGCAAGACGTCTATCACGAACAGCGCCTGATTCGCGGCGGCTATCTTCCCGCAGCGTTGGTGTTGGGTAATCCCGGGTACTTGCGTGCCATGCAAGGCGTAAAGCCCCTAGGTGGAACGTATTTGCACGTGGTGGCGTTTGACATTGCCCGCGGTCCGAATGGTCGATGGTGGGTGATTGGCCAACGCACACAATCTCCGTCCGGCTTGGGTTATGTCTTAGAAAACCGGCTGACTGTGTCGCGCGTGTTTCCTGAGGCGTATCGCGAGATGCGTGTGCAGCATATCGCGTCAAGCTATAAACGCTTGCTCGACTCGATGAAAGCAGCTGCAACTGAGATTGCGCAAAGCTCGCCTCGCTTTGCATTACTGACGCCAGGTCCTTATAGCGAAACATATTTTGAACACGCATACTTGGCCCGGTATTTAGGCTTGCCATTGGTCGAGGGTGCGGACTTGGCAGTTCGGGATGACAAGCTGTACCTCAAGACGATGCATGGCTTGCAGCGGATACATGGCTTGTTGCGTCGGTTAGATGATGATTTTTGTGACCCCCTTGAGTTACGTGCCGACTCCAGCTTGGGAGTGCCAGGCTTGCTCCAAGCGGTACGCGCAGGCAATGTCGTCATGGCGAATGCGTTAGGTACGGGGTTCTTAGAATCACCGGGCGTACAAGGATTTTTGCCCGCCATGTCTGAATATTTACTTGGCGAGCCCTTGAAGATGCCTTCCCTTAACACGTGGTGGTGTGGCGAGGTGGCTGCGTGGAAAGATATTGCCCCGGACCTCGATACACAAGTTATCAAGCCAACTTACGCAACAAATCCTGCGATGAGTTTTCAACCAGCGATTGGAAGTCTTCTAAAACCAGAAGAGTTAGAGCGTTGGCGAACACGTATCGATACTCAGCCAGATATCTACACGACACAGAGCTATCTACCGTTTTCTCAAGCCCCAACCTGGCAAGAAGATGAAATTATGCCGCGCACGGCGATGTTGCGCGTCTATGCGGTTGCATCAGGAGATGGACAGTGGAAGGTGCTACCCGGAGGCATGACTCGCATTGCCACGGTGGACCCTCATATTGTTTCAATACAGAGTGGTGGAAGTACGCTCGATACGTGGGTCATGACGGATCAGCAGGTTGACACCTATTCGATGCTGCCGAGCCGCGAGAGATTGCCGAGGTGGCGGGCCAGTGAGCAGCTTGTATCAAGCCGCTCTGCAGAAAATCTTTATTGGCTTGGACGGTATACCGAGCGCTGCGAGGTGAAGGTGCGCTTGGCTAAAGAAGCGCTGATCTTAGTCAGTACGAACCGACAGGATAGTTTGCCAGTTTTGAATGATGCGATTGGTTCGCTAGGATTGACACATGGATTGATACCAGAGGGAACGCCAAGCCTAACCAAGTCTGCCGCCCACTTTGGTCGTGCGCTGATTACCCAACTGACTGAAAAAGACGTCCATGGTTTGTTAGATAATTTGGATGCGCTCGAATTTGCCTTGAAAGCTGTGCGCGACCGACTCCCTGCCGAGCATGCGGAAATCGCCCAGGCTATGAAGCAGATGCTTTGTGTGCAAACAGAGAAGAATGTCGCTTCTGCAACAAGCGGATCCGCAGGTCGACGGCGTGGCGTTCGCCCTGCAGCACGTACCGCGATTGATACGATCGAGGTGTTGGATGCAGTGAGTATTCAGCTTGCAGCGCTAGTCGGATTCCAGTCAGATCGGATGACACGCGACCTCGGTTGGCACATGTTAGCGGCAGGCCGACTCGTTGAACGACTAGTCAGTCTGAGTGGATTTATCACGGCGTTTTTTGAGCACGCTGCCGTGTATACGCCACGCGGTTTTGAGACCCTGCTCGTCTTGTTCGATAGCACCATTACCTACCGGACGCGTTATCAGCGACAACAAGATATTCCAGCCTTAATGGACTTGCTCGTGTCCGATGAAACTAACCCTCGTTCAATCAATTGTGTCCTTCAGGCACTGAAGGGACAAATTAAGGAGATGCCGTCGGGTGATGTGTTGTTGGAAAAGCTACCATTTTTTGACCCCAACGAGGACTCCGTCTTGGTTCAGGTAGAGATGGTGCGGGCGCTTGGTCTCTATGCGACAAGTTTGTCAGACGAAATTAGCCGCCGTTTTTTTGCGCTCGCGGTTGAGAGGCATTTCGCATCATGACTCAAATAAGTATCGAGCATGACTCCCACTATCAGTATCAAACTGAAGTCGAATTAGCGCATCATCTGGCGTACTTACGACCCATGGAATTTAATGGGCAAAGGGTTGTCTCGAGCAAGCTAGACATCACACCGACACCTGATCGACTCACCGAAAATACGGATACATTTGGAAATCGTCGTACCTTTTTTACGTTGTCGATCCCGCACGACACGTTGATGGTGCGCGCAACCTCGGTTGTTACGCTGGTAGACCGCTATGCGAAGTTCAATATTCAAGATGCGTCAGATTGGGAAGATGTACGAGATGCACTTGAGTATGCGTTAAACCGACCGTACGTTGCCCAATGTGAATTTACGTTTCCCAGCCCTTACGTACCCAGATTAAGCGTTCTCCGTGAATACGCAATGGCTTCCTTTCCGCGCGGAAGAGGTCTAGCGCAGGCGTGTATCGACTTATCTGCGCGCATTCATCGTGACTTCACCTACTCGCCCGCAGCAACAGAGGTCAATACACCTTTGCATGTGGCATTTGAAAAACGAGCAGGAGTGTGCCAAGATTTTTCGCACATATTGATTGGGTGTTTGCGGTCAATTGGCTTGAGTGCCAAGTATGTGAGTGGCTACTTGCTGACAAAACCCGCACCGGGTCAGGAAAAGCTCAGGGGAGCGGATGCCTCACACGCGTGGGTTGCGGTGTATTGCCCAGAAGCGCCGGATGGTTGGCTTGAGCTCGATCCAACAAATAATGTGATTCCCCAGCTTGGGCATGTGCGATTGGCGATGGGGCGTGACTTTGGAGATGTGTCGCCGCTGCGGGGGGTGATCCGCGGCGGAGATGATCACGTGCTAAAGGTAGGCGTAACGGTCGAGCAGAGATAGTGCTACGCCAGCTTGGCCACATTGATGAGCGGCTCCCCGCGCGAGAAGTGTCCAACGTTTTCAAGAAACTTCTCAGCCATGCGCTGCAAAATCGCATCTGAAAACCCAGCTGTATGCGGAGTACAAATGACATTAGGCATATCCCATAGAGGGGAGTCGGGTGAGAGTGGCTCTTGTGCAAACACGTCGAGATAAGCACCCGCGAGGCGGCCATTTTGTAGAGCATCAATCATCGCGGGCTCGTCGATGACCGCACCGCGCGAGATATTGACAATGTGTGCTGAGGGTTTCATCAGGCGTAGTGCCTGCGCAGAAACCAAGTTTGTTGTGAGGGATGTCAGTGGGCAAGCCAGGACAAGCCAGTCGGTCTTGGGTAAAACAGAGTGGAAGTCAGCAAACGAGACAACTGGAATATCAGGAATGGTCGACGAGGCAGACTGACGCACCACAATGATTTTTAGCCCGATCGCACCAAGCCATGCCGCAAGTTTTTGTCCGATTGGACCCCAGCCGACGATGGTCGCCGTTTGCCCTTCTAGTTCTGGGGGTTGCCCCACTTTAAAGAAAGGCTCCCAAGCGTGTGCACGTTGAGCCCTTGCTAATTGCGGAAAGCGGCGGCCTAAAGACAATAGGCCCGTCAACGCGGTTTGCGCGACAATGCCGGCACTTGCACCCGAGGAGTTTGTGACGGTTACACCCCGAGCCATCAGATCAAGAAATATCTGACGGTCTACTCCCGCGGAGTGAATGTGGACCCACTGAAGCGCTTTAGAGTTGCGCATTGCATCGTACACATATTGCGTTTCTGGAACGATGTGGTGCTTCGTAGATGCCGCTGTGACATCGCGCGAGATAAAACAAAAATCGGCGTCGGCGGTACCGTCGTGCATTTGTTTTGCGGTGACTCGCACATAGCCATCTTTGCCCAAAATCCGGATGAGCTCCCCATCAATTTCTTTGGCCGTTTTATCTGACAACAAAATGCGTGGAGTATGTGCAAGCTTCAGTGTGGTCACGATTTTTCCTTAGCGGGCCGTTGCGCCAGAAGCGATCACAACCTTTTTCCATTTAATGAATTCTTTTTGGATGAAGTTTTTGAAGTCCTCGGGAGATCCCCCGACAGGATCTGCGCCTTCACTGATAAAGCGAGACTCTAGGCTGACCATTGCCTGATTGACACCTTTATTTAGCTTGTCGATGATCGGCTGGGGCGTTCCGCGCGGAGCAAGCAAGCCGAACCACGAGCCTGCTGCAAAGTCAGGAATCCCGTTTTCGGCAACAGTCGGGACCTCAGGCATTGAGCGTGAGCGCTTTGGACTGCTGACTGCAATCGCGCGTAATTTACCCGCCTTAATCTGACTGATGACCGAAGGAATGGTTGCGAACATAAAGTCGATTCGACTTGAGAGAAGATCGTTTAACGCCTCAGCACCTTTGTAGGGGATATGTTGTGCATCGGCACCCAAAGCGTCCATCAACATAAAGCTTGAGAGGTGAGCGGAAGTGCCGACCCCTGTTGAGCCGTAGTTCATTGAGCCTTTGGGCTGTGCCTTGAGGTAGGCGACAAACTCTTTGTAGTTATTGACGGG
>JACCED010945765.1_pt1 | contig 10460 bp, 10 predicted proteins | sample 7455021 | NCBI WGS metagenome assembly JACCED01 (sample SAMN15323456, study PRJNA562643) | freshwater metagenome | isolation source: river surface water | place: USA:Blue River Watershed | collected 2017-08-19 | reverse complement strand
TAATTTTCAATTACCATGATCTTAACAAGTACTGGGATGATCGAAGAAAAACGATGGAACTAAATTTTGCCCCCGAATATGACAGGCCTATTTCGTATATCGAGCGAACTCGTTCATATTATTTAGCGTTGGGTTACGACAATCCATATACTTGGGCTCATTTCACTGATGTCCCGTTTAGTCATTTGCAAAAGCCATTGCATCAAATGACTTTAGGTTTGATCACCACTGCAGTTCCATATGACCCCGCAAAGGGTTATCAAGGACAGGGGTCGCCCTACAATTCTTTTGCCAAGTTTTATGAGCCATACGCTCTACCGACCTCTATTGATCCGGACTTGAGAATTGCACACGTTGGCATTGATCGTAAACATGCAGATATGGTTGATATGGCATGTTGGTTTCCTATCGGTGCTGCTCGTAAATCGGTGGAATCAAAACGAATTGCTAGATTGGCAAGTCGGTTTTATGGCCTACCAACCAATCGAAGTCAAAGACATACTTTGGAGATTGACGCCCCACTTATCTTAGAAATGTGTCGGGTAGATCATGTTGATGCAGTCCTTTTGATACCCAATTGCCCGATTTGTCATCAAAGCATTTCTCTTTTGGCTAGGTATCTTGAGAATGCAAATATTCCAACGGTGATTATTGGTGCTGCAAAAGATATCGTTGAATATTGTGGGGTACCACGATTCCTATTTAACGATTTTCCGTTGGGTAACGCCGCAGCGCGACCACATGATGAGAACTCTCAAGCAAGTATTTTTGAACTGGCTCTGACACTTTTGGAGAATGCTCCAGGTCCCCGAACGACGATTCAAAGCAGTCTTCGTTGGAGCGCTAACCCGCTTTGGAAGCTTGACTATATGAATATCGATCGCCTATCGAAGGATGAGATTGAAAAACTCAAGATAGAAGCCGAAGCTTCAAGAGTGGCCGCTCGGGAAATTCGGTTAACAACTGTGGGTCGATAGTGGTCGGAATGAGAGGATTCGAACCTCCGACCCCCTCGTCCCGAACGAGGTGCGCTACCAGACTGCGCTACATTCCGATCAAAACTATTTTATCCCTGACGAATTAAAGAGTATTCGCAAAGGGTGCGAAGTGCTTCAGTCGCATCATTTTGGGGAAAATCTTTAATAGCATTTAGGGCAAAATTGACTTCGCGTCGAGCAGCTTCTTGTGTATATTCAAGAGCCCCGGAATTTTGAATACTCTTAAGGATTTGATCAAAGACATCCTCTGGCAGATCATCGCTTTGGGCAATAGCTTCTCTAGCCAATAATTTTTGCTCAGTGTTACCCTTTTCCATCAAATAAATTAGAGGTAGGGTTGGTTTGCCTTCGCGCAAATCATCACCAACATTTTTTCCCATTTCATCTGGATTCGCTGTGTAATCTAGAAGATCATCCATCAATTGAAAAGCAGTACCAATATGTCTTCCAAATGCAGCGGATAGCTCACGCTCAATATCGCTTGCCTGGGCAAGGAGGGCTCCAAGCTCAGCAGAGGCCTCAAAAAGTTTTGCCGTTTTGTAACGAATCACTTGTAAGTAGCTCGATTCATCTACTTCGGGGTCATTCATATTTAAGAGTTGTAAGACTTCTCCCTCGGCAATTGTGTTAGTAGCATTCGATAGGATTTGCATTACGCGAATATCGTTTGGCGCGACCATCATCTGAAAAGCACGGGAATATAAAAAATCACCCACTAAAACGCTGGCCGCATTCCCAAAAGCGGCATTTGCCGTGACTTTGCCACGACGCATGGTTGACTCATCGACGACATCATCGTGTAACAGGGTTGCGGTATGGATAAATTCGACCACTGCAGCGAGTTCTAGGGCATGAGGGATTTCTTTGCCGTTTGCTAAAGCTTTGGCAATGAGAAGCAAAAGGGCGGGGCGGACTCGTTTACCCCCTGACTGAATGATGTAGGAGGAAATCTGGTCAATGAGCACAACCTCAGAGGCTAGGCGTCTGCGAATGACCTCATCCAAAGCCTTTAAATCAGGGCTAATCGGGGCCAGAATTTGGCCTAAGTGCTTGTTTTTGACAGTGTTATTCATCCAAGATATAATACTTGGCTCGGCTCAAAATATCAGATTTTCTCTAAGTATCAGACTTGAAAGGAAGAATTTCTGAAAAAGAACCGATTGAAGTCTTCCATGTAGTATTTTTTTGAGAGGTTTAACCATGTACGCGGTCATAAAAACCGGTGGCAAACAGTATAAAGTTTCCGCTGGCGAAAAATTGAAAATAGAACAGATACCGGCGGACATCGGCAGCGATATTACTCTTGACCAAGTCCTCGCCGTTGGCGAGGGTGCGTCCTTAAAAGTGGGCGATCCCTTGGTAAATGGTGCCGCTGTGATGGCTACTGTTGTCTCCCAGGGGCGCCACGATAAAGTGAAAATCTTTAAGATGCGTCGTCGTAAGCATTATCAAAAGCATCAAGGCCATCGTCAAAATTTCACTGAGATTTTGATTAAGTCGATCAAGGCCTGAATTAGGAGAAGAATATGGCACAGAAAAAAGGCGGCGGCTCAACACGCAACGGCCGTGATTCAGAATCAAAACGCCTAGGCGTTAAGGTTTATGGCGGCCAAGCGATTAATGCTGGTGGCATTATCGTTCGTCAACGTGGTACCAAAGTTCATCCCGGCGTTAATGTCGGCATGGGCAAAGACCATACTTTGTTTGCATTAGTTGATGGTCAAGTTCAGTTTGACGTTAAAGGTGCCATGAAAAAGGCACAAGTCTCAGTATTGCCTCGTTCCTAAACGGGCCTGACCGAGATTTCTTAAACTAAGCGAATCGACAGGAACAGGCCTCGCAATATGCGAGGCCTTTTTTATTGATGAAATTCATAGACGAAGCAAAAATTGAAGTAATCGCAGGCAACGGTGGGGCCGGAAGTGCCTCCATGCGTCGTGAGAAGTTCATTGAATTTGGCGGCCCAGATGGTGGTGACGGTGGTCGAGGTGGAAGCGTCTATGCGGTTGCTGATCGAAATATCAATACCTTAATTGATTATCGATACTCGAAGACACATACAGCTAAAAATGGCGAACCCGGGCGTGGATCGGATTGTTTCGGTCGAGCGGGGGATGATATTGAACTTCGGATGCCAGTCGGCACCATTATTTCTGATTTCGAGACCAATGAAGTCATTGCAGATTTAACTCGACATGGCGAGCGGATTTGCTTAGCTCAGGGCGGAGTTGGGGGATGGGGAAATATTCATTTCAAAAGCAGTACCAACCGGGCTCCTAGGCAAAAAACAAACGGCAAACCGGGTGAGCGGCGCAAATTAAAGCTTGAATTAAAGGTTTTAGCCGATGTTGGTTTGTTAGGTATGCCTAATGCGGGAAAGTCTACTTTTATTACTGCAGTATCAAATGCAAGACCTAAGATTGCCGATTACCCTTTCACAACCCTGCATCCAAATTTAGGCGTAGTTCGAGTGGGCGATGAACGTAGTTTTGTGATCGCAGATATCCCAGGTCTTATAGAGGGTGCCGCCGAGGGGGCAGGCTTAGGGCATCGATTTCTTAGACACCTCCAGCGAACAGGCGTTTTGCTTCATCTAGTAGATATTGCACCCTTTGATGAGGCGGTTGATGTTGTCGCGGATGCTAAGGCCATTATTAAAGAGCTTCAAAAATATGATGAAGATTTGTATCAGAAACCGCGTTGGTTGGTTTTAAATAAAGTGGATATGTTGCCTGCAAATGAACGAAAAAAGGTAATTTCTAGTTTTGTAAAACGCCTGAAATGGAATGGACCCGTTTTTGAGATTTCAGCGTTGACAGGCGAGGGCTGCGATCGTTTATGTTATGCCATTCAAGATTATTTAGATCAGCAGCGTAAAGATCGTGACTTAGCAGAGGAGCGCGCGATCGATCCTCGTTTTTTAGATAAATAGTTTATTAATGAGTTTGCAACCATGATGAATAAAAATATTTCCGGGGCAAAGCGAATTGTTGTGAAGGTTGGATCAACCTTGGTTACTAATAATGGTGAGGGTCTTGATCGGGCTGCCATTGCCATGTGGGCTGAACAAGTTACAACATTGTTGAAAAAAGGTTGTGAAGTATTAATGGTCAGCTCTGGCGCCATTGCGGAGGGAATGCAACGTTTGGCTTGGAGTAAGCGTCCACAAGAAATTCATCAGCTTCAGGCGGCCGCCGCTGTTGGGCAAATGGGTTTGGTTCAGGTTTATGAAACTTGTTTTGCTAAGTTTGGTGTTCATACTGCACAAATCTTATTGACCAACGCTGATTTGGCAAACGAGGAGAGAAATGCAAATGCTAAAGCTACCTTACAAACATTATTAGCTTTAGGAGTTGTTCCAATTATTAATGAAAACGATACGGTCGTAACCGACGAAATTAAATTTGGTGATAACGATAGTCTAGCTGCGCTCGTTGTGAATTTAGTTAGTGCAGATGCTCTAGTCATTCTGACAGATCAGGGTGGTCTATATACTGCTGATCCCCGTAAAGATAAATCTGCAACTTTGGTTCATCATGCCAGGGCAGGCGATCCTGCTCTTGAAGTAATGGCGGGCGGCACCGGTAGTGCATTAGGTAAAGGCGGTATGCTAACAAAAGTTTTGGCTGCAAAGACTGCGGTTAAGACTGGAGCTAGCACTGTGATTGCATCTGGTCGCGAACCAAATGTATTAACTCGGCTCTATGAGGGTGAGGCGATAGGCACTCTTTTAATGACAGAGTAAATTTCAGAAATTTTTTTATCGAATAGTGGGTAATTCTTCTTCAGTACCTACCGGAGCAATGATGCCAAGAAAGTTTTTTGGATCAAGAGATTTGACCACTTTGGCATAGCTCTTTTCTTGGGTCGCAAGATTACAAAAAGCACCTTGTGCAAGGGCGGCTTGGTAGCGATTGGGAACATTGTCTTTAATCGCCAACCACTGACCCAGGGGATTTGGTCGCCATTGTTGGTTTGCATCAAGAGTCCCATAAAGACGCCACTGGAATGAATCGCACCGAATTCCCTCGAAGTAGGCATTTTGTCCACCACTTGGGTTAGTAATTACCACGATGTAACGAGTCACACCGTCACTTCCAATCTTTATCGACTCGGTATCAACAGCAAATTTAAAGATTGTTGTTTGCGAAACAGAGAAGGGAACTAAATATTTTTTATTAGGCGGGTTCAAAGGCATCGGAGTATTGCCTTCCTTAAACACGGTGGGCGCAAATGGATCCGTACCATCCACCAAAGGATCAGAGAAACATGCACCAAGACCTAAGGCGGAAATAACTAGGGCAAGGAGCCTGAATAGTCTCATATGGCTAACAATTAGGAGGAGGTCTCTAATGGAGTGCCCCAGACTAATTGGTGCATTTTTGAAGAGTTTGAAATAAATCGAGCCAGTTCAGAGAGCGCTAGTTGATAAACCTCTCGTTTGAAATCAATCACTGAGTCAAGCTCAATCCAATAAGGGTGCCACCGCCACGCATCGAATTCAGGATGGTCGGTGGCTCTGAGTTGAATTTCATGATCTTGGCCAAGCATTCGTAATAAAAACCAGATTTGTTTTTGGCCTTTGTAGGTGGTGCGTTGATGACGCTGATTAACTTGACGGCGAAGAAATTCCTCGGGTACGTCGTATCGAATCCAGTCACGCGTACGCCCAATGATCTCAACATGATGGGGAAATAGACCAATCTCTTCATGTAATTCCCGATACATAGCTTGTTCAGGGCTCTCCCCATGGCTGATTCCTCCCTGAGGGAATTGCCAAGAGTGCTGTCCGATGCGTTTACCCCAAAAAACTTCGTTGCGCGAATTCAGTAGAACGATTCCAACATTTGGTCGATAGCCTTCACGGTCAAGCATAATCGTACCTTTAATCCCCTAATCTTTAATCCTTTAGAATCAACGATTTGATTATAGTCACACATGAAAGCTTCACAAACCTTTCTTGCAACCCTTAAAGAAGCTCCGGCGGATGCGGAAGTTATTTCTCATCAACTGATGGTTCGTGCTGGCCTTATCCGTAAATTAAGTGCCGGAATTTATAACTATCTTCCCATGGGACTTAAGGTAATTCGCAAGGTTGAGGGCATTATTCGCGAAGAGATGAATCGTGCTGGCGCCATTGAACTTGTGATGCCGATCGTTCAGCCTGCAGAGTTGTGGCAAGAAACTGGACGATGGGAAAAAATGGGCCCGGAGTTGTTGCGGATTCAAGATCGTCATGAGCGGGACTATTTGATTCAGCCAACCTCGGAAGAGGTCATTACAGACTTAGTGCGTTCAGAAATCAAAAGCTATAAGCAACTTCCCATCAATTTTTATCAAATTCAGACTAAGTTTCGTGATGAACGACGTCCGCGCTTTGGCATCATGCGTGGCCGTGAGTTTGTGATGAAGGATGCTTACTCTTTCGATCGCGATCAAGATGGTTTAAGAAAATCCTACAACCTGATGTTCGAAGCCTATATCCGTATTTTTAAACGGATGGGTCTTACCTTTAGAGCGGTCGCTGCTGATAATGGTGCGATTGGAGGATCAGGCAGTCAAGAGTTTCATGTTATTGCTGATACTGGTGAGGATGCAATTGTTTACTGCCCCAACTCAGACTACGCAGCAAATTTAGAGGCGGCAGAATCGCTTTCTTTAATTCCGCGGCGCGAGGCTCCTAAAGCAGCCATGAATAAAGTTGCTACTCCATCACAAAAGCGGTGTGAGGATGTTGCAGAGTTTTTAAAGATCCCCCTAAGCCAAACCGTTAAGTCATTGGTTCTCGCGGTTGATCAAGAATCGGGGCCAGCAAAGCTATTTATGTTGCTTTTGCGTGGAGATCACGAACTCAATGAAATTAAAGTAAATAAAGTTCCTGGTTTGTCGGCATTTCGATTTGCAAGCGACGAAGAAATTAAAGCGAACTGTGGATCGCCAGTAGGGTATTTGGGCCCTGTTGGCCTAGGTTCCGATATTACTGTGATTGCCGATCGCACCGTTGCTAATATGAGCGATTTTGTTTGTGGCGCTAACACCGAAGGCTACCACCTTACAGGCGTTAATTGGGTCAGAGATATTCCCGAGCCAATTGTGGCCGACATTCGTAATGCGGTTGCGGGCGATCCTTCGCCTGACGGCAAAGGAATAGTAGAGATTTGTCGCGGCATTGAAGTAGGCCATGTATTTCAATTGGGAACCCGCTACTCTGAGGCTATGAAATGTACCTATTTGGATGAAAATGGCAAAGCTCAGGCGATGGTGATGGGTTGCTATGGCATTGGTGTTACTCGTTTATTGGGCGCAGCAATCGAGCAAGGTCATGATGAAAAGGGAATTATTTGGCCCATCACAATGGCTCCATTTGAAATGGTGATTTGCCCAGTTGGCTATGACAAATCAGAGATTGTTCGAAATGCAGCAAATCAACTTCATCAACAATTAATTTCTGCTGGAATCGATGTGGTTTTGGATGACCGTGGCGAGCGTCCGGGCGCAATGTTTGCTGATTGGGAATTGATTGGCGTACCTTATCGTATTGTTATTGGTGAACGGGGATTAAAGGATGGCAAGGTTGAGTTTCAAGGTCGTTGCGAAAATAACGCTCAACTCGTTCCAGTAACTGAGATTACAAAGATTGTCTCTGCCCGAATTCAGGCGGATAAGGCCAAACTGATTCAATAATTATTTTTTAAAAAACCCGCCAAGCCCCTTGGCGGCTCCGCGAGCGGCAAGAGAACCCATCATTCTTGCCATTTTTCCACCCTTCATTTGTTTCATCATCGATTGCATTTGTTCAAATTGAGCAAGCATTCGATTCACTTCTTGTACTTGGACTCCTGCTCCGGCCGCAATGCGTCGTTTGCGACTTGCTTTGAGTAGTTCGGGCTTAGCTCTTTCTTGGGGGGTCATGCTGTCGATAATGCCCTGCATATGCTTCATTTGTTTATCGGCCACCCCAAGATTTGCTTTGCTGGCTTGTTGGGCGATTTGGCTGGGTAATTTGTCCAGTAAATTTGCCATACCCCCCATGTTTTGCATTTGTTTAATTTGCTCACGAAAGTCAGTGAGGTCAAAACCACCTTTCTGAATTTTGTTTGCTAACTTCTGTGCTTCTTCGACATTAACCGTTTGTTGTGCTTGCTCAACCAAGGCAAGGATGTCACCCATGCCTAATATCCGACTGGTCATCCTTTGGGGATCAAAGGCCTCTAAGCCATCCATCTTTTCAGAAACGCCGATAAATTTAATCGGCACACCAGTGACTTGACGTACCGATAAAGCAGCGCCGCCGCGCGAGTCACCGTCAAGCTTTGTTAGCACCACCCCAGTTAGTGGCAGCGCTTCATGAAATGCTCGTGCTGTATTCACAGCATCTTGACCGAGCATTGCATCCACTACAAATAATGTCTCGATCGGTTTGAGATTGGCGTGTAAATTTTTAATCTCTTGCATCATCTCAGCGTCGATTCCAAGACGACCAGCCGTATCAACAATGAGTACGTCGTGATAGTGACGTTTTGCCCAATCCAGCGCTGCGCTCGCAATTGCGATTGGTTTTTGATCAGCAGAGCTTGGAAAATAATCAGCACCCACCTGACTGCTGACCGTCTTGAGTTGTTCAATTGCTGCTGGTCGGTAGACGTCGCAAGAAACTGTAAGGACTTTTTTCTTTTGTTTGTCTTGTAAAAATTTTGCGAGTTTTGCAACCGAAGTCGTTTTACCTGCACCCTGCAAACCGGCCATCAAAATTACAGCGGGTGGTTGGGTGGCAAGATTTAATTTTCCGGTATCTTCCTCTGCGCCGCCCATGATGGCGGCTAGTTCGCGTTGAACCACTCCAACTAAAGCCTGTCCGGGTGTTAGGCTGCCAATGACATCTTCACCTAAGGCCTTGAACTTAATTTGCTCCATGAGACTTTTAACGACGGGTAACGCAACGTCTGCTTCCAGCAAAGCAAGACGAATCTCGCGCAGCATTTCAGCAGTATTACTCTCGGTCAAGCGTGCTTGACCGCGCATGGTTTTAACCACACGGCTTAAGCGGTCGGTAAGGTTCTGGAGCATTTATCGATTAGACTTTCGAAATGACTATTTTAGGTTACTCAGGTTTTGGCTGGTTGCCATCCCTTCTTTATCTTTTACTGATCATTGTGTTGGGATATCGGGATCAAAAGCGACCCGAGACCCCTCTATTTGTTGGTCTGGTTCAGATCTTGATTTTGATTGTTCTGATTATTCATGGGGTCTTATTGCACGATTCTATTTTTAACGGCGATACATTCGTGTTTGGCTTTGCGCAAGACCTTTCTTTGATGGCTTGGGTTGGCTTGAGTTTTTATTGGATTCAGAGCTTCTTTTTGCCAATTTCAAGTCTTCGGCTAATGGCTATTAGTATGGCAATGTTTTGTGCAATCCTTCCAGATTTGTTTCCGGGATCAGTGATTTCGCAGCGCGCGGTGGCTGATCCTTGGTTCAAAGCACACTTTATGGTCGCCACCTTTGCGGTAGGTTTCTTTAGCCTTGCCGCAATGCAAGCAGTCCTCATGAACTTTCAGGATCGTGCCTTGCGCAAGGGGATGGTCAATGGGCTAAACGGCTCTCCCAAATGGACCGAGACCCTACCACCGCTTTTGACAATGGAGAGTTTCTTATTTCGCTTGCTATACGTTGGTTATGTCTTGTTGACCTTGACCGTTTTTTCAGGACTTTTTTTCTCTCAAGAACTATTTGGCAAGCCCTTAGTGTTTGATCACAAGACTGTATTTGCTTTAATTTCTTGGCTCTTATTTACTGGACTGGTTGTTGCTCGCCTACGCGTTGGGTTGCGCGGACCTACGGCGGTTCGATGGGGTTTGTGCGGCTTTCTGGCGCTATTGCTGACTTACGCTGGCACACGCTTTGTTTCCGAAGTTATTTTGCAGAGAACCTGATTTTGTTGAAGTGGATTTTGCTGCTCATTAGTTTAGCTTTGGCCTATTGGTGGTTTGTCGCTAAGAAAAAGAAAGTAAACGAAAAAAACGACACCAAACCTGAAACTAAAGTTGCTGTGGACAAAATGGAGCGGATGGTTTCTTGTTCATTTTGTGATTTGCATTTTCCAGAAAAAGAAGCAATTGCTCATGACGGTCGTTACTACTGCTCCAATAAACATTTTGAGGGCATTAATCAAAAAGGCTGGTGGGGTAAAGCGTTGTGGCGAGCTTCACCAAATTTTGACGATCGCCCCGAGACCGTCGATATCGACCTCCTCGTGGTTCACCATATTAGTTTGCCCCCTGGACGTTTTGGGGGCCCCCACATCATCGATTTTTTTCAAAATAAGCTTAATCCCCAAACCCATCCGTATTTCGAAGAAATTGCTAATCAGAGGGTTTCAAGTCATTTTTTGATCGATCGCGACGGTCGAATGATTCAATTTGTACCTTTAACTAAACGAGCTTGGCACGCTGGGGTATCAAC